>Ga0078972_1001809_pt1 | contig 76526 bp, 66 predicted proteins | sample YelNatPaOPGAMG01_FD_67568 | JGI IMG/M metagenome (GOLD analysis project Ga0078972, IMG submission 67568) | Hot spring thermophilic microbial communities from Obsidian Pool, Yellowstone National Park, USA - OP-RAMG-01 (SPADES assembly) (version 2) | ecosystem: Environmental > Aquatic > Thermal... | reverse complement strand
TAAAGGTGTATGTGCTCTTGAGTTTTGAAAGTCCCCTGTATTCAAGGAGATGAACGCATACAGGATGGTGCTGTGCAAGTTTTTCAAGAACCTCCGAATCTGTAGAATAACCTGTTTTTCCCTTTTTTGTGCCAGGGAGTTTTAACTTCTTAAACAGAATTTCCCTCAACTGAACAGGAGAATCGGGGTTGAACCTCTCGCCCGCAAGTTCCCATATCTTTTCTCTAACCTCTGATATTCTTTTTGAAAGATAATCATCTATTTCTTTTATCCTCTCCTCGTCAATTTTCACGCCGGAAAGCTCCATATGAGCAAGAACCTCTATAAGTGGAATTTCTATGTTTTTGTAAAGTTCAAGCATCCCATCTTCCTCAATTAACTTTTCAAGTTTATGGGCAATTTTGAAAGCTACTACAACATCCTCGCATGAATACCTTGAAGCGGTTTTCACATCCACCATGTCAAAAGAAATCTGTCCCTTCCCCTTTCCTGTCACATCAGAGTATGAAATCATTTTGTGACCGAGGTATTCCACGGAGAGTTCATCAAGGTTGTGATGGCGTCTGTCAGGGTTCAAAAGATAGGATGCTATCATTGAATCCCCTCCTATGGGGGAAAGGTGAATTCCGTATTTCTTCAAAACCATGAAATCGTATTTCAGATTCTGTCCGTATTTTAAAACCTTTTCACTTTCAAGAACGGGTTTCATAATCCTGAGAACCTCTTCTACTGGAATTTGCCTTGGTGCACCGAGATAAGAGTGCCCAACAGGAACATAAAATGCCTTCTCACCATCTACTGTAATTGAAATCCCTACTAACCTTGCGGAGTATGGGTCAAGGGATGTTGTCTCAAGGTCAATCCCCAGTTTTCCTGCTTCTTCTGCCATTTTCACAACTTCTTCTAATTTAGAAGGTTCCAGAATAATGGAAAAATCCTCTGAGATTTCCCTTTTAGGATAGAGTTCTGCAAGAAGTTTGCTAAATCCGAGTTCCCTGAAAATTCTATCAATGACTTCAAAATTCTTCTCTTTGAGCCTTAAATCCTCAATTTCTATTTTCAGGGGAAGATTTGTCTCAAGCTTTACCAATCCCCTGCTTATAAATGCAGAATCCCGATGAGCAAGGAGTTTTTCTACAAGCCCCTTCTTATCTATTTGTGAAAGTGACGCATATATTCCTTCAAGGCTCCCAAATTTTTTTATCAACTCCTGAGCAGTTTTTTCCCCTATTCCGGGAACACCTAGTATGTTATCAATACTATCTCCTATGAGAGCGATGAAGTCAACAATTTCCCTGGGAGACACGCCAAATTTTTCAATCACATACTCCTCATCAATCCATCTGTCTTTCATGGGGTCGTAAAGTTTTACATTCTCATCAATTATCTGGTATAAATCCTTATCTGCACCTATCACTATCACTTCATAGCCCTTACCTGAAAACTTTCTCGCTACTGTAGCAATCACATCATCTGCTTCATACCCTTCAAATCTAAGGACAGGGATTCCCAGGGCAGGGATTATCTTCTCAATATAAGGAATCTGAATACGGAGTTCATCTGGAAGAGAGGGACGAGTCGCCTTATACTCCTTATAGACTTCATGCCTTCTTGTCTTACCCTTTGAATCCATGACCACTGAAATATATTCTGGAGAAAATTCTTTCATCACTTTCAGGATCATGTTGATAACCCCATAAATTGCATTTGTAGGAAGCCCTTTATGGCTTGAGAGATGAGGAATTGCAAAAAAAGCCCGGAAGATAAAGGAACTTCCGTCAATGAGAAAGATTTTCTTTTTCTCTATTTTATCTTTACCCATCTTATTTCTCCTTCTGCTCCACTTTTATTCACCGAGCTTACTCCTACTCTTTCAACATTCATTTCAATTTTACATTCAAAATCACTTCTTTCTATAGGCGCCTCGTTAATTCTTACAATTTTCCCTTTAGAATAAACATATAAATTATAACCCTTAAGTTCCTCATTTAAAACAGGCATCCACTCTGCGAGTAGTCTCCATCCTTCAATCCTTGCTCTTACTTCATCAGGGGGTGGAAGAAGAAGCTTTGTTGCAGGTGGAACTTCTTTCCACTCCGATATTTCCCCTTCTGCTTCTATCCCATTTTCATAATAAACTACTCTTAAACCGTATCTGTATTGCCCCGTGACCTCAACATTGTAATCTATAAAACCTTTACCGCTCAATGGCTTTTCGTTTATTGGAAACTCAGCCCCGTTTTTATATATGTTCACAAGACCTGGACTGTCAAAAATGAGTTCAACGCGGTTGGAAAACCTTGAAAGAGAAAAACTGGATACCTTTTCACCTGGCAATTTCTCAGGAATTTTCAATAAAATCCCTCCTTCCCCCCTATCATATCTGTTTTTTGCAGAAAGGAAGACCTCACATCCCTTATCAACCTGAAACGATAAAGAGTATGTATTCACACCTTTTATAAATTTTATCTTTTCTTCCCTTTCACTGCACTTATCTTTAATTGAGAAATAAGAAATGTATGGGTCATCCTCCATTTTGAAAAGAATGAGAAGAGAACCATCATGATAAATGGCTTTTTTGAGAACAGGTTTTTGAGGAAAGAGCATATCCTTTGCGACAGGTGGCGCAGACCTTCCGCAGGATAAGACCCTCAAAAGGATAAGACTCAAAATGCTGAGCGATATTGCCTTGAAGGTTTTCATTAAAATAAAGTTTCTAAAATTTTCCTTCTCTGAGCAACTCTTTCTTCTCTCTAAGAGTTACTATAAAACGGAGTATTCTCTGATAAATTCAAATTTTTATTAATATAAAATTCATATAAACAAAAAATTTACTTGACTTTATATAAGAATATAAATAAAAAAGGAGGTGCGTTATGGTACAAAAAGTTGGATTTTTGATGGGGAGAATATTGCTCTCCGCAATTTTCTTGATGTCAGGATTAGAGAAGCTCACAAATTTTACAGGGACCCAACAGTATATGGCAAACTACGGAATGCCGATGACGAAATTTTTTCTTATATGTGCCATTATTTTGGAAATTGGTGGCGGATTATCAATACTACTGGGATATAGGGCAAAGTGGGGAGCTTTGGCATTAGTAATATTTTTAATCCCAGCAACTCTTATATTTCACACTAGGTTTTCGGATCAGATTCAAATGATTATGTTCATGAAAAATTTAGCTATTATGGGGGGCTTGTTTTAATAGCCACCCAGGGGGCTGGTCCTTTAAGTATAGATGCTATTAGAAAATAAACAACTTGATTTTATTGGGTAACCTAAATATAATAACCAATTAAAAAAGGAGGTTTGAAATGGCTTCCAAAGAACTTAAGGAGATGTTGAACCAGGCAATAGCAAGGGAGATTCAGGTAGCAATTCAGTACATGTGGCAGCATGTCCAGTGGGCAGGAACAGAAGCATTTGCGGTGAAGGATGAGTTTAAAAGAATAGCAATCGCTGAGATGAAACATGCTGAAGCCATAGCGGAGAGGCTCTTTTATCTCGGAGAAAAACCAACAACTAAGCCTTCACCGATATTTGTTGGTGATACTCTTGATGAAATGTTAAAGCAGGATGTAAAAGACGAAGAGAATGCTATTGAACTTTATAAAAAAATAATAAAGAAAGCCGAAGAAGAAGATGATTTTACAACCGCAGAACTCTTCATCCATATTTTATCCGAGGAAGAAGACCATCACGATACATTTACAAGTCTGCTGGGAAAGTAATTTAACAATTCCTGTTTCAAAGTGAACTACTTTAGAGATGGGGTTGGTTTGGTGTATAGAAGGGGAGGACATACTTTCGGTTTAAATAAGTAAAAAATTGAAATTTAGTTGAAATTTTGTATTATTATTCATCATAATAATGAAAAAGATGGAGAGGAAAAACAACATCAAGGTATTCGTAGAAATAGGAAAGGCACTCACCTCTGTCCTGGATCTGAAGGGAGTTTTAAACACAATTATGGAAAAGATAAGCGAGTTGTTTAAGGTAAAAAACTGGTCTCTTCTCCTCCTTGACGAGGAAAATCAGGAACTCTATTTTGAAATAGCGGTTGGCATAGACCTTGATAAGATAAAAAATATAAGGCTTAAACTTGGAGAGGGAGTGGCGGGATGGGTTGCAAAACACAGAGTTCCCCTTGTGATAACGGATGTCCTGAAAGACAGGAGGTGGATAAATAAGGTTGACCTCGCTTCCAACTTTAAGACAAAGTCAGTTGTATGTGTTCCCCTTATATCCAAAGAAAAACTCCTTGGAGTAATAGAACTTGTAAATGTGATAGATAGAAAAAAGCCATTTACAGAAGAGGACCTTATTCTCCTTCAAACCTTTGCAGATTATGCAGCCATAGCAATTGAAAATGCAAGATATCTCCAGAAGATAGAAGAATTGACAATAATGGATGATGTAACTGGTTTATACAACTCAAGGTATTTGCACAGAATCCTTGAACAGGAGGTAATAAGGGCGCAGAGGTATAATGAACATTTTTCGCTCGTTTTCATTGACTTAGACCATTTTAAGCTGGTCAACGATACATACGGGCATTTGATAGGGAGCAAACTTTTGAAAGAAGTTGCGGATGTTATCAAAAAAACATTGAGGGAGAGCGATCTCGCAACGAGATATGGAGGTGATGAGTTTGTCCTTATTCTTCCTGAAACTACAAAGGAGAATGCTTATAAAGTAACTAAGAGGTTGAGGGAAAACATAAACAATACTAACTTTATTTCCTCTGATGGTATAAATGTGAAAATAACAGCAAGCTACGGAATTGCTACATATCCTGTAGATGCAACTGACAGGCTTGAACTCCTCAAACTTGCTGACCAGGCTATGTACAGGGTGAAGGAAACAACAAGAGATGGAATAGCCCTCGCCTAATTTTTCCTGAAGGAAAGGTTCCACTTAAGATAGGCGGAGATGAAATCGTCAATCATTCCGTCAAGAACAGATTGAGGGTCATTTGTCTCATATCCTGTCCTGTGGTCTTTTATCATTTTGTATGGATGAAGTATGTATGACCTTATCTGATTTCCCCACTCTATGTCCTTTTGCTGGGAATAGATTTTTTCCTTCTCCTTCTCTTTCTTTTTAAGTTCAAGTTCATAAAGGCGGGCTTTTAGAATCTTCATCGCAAGGGCACGGTTCCTGTGTTGAGACCTCTCGTTCTGACACTGGACACTTATTCCAGTGGGAATGTGAGTAATTCTTACTGCAGAAGCAGTCTTGTTGACATGTTGTCCCCCATGTCCCGATGCCCTGAATGTTTCAATTTTAAGGTCATCCTCTTTTATCTCTATCTGAACCTCCTCATCAGCTTCAGGATACACCGCAACAGAAGCGAAAGATGTGTGCCTCCTCTTGTTTGCGTCAAAAGGCGATATCCTGACAAGCCTGTGAACGCCTGCCTCTGACTTGAGAAGTCCGTAGGCATAATCTCCTTCAACTGTAATGGTGACATTTTTTATACCCGCCTCTTCCCCCCTTAGCATGTCAACAATTTCTGTTTTAAAATTCTTCCTTTCGCACCATCTTAAATACATCCTCATGAGCATCTCTGCCCAATCCTGAGCCTCCGTTCCACCGGCTCCGGCATTTATTTCAATAATAGCATTTCTTGGGTCATTCTCATCACCCATGAACTTCTTCAGTTTAAATGTTCCAAATTTCTCTTTAAGGAGTTTGAACTTTTCTTCGCATTCTTTGTATATTTCTATATCGTTTTCCTCTTCTCCTATTTCTACCATCACTTCGATTTCCTCTATTTCTTCCTTTATCTTCTCAAACTCCGCAATCTCCCTTTCAATTTCTGATTTCTCTTTCAACAACTTTTTGGTTTCATCCCCCTTCCATGCGGTTATGGAATTTATTTCGTCTTCAAGCTCTTTAAGCCTCGCAATTTTTCTTTCCAGTCCATAGACAGACCTTAACTCTTCAAATTCCTTCTTTATCTCTTTAAGTTCAGATGTTATAAGGTTAAACATGTTAAAATTATATCACATCAAGAGGGCTAAAAAAATATGCACTGCAGAATTCTTTCTTCCACTCTAACCCTTGTGTTATGGAATTTCGGGCTTCAAAAACCGAATTGAGAAAGTTTGTTATTTGGGTTTGAATTCATAAGGGCTTGTTATTATCTCTACATCGTTGGCTCTTTCTACTTCTTCCCAGGCTTTCTTCCTCACAAAACCTGTAAGGAGAATGAGCCTTGGCTTAATTCCTTTCTCTTTTTCGTAAAGCATTCCTATTTTGTGAAGTTTGTTTACATCCAGGTCACTTGTTTGTGCCTTAACATCTATTATTATGTGGACATCATCTGTTATGAGAAGGTCAACCTGGTAATATGCAGGATAGCCTTTTATTATGCCACCCTCATCATTTATGTATGTTTCCTTAACATCCGCTCCAAAGTGTTTTTTCAAGATTTCCCTTATCCCCTCCCTGAATGCACTTTCTATATCTTCTCCCCATCTTGACCCGATAGAGGATATCACATTGTGAACATAATTTCTCATCTCTTCTCTCTCTTTACGGAATTCCTTTAGAAGTGCATCAAACCTTTTATCGTTTTCTTCAAACCTCTTGTTTGTAGTTTCTCTGTGCTGACGAAGTTCGTTAATAAGTACATCAAATCTTTTGTTTGTGTCCTCTCTGTGTTGACGGAATTCATTCAGAAGTGCTTCAAATCTCTTATCGTTTTCTTCAAACCTTTTGTTTGTGGTTTCTCTGTGCTGACGGAGTTCGTTAATAAGTGCATCAAACCTTTTATCCATTTCCTCAAACCTTTTATCTATTTCTTCAAATCTCTTGTTTATCTCCTCAAACCTTCTATCTGAGTTCTCCCTCTGAAGACGAAGTTCTTCAAGGATTTTTACCATATCTTCTCTTTCCACAAACACATCAGAAAACATGTCCTTTAATTTTCCCTTTAAAGATGGTTTTTTCCTTATAATTTCAGGAAGTCTCTTTTCTATGATAGAAATCACCTCTTCATCCGATATATACCCTGCAGAACTCTCCTTCACTAAAAACTCTTCTTTCCCTTTTTTCCTTCGTTCGCTCATTATTTAATTATATTACTTATAAATTTTAAAAGCAAGCTTTTGGCTCATTTCCTGCTAAACGAAAAATTTTAAAATTCTAAAAGAAATTCGTCCCGAGGATAAGTCTTGATATAAAATTCGCTGGATACCATATAATCGTGCCAAAAATGGAAAGGTTAAACATGGCTTCAAAAATAAAAATACCGAAGATTAGAAGGGGACCTATTGAAGAAAACCTTATGTATTCTGCCCTTGACCGTGGAGGTAAAAAGTGAAGGAGAATTTTTGAACCATCAAGTGGTGGGATTGGTATGAGGTTGAAAAATGCGAGGGCTAAATTTATCTGCATAAATAGAAAGAGAAGGAGAAAAATCAAATTTTCAGAGAAATAAATGAGATGGTCTCCCTTTCCGAAAAAAAGCCTTATCAGAAATGCAGACAAAACTCCAATTGATAGATTTGAAAGGGGGCCTGCAGATGCCACAATAGCCATGTCCCTCAGAGGATTTCTGAAATTAAACGGATTTACTGGAACTGGTTTTGCCCATCCAAACCTCGCTATGAAGAGCATTATAGTTCCTATAGGGTCAAGATGACTCAATGGATTCATTGTTAGCCTTCCGGAAAGAAGGGGGGTTGAATCTCCAAGTTTATAAGCAGTTAAACCGTGCATGTATTCATGAACTGTTAAAGAAAACAGAATAACGGGTATGAGAAGAATGTAAACTTCCATAGTCAAAATTATAGTGAATTTTCTTTTTTTGTAAAGCATCCTTATTATGGAAAAGTGGAATTTATTAAATTTAATGATACCCTTTCAGATAAGCGTCTATCTTGATTTTTATTTGAGATATAAGGTCTCCCATTGATAAGTTGAAATCGTAAAGGTGAAGTCCCAGTGGTGAATTGCTTGTCGTTTTTCCAACTCCTGCAGGGTCACCTCTTACATCCTCTTGAAATGGATTTATGTGAAATCCTATTGCGAGGTAGTTCCCTATTTTCCCTTGCCTGCAGGTTGCTGTGTAGCGTTCGGGAATGTGCTGATAAATTGGGTCTGTCTGAAAATCTGAAAAAAGAGCAAAAAGACCAATAAGGTATGTCCCCTCCAGCACCCTTACATCGCCCTCACCCACATCATTTCCATTACTATCTACAGCGCGGTGTCCTTCTGGAAGAGGTTTAGTGGATGGATTCACACAGGACATAACTACATTTTCGGTGTCAAATGGGGTGTAAAGAAAGCCCTCCTTAGCAAATGCTTTATCAAAGCGAGAACTGCTGTAGGTGAGGTCCTTTTTGAACTCAAAGCCCTCTGGATAAGACCTGTAGTGTATTACACATCCGGTCTCTTCAACTCGGGTGCAGATGGGTATGTTTTTGAAAGTGCCTCCCTTCACATCTCCTTTCTTCACATAAACATTGTGCCCAATTGGTAGAGCAACTACAAGTTTCTTTCTTAACCCATCGCTATTTATTCCTCCGTTCTTCTTTGAAACCTTTATACCCTCTCTGTCAAAATAAAGGTAAAGAAGAAGCGTTGCCATAAATGCACCCTGTGAGTGTCCCATAATTATAGCAGGTCTTCCTTCGTTCCAGTTCTCAAGGTAATACTCAAAAGCACTCAAAACATCGGCAAAGGCTTTTTTCATATATCTCATTTCCTCATCCGAAGGATAGAGATAGGTGCCAATTGTTACCTGTCTGTAAAAAGGAGCAAACACCCTGCACACTTCAGAAAATCTGCCAGCTTGACTTTTTATAACCTCTAAAGGCATTGCTACATCCTTCAGGTCGTCATGATTTCCAGGCTTTAAGGAATAGTCAACGGTCGGATAAATATAAAAGCAATCTACTGCGGGGTTTGGGTCAGGATTGTATTTTTCCAATTTTACTGTTCCATCGGGGTCTATTCTTGAGAGAGAAAAATCCTCATCGCACACATCTCCTTTTATGTGCCCCAAACACCCCCAGTTTTCAGGATTGCTATAATCAAGAGGTTCAATACCTAGTTCTTCATAGATAGATTCTGAAACAGGCTTAATTTCTTCTTCCCCACAGGAAAAAATGAAGGGAAAAATAATTAAATGTAAAATTATCAGTCCCCTTCTACTCATTCTAAATACTTATCTAATCCCAAAAATTTTAAGAGTCAAACGAATGCTGGACAACAAATCTGTAGATAGGATATTAATACTTTGTGAGTGTTTCCCCATTTTTATTTTTTTATCTTTTTTGGTGAAAGGATTATGTTGATAAATTTGAAGATTTCACAATAACTTTACAGATTCTTCTATTATACTTTTCCCATTAAAAATCTAATCCTACTTCTCTTTACGAAAGAATGGAGTTGAAAAAACCCGGGAAGGTAGGAAGCAACCAATTTGACATTTTTCCTCTGGGAAGGGTTTTAATCTCCCCTGTTTTTAAAAAAGTGCCTCTTCCGCCTATTGCTTTAAGCCTATAATATCCTACTTATGAAATCTCGTATGGGTTTTCTTTAAATAAAAAGATATGAGGATTGGGGTCCATACTAAAAATATGATGATGCAGACGAACTGGGTAAGGGATAAGTTTCCAACAGCGAGTTTTCTCCACCTGAAGAAATCCATTGAGAACCTCTGGACAGAAAGAAGGAGTGGAATCCACAGGGATGTCTCTCCATAGTATTTTTTGAACCTGTTCATAAAAATTGCTATAAACCCGAGGATTATACCGCCGAAGCCCTCATACAGCTGAACAGGGTGGAGTTTCTGTCCTGGAAATACATATCCAGCAATGCTATTTTCTGGAAATTTTACCCCCCATGGAAGGTCTGTTGGAAGACCGAAACAGCAACCTGTAAGAAAGCATCCAAAAATTTTCATAAATGCGTAGCCAAAAAGGACAACGGGTGCAAATTCATCGTAAAACCTCCATAGATTATCGGTCTTTTTTGATAAGTAAAAAAGGGAGGTAATCCCTCCAATGAGCATTATTCCTGGAAAGGAATTTCCCCACATTATGAACCACTGAATTGATGATGGCTCTTCAATTATCTTCCCTATCTTTGATATAAAAAAGACTACCCTCCATCCTATAACCCCGCCTATGAATGTAATCAGGGAAAAATTTATATAAACATCCTTTGATACACCCATCCTTTCTGTCAAAAAATACCCCCCGAGAATTATGCCAATAGCAGTTAATCCAAGGGCTACATGATATGTATGGATTATGAAATCTCCCCTTTCAAAGAGGTGGGGAAACAAAACTATTTCCTTTTAAACCTCATCCTTATAAGAAGGGAGACGAGAAAGATAACAGGGATAACTATATATAAATCTGTTCTTTTAATACCCGTTGATACACATCCACCCCCTGCAATCATTCCAGGTGATGTTGGATTGCATGCCTTTTCTGAAATGGCAAGGAACCTTTCGGGGATGGGGGTAATAGCAGTTGATGCATTGCTGTCGCAACTCGCTCCACCTAACTGTGGTGAACCAATTTCTGCAACTGCATTTCCTTGTGATTCAAAGAACTCAAGAACAAGGAGATGAAGCCCGGGGCTTAATGAAACGCTTATTGGTGCTGTTTCCTTTGTGGTATCGTCAACATTCCATATATTAAGGTACTCCCCACCATCAATCAGAAGTCTTGCTGCATCGTTATACCTGACGCAGAATTGATAAGTTCCAGCAGTATTTATTACTAAATTACCAGTCCACCTGACTGAGAAGTAATCATAAGGCATTCCTGATGGCCAGGATGGAGCACTTGTTCCCCAGTTGAATCCCACATTGTCTTCATACCATACACCCTTTAACGATGTAAATTCTCCAGGGGATGCATCCGTATAGTATTCTCCCCTTAAGCCTGGCATGTATATTTGTGTTACAGGGAATGGATAATCCTCATCACCGCATGTTGAATTTCCGGCCTTATTCAATCCAAACCATGCAGTTGCCCCACCTTCTGTTTCACAGTATTGAACCTCAATAAAATGATAACCCGCTGATAGGTTTATATCCACTGAGCAATGAGTCGGACCTTTATCTCTCCAGCAATTGCTTCCATCTGAAAGGTTGTATAAACTCCCATCCACATACATCCTTACCCCAGCATCCGTATAGGCGCAGAACTTATATGTTCCAGATGAGTCAACCTTAAAAATTCCCTTCCATCGGACTCCAAAGTAATCCCCCTGTCCAGCAAGACCGGGATAACCGGTCCCCCAGTCAAATTTAATCCAATCATCGGACTGTTTTCCCTTCAATGTCCAGGTTGATGCTGTGGTGCATGAACCTGAATACCCACTCAGTGTATAATACTCCCCCTTCCATGTATTTATGTAATCCCTGTATTCGCAGTTTCCGACGACATATTTGGCAGAATAGGCAATTGATGGAATGAAAAGACCTAAAAAAACAATTATTCTCTTCATGCTTCACCCCTCTTCAAAATAATTCTTATGAAAATTGCTGTAATAAATATAAGTAAAATCGGATAGATAAGAAATTTCCCTCTGAAATAACTACATCCAAACATTCCACCCCCTCCCTCTGTTGATGGCTCATTTCCTCCACATTCCTCATCTATCATAACAAGATTTACAGGTGGAATTGGCGTAAAAGTCCCTATGTTTCCATCGCAGTTTGAACCCCATCCAAGCCTTGCAACCGCATCTCCTCCTCCCTCATAGTATTCCATTAAGAAAGCATGTGGACCCCTCGTAAGGGTAACATTGTTTGATGACCATTCAGTGGCTCCCTGTGGAATCCATTTATCAATTAGAAGTTCAAGTTGTCCATCGTCGTTTGTATCAAGATAGAACCTCACACCATCATCGGTAACTGTGCAGAACTTATATGTTCCATCGGATGGAGCAATGATAAACCCAGTGAATCTAACTGAAAAATTATCAACAAGCCCCGCACATCCACCCTCTGTTGTTGTATCCCAGAATGGATACTCTGATGATGGAAATGTTATGCTGTATGCATATCTGTAGCAGGCAAGGGAATTGAAGTTTGTTCCGCTGTAAACCTTCATTCTTACACCCTGAGCCATAAACCTGTCATAAGGAATTGGTGATACCTTTCCAGGAGGGTCCGGTGGATTCCATCCAAATGTTGCCCTTGCGCTTCCTCCCTGTTCATAGTAATCAAGAAGTAAAAGGTGATAACCTGCAGATGGGTTCACTGTTACAGAACATTCTGTTGTTGCCCCCTTATCCCTCCAGCAAGAACCACTTGCATCTGAAAATGTCATCAGGCTTCCATCTAAATACCCCCTTACTCCATCATCTGTCGTTGCATAAAATGTATGGGAACCACTTCCATAAAACACCCCCCTCCACCTTATTGCAAAGTAGTCAATTTTATCAAGTGGTGCGTATGCGCCCTCTCCCCATACATAGGTGATTGAAGCAGGCCATAATCTCTGGGATGCAAGATTTGAAGAACTTATTGGGTCTGTCCCCGGAGCATCAGCTGTGTATGAATACCCCTCCTCCAGATATCCCAGAACAAGGTCCTTGTATGAACAATTCCCTGCTGTGAAAGAAAAGCCATTCTTAACAAAAAATAAAACCAAAACCCCTAAAAATGCTCTCTTCATCTTTTACCCCCTTCTTTCATTTTAAAAATTATACAATAAATTCTTACCCATGTCAAGCCCTCGCATTCCCCAATTTTTTACATCCCGGGGAACAATTTTTTAATTCCTTGAAAAAATTAAAATAATTGGTGAAACTTAATAAAAAAGGAGGTTCTGATATGCAGTGGGGATTGAAAAACAGACTTTCAGGTATAATAAAACCAGAAACAGGAAGGACCCTTATGCTAGCCCTTGACCATGGATACTTTCTCGGTCCTACCACAAAGCTGGAAGACCCAAAAAAGACCATATCGCCCCTAATCCCTTATGCAGACGCAATAATGTTAACAAGGGGAATTTTGAGAAACTGCATTTCTCCCGATGCAGGTGTGAAGGTCGTTCTCAGAGTTTCAGGAGGCTCAAGCATAATAGGGAAGGACCTTTCAAACGAAGAAATAACAACATCTATAAGGGACGCAATCAGGCTCAATGCTTCTGCGGTTGCCCTTTCCATATTTATCGGTTCGGAATACGAGCATCAGACACTTATGAACCTTGCAAAACTTGTGGATGAAGCAGAGGAATTTGGAATTCCAGTCCTTGCTGTTACAGCAGTGGGTAAGGAACTTGAGAAGAGAGATGCCAGATACCTCGCTCTAAGTTCAAGAATTGCTGCAGAGTTTGGAGCCCATTTTGTAAAAACCTATTACTGTGAGGGATTTGAAAAGGTTGTTGAAGGATGTCCTGTCCCAATTGTTGTTGCCGGTGGACCGAAAATGAACACGGAATTTGAGGTTTTTGAACTCACATACAGGGCAGTTCAGGATGGGGCTGTTGGGGTGGACATGGGAAGAAATATATGGCAATCGGACTACTCTGTAGCAATGATAAAGGCTATAAGGTCAATAATACATGAGAATAAAACCCCAAAAGAAGCCCTTGAAGTTTTCAACGAAGTAAAAAACAAAGGGTGAAGGTAGCAGTCTATTACAGCAATAAAGACATAAGGATTGAAGAAAGGGAGATACCGGAGATAGGGGGAAGAGAGATACTATTAAAGGTCAGGGCAAGCGGGATATGCGGAAGCGATGTTCTGGAATGGTACAGGAAGGGGAAGGTTCCGGTTGTGCTCGGACATGAGGTTGCGGGAGATGTAGTTAAGGTTGGTAAAGATGTCAAAGGAGTAAAAGAGGGTGATAAAGTTGTTGTTGCCCACCATGTGCCTTGTAACACATGCCATTTTTGTTTGAGAGGACACCATACAGTTTGTGAAACTTTGAGAAAAACAAATTTCTACCCCGGAGGATTTTCAGAGTTCATAAGGGTTCCTGAAATAAATGTGGACAGAGGAATTTTTAAGTTTGAAAGGGTTTCATACGAAGAGGCATCATTTACAGAACCGCTTGCCTGCGTTATAAGGGCTCAAAGACTTCTTTCAACCTCTGTTGAAGATTCTGTTTTTGTGATTGGCTGCGGAATAGCAGGTCTTCTGCACATAAAATTTTTAAGGGCGATAGGGGTTAGTAAAATTTTTGCGACAGACATAATTGAGAAAAGAATAGAAAACGCCAGAAAAGCAGGAGCAGATTTTGCTTTCAGAGCAGATGAGGATGCGGCTGGGCTGATTCGTTCAAACAACAGGGAAAGACTTGCTGATAAGGTGCTTCTGTGCACAGGCTCTCCGTCGGCAATTAAAATGGCATTTGATACTGTTGAAAGGGGCGGGAAAATTTTGTTTTTTGCTACCCCGGAGCCAGAACTCCAGATACCACTTCCTGTGAACCGAATGTTCTGGAGGACAGAAATTTCTTTTGTCAGTTCATACGGAGGCAGTCCTTTTGATTACTCAACAGCCCTTGAATTTATTGAAAATGGGAGGATAGAGGTTAATAGCCTTATAACCCACAGGATTCCGCTTTCAGAAGCAGGATACGGATTTAAACTTGTTTCTGAAGGTAAAGAATGCCTTAAGGTGGTGATAGTTCCTTAAAACATTTATGGATTTATACATTTTGGTGGAGGCGGGGGGAATTGAACCCCCGTCCAGAAGGTTTTCATCAGTGCATCTACATGCTTATCTCCATCTTTCAATTTCGCCATTTTCCTCCCGATGGAGCAGGGAGAAAAATGACTATCCCGACTTCTTTCTGAGGGAAGGGCTCGGGAATTCCCTGCCCTCAGCCCTGTCTTAATTCAACTTCCCATTCCCGCAACAGGGAACAGGAAAGGGAAGCTTGCTGCTTATGCAGCGAGTGCTACTTCGTTCGCACTTCTTAGGTGGGCTTTTTACGGGCTGCCCGACCCGGCATGCAGCACTGACTACAGCCCTTCTGTCGAGCCCATTCGCCCCCATTATTTTTATTATAATCCTTTCTCCCTGCTTTTTCAAGTGTTCGTATGAGTAAGAACAACCGAGAACGAAAGAGGAGGTTAAATTTTATCAAGAACTAAATCCTTAGAGGGACACCTATAACAAGCCCTCCAAATGTGAGAATTCCAAGAATGAGGGCGAATATGTAGGTGATAATTATCCATATACCAGCAGATATAAGGGTAAAACCTATAGCCCTTTCAGGATTCATTCCGAGATAATAAAGACAACCCATAAAAAATATGTAGAGGGAATAAAGAGAGCCGAGAAGGGAAAGGGGAAATAGAGGAGGATATATGTTAAGGGCGGAGGCTATCCAGAATGGGGTAACTGAATAAACCGTCATTGCGATTGTTTTTATGCTCTTCCTTTCAGAACCAAAGTAAGGAGCAACATAGGAGATTGTATAACCCGTTAATATAGGGACGAGGATAGCAATGCAATAGCTCAAAAGTATCAGAAAGACAATAACCCTGACCAATCCAATGGTATGAAGCAGGAAATTTCTGAACAGGAAAAGCCCGATAACAGAAGAAACTGGAAGGATTGCAGCGAGAAGAAAGGCAAATGGGAAAAGAACCTCTTTGAGAGATGTAATCCCTTCCTCTTTCCAGAACTTTGAAGGATTCATCAATAACTTTTTCACTTTCTCAATCATTTTTACTTACCCGAAAAGGGAAATCTGTTTTGACTCTTCTTCTTTCTTATCCTCATCAAAAATTTTTATCTTTCCATAAACCCCGTCATAACCTGGCTCAACCTTTACTTTTCCTTCCCGAACAAGCCTTATCCCCTCAATTATTTTGGGAAGGGCAAATTTCTTGAGTTCTTCAAGAGGGGTTTCAAGGAGAACCTCTATTTCGTTTCCTCCGTGTAAAATGAGTTTTTCATAATGGGATTCCACCGCTTTTGAAGAAGGTTCAGTTCCTATAGCCTCTCCGATTATCTCTGCGAGTGGAACGAGGTGCCTAAAATCAATAGAGTTTTCTGGTTTTTCTCCTTCCTTTCTATCGGCAAGTTCTTCAACCCTGTGAAGGACCCCAACAGTAAGTTTTTTACCACATTTGGGACATACACCCTTCAGTTTTATTGTCTCCTTCGGACTTAAAGACACATTACAGGCTCTATGCCCATCATAATGGTATTTTCCTTCCTCGGGAAAGAACTCAATTGTGCATAGAAACCTTTTTTTGTCCTTCTTCTTTATAGCGTCAGTGATTGCTGTATAGGAAAGTTCGCAATCAAAGAGGTTGCATTCCCTCCCTATCCTTGATGGTGAATGGGCATCAGAATTTGAAACGAGTGTTACTCTGTCAAGGGCGGACAATCTCCAGTTCATAGGTGGGTCTGAGGAAAGTCCTGTTTCTATAGCATATATAAATTTTGAAAGGTCTCCGAAGGCTTCTTCAATGGAGTTGAATCCTGAATTGGAACCAAAAATGGAAAACCACGGTGTCCAGGCATGTGCAGGGATTAACATACATCTTTCATCTATTTCAAGAAGCATTTTTAAAAGGTCTTTAACAGGGAATGTAAATGTGGGTCTTCCGTCAGCGAGGAGGTCTCCCCTTTTGGAAAGGATTTTGTTTATCCTTTCAGCAGTCTCAAACGATGGGGAAAGGATTATGGAATGAATTCTTCTCCCCATTCCATCCTGTGTGAATATATTTGATACCTCCGCAGTAAGCATGAATCTCACAGGTGTATTTTTCCCTCTTGGTTTATAGAGCCCTTCCTCTGCTTCTTCAAGTGCCATCTTCAAATCAGAAAAGTAAATAGGATGGGTAAAATCTCCGGTTCCAAGGAGGTTTATGCCCTTCATTTCAGCCCATCTTGAGAGGGTTTGAACCTCCATCTCCTTTGATGTAGCCCTTGAATACTTTGAGTGTATGTGAAGGTCTGCTATTATTTTCACAGTTCCACCTTGATACAGGTAAGGGTATCAGAAATTCCCTTGATTTTTCTTATCCTGCTCACAACAACTTTCGCAAGAGAGTTCACATCTTCTGATTCTACTTCAACTATGAGGTCGTATGGACCGGTTACCGGAGATACGCCTTTTACTCCTTTTATTTTCTTTAACCCCTTAAGCAGGGTTTCAATAGAGCCATAAGCCTTGATTAAAACATACGCTCCTACCATCTTTTCACCTCCTTTCTAAAAATATCCTGAAATGTATCCCATTATCCTCAATGGCTGCTTCTCACCGCCAAATATGTAAGACTGATTTGTGGCAGAGGTAGCAGACCCGCCTGGATACTGTCTTTCCTGCTGGTTCAGAAGGTTGTATCCCATAATACCGAGTTCAAATTTTTCCTTTGAGAGCAGAAGCGAAAGCTTCATGCTCAGAATAAACAGGGCAGGAAGGTCATAACTTTTTGTAGGCTCTGTAGAATCAATACTTTTTGCAGGGTCTCTGAAAACCCTGAAGTGCCTTTTGGAAACGAAATTTCCTGAAAGAGAGAAAAGGAACCAGTCCAGAGGTCTCAGTATAAATCCCACATTTGCCTTGTGCATCGGGTATTCCTTTAGAATATCTCCTTTTTCAACCTTCATATCAGTATTGTCATCTAATGCTGTGATGTATTGAAAAGAATAGTTTGCAAATATGGTAAACCTTTTTGCAATTATGCTCTCAATTGAAACTTCTCCTCCGATAGAATTTGCGTTAAACTGAAAATTGTGAAACTGCTTATCCCTGTAGTTAAACCCAACTGCATTCTCAAATTTGCTGTAATATGCTGATAAATCAAATTTTAAATTTTTTAAAATCCTGCCCGAATATCCTATTTCCCCTGAGTTGAATACTTCGTTATATTCCATAAGAAGGGAATCGGAAATCGGAACACTACTTACACCAGAAAACCTCATCTGGTATTCAAGGAATGAAGGCTTTCTATAAGCCCTTCCTCCGGTAAGCCTTATGACATGGTTCTCACCGAGAAGAAAAACAAAACTTCCCCTTGGGCTGATTGAATAAGCAATTCCCGGCTGAACCTTATCGTTGTAGTCATACCTTACGCCAAGAGTGATTCTCAACCATTTAAGAACCTCTGTATCATTCTGAAGGAATACGCCTATCCTGTTCTCAAGAACAGAACCAAAGAAGAAATACTCGCACCTGTAGCTGTTCAGTCTATAGTTTAAACCTCCTATAAGCGTGCCTGCCGGATAGTTCCATGTCCCCTGAAGGGTTATATCTGCGGTATCGTTATCCATCGTCGTTTCATGAAAAGCATCGTAAAATACCTTCTCCTTCGGTTGTATATAAAATGATGTCCTGTTCCAGTATGCCTCTGCTTTCAGAAAATCCGTTCCACTACCAAATCTGAAGTGCCATGTCATAATAGGGTCCTCTCTGAAAACAGAAAATGGAGTGAAATAACTTCCGTTACCATAGGTAAAACTCAGATCGCTGAAAATTGAGGCATTCTCTCCAATTTTTCTCCTGAACTTCGCAAAAAGTCCTTCATTTAAAAGGTCATTTCCGATAGTGGATTCAAAAAAGTATGATGAACGATGGAGGACTGAAAATCTGTATTGTGATTTCTCCGTTGCTCCTGCGTATGAAATATTACCCCCAGTTGTAAATGGAGCGTATCCTATTTTTGTGTCTATATGAAAACCCTTATATTTTTCAGGGTCCTTCGTAACAATGTTTATGACCCCTGAAAAGGCATTGGGTCCGTAGAGGGAGCCTGCTGGTCCTCTTATAACCTCTATCCTCTCTATGTCTTCAGGAGCAACGGGAAGAAATTCCCATAATGGGCTTCCAATCATTTCTACATTTACTTCCCTGCCATCAACGAGAACGACTATCAAATTATTGAACTCATCCGAAAAGCCCCTTATTCCCACCACTGTAAAGCCTGGATAGATATTGAATACCTCCATACCCGGCAAGTTTCTAATAATCTCCGTTATAGAGATTGCAGGCAACCTTCTTATGTCGTCAGAAGTGATGACAGAAACCGTTACCGGTGCCTCCCTTGCTTTTTGTTCCTTCTTTGCTGCTGCAAAGACAATTTCCTCTGCTTCAAAAACTGCTATTTCTTCCTCAATAGTTGGAAGGTATTCAAACTCCTCAACCTCACCTATCAAAACCTTCTGAGGTCTTCGGGGACTTGCAAAAACATTATGCCTTCCCTCATAGATGTTTATGACCTCAATGTAATACTCAAAACCCGGTTCAGAAACATAATCACCAGGAATCGTTCCGTAAAATCTTTCCTTCTTTAAAATCATCTTCTGACGGACGAAATTTTCCTCTCCTATCTTTCTGTAAAAAAGATAGGCACTCTTCACCTTATCAAGGGGCATCACCTCTATCCACAACTGAAGAGGTTTACCCTCTTCAGGCTTTTCTGGTGGTATGTGATTTACTTCAAAAGAAATTATCTCATACCCGAATACAGAACCTGCAAAAAGAAGTGCTATTAAAACCCTTTTCAAAGTATACCTCCGCTCAGAAGAGATATTATGCTTGAGAAGATTCCATGAAATATGGCATTTATCTCACAGTTGCTTTCAGGAACATGCCATGAAGTGTTGCCACAGGTTATTGAATTGTATGGAGAAGAAAGATTTGAAAGGTTGACTTTTAAACCTCCTCCAAATGTCGGGTCCACAAGGTAAATGTAAGGGAGAAGGTCCGGAACCCCATCCTCTGGAAGAAGGTCTATTTTTACACCGTCTCCAGTGGGTATGTTACTGTCATCAAAGTGCTGGGAATCGGTAAGAGGAATATCTTTCTTACAAACTATTGGCATACCTATTCCGAGGTCATCAAGAAGGTTTTTATTCGGAAGGTCGGGATAAAAATTGGGTGGAACTGTCTTCGTTCCACATTCCCACTCAAGCCAGAATGTATCTGCACTTGTTGTATCCGATGGATAAGAAGTATTATACTTTGTCCATACAGGAAGAATTTTTCTTATGGAAAATTTTCCGTTCTTTGCTGATTCAAAGAGGGTGGCTGGCGAGATTTGAACAACATCAGGGATGACAGCAGTTAACACACCCCATAGGATTTCGTAGGATACAGTTCCGGGAGTTAGAAAAGTTTTTAGGGTATCTATAATTGATTGCTGTTCTTCACCTATTTCAATGAAAGCGAGGACATAATCCAGGATATCAAGTAATATCTCCGAATCAATGAGAGTCTGAAAAAGGACCGCCATAATTGGAGCTATTTCTCCTGCCCAGCTCGCATATTCGCCAGGGGTTGTAAAGGACTTTTTGAGATGTTCTATGGAGCTCATGAGTTCCTCTGAAATTGCTATCTGAATGCAGACATTTTTTCCTCCCGATACCCCTTCGCACTTCCTCGGGGTTTCAACAGGATGAAGTTTATTGTTGAACCTAAAAATTATCGTATTCGGCTTATCCTTGTGAACCGTCAGAATTGTATCGTCCTCATATCCCTTATTTAAAATATGATTTATTGAATTGAGTTCGCTATCAAAGGCGTTTATAATTCTTTCCCTTGAGGACAGAAGGTAATTTTCAGCTCCGTTGTATCCGAGAAAATTTGGATTTGCGTTCAAAACAGATGCGAGAAGCCTCAAAATCCCGTTGATAGGGTCATTGCTAATTGCTGATAGAATTCCTGAATTGAAAAGAAATTCAGCAAGGGAAACTATGTTTATGTTCAGGTCTATTGTATAAAGGATTTCACAAAATCCAACAATTCCTGAATAAAGGGCCTCAAAGAAATAAACCTCCCCGAGGTTGAACCTTCCACCGAAATCAAGGTCAACTACTGGAACTCCACCTACTGATAATTTTAAAGGAAGGGATTCAACTGAAAACTCAAATGATTCGTCCTTTTCAATTTCATCAAAGCATATACCATCCGAGCAGTCAAGATGGTTCCTCAGAGTGGCTATTAGAGCGCTTTCAAGAAAATTTTTTATAATGGATGTTATACCTCCCTGTGCCTGCTGACCACCCAGAAGGGAAAGGATGGAAGAAATGAGGTCAAGGGACTCCTGAATATCAGATATCTTTGCAAATGTGTCAGAAATTATAAACCCGAATTTTGCTGGAGAGTAGTTTTTATCAAGTTTCAGAACCTCTTCATAATAAAGCCTCGCTGTCGTATAGTCTGCGTTTTTAAGTGCAGATTCCGCCAGGGACATCTTCTCTTTGATTTTTACATCTATCGGGTCTGTAGCACACCCTGCAACTATGAGAAATAGAATAAAAACTTTTTTCTTCATTCCGGCCTCCTTTTTTAAAATTCTATACCCTGCATTTGGAAGTTTCAAGAAAAATTGTATCATCTACTTACACAAGAGAGAAGGGAATGCGAAAAGTTGAATTAAAAAATATCATGGGTAAAATTAAATACAAAGGGGCTGTAGTTCAGCCAGGTTAGAACACCGGTCTGTCAAGCCGGGGGTCGCGGGTTCAAGTCCCGTCAGCCCCGCATTTTGATTTTGAAAAGAATCTTGAGGGTGAAAAAAGCCTTATTCATTTTTGGAATTCCAGCAATTTTCCTGAGCCTCATGGTTTACCTCCTCATTCTTTATCTTTCTCTTCCATCCATTGAATACCTTCAGAATTACAAACCCCCTCTCACAACAAAAATCTACTCTTATGATGGAAAGGTCATTGGAGAACTCTTTCGTGAAAGAAGGGATTACATTCCGCTTGAGAAAATTCCAGCCCATTTAATAAACGCCTTTATTGCCTCAGAGGATGCTGATTTCTTCAAACACAGGGGAGTAAACCTCAAAAGTTTGATAAGGGCAACCTTCAAAAACATTGAAGCAGGAAGTTTCGTTCAGGGAGGCAGCACAATAACACAGCAACTGGCAAAGATGCTTCTCCTCACCCCGGAAAAGAAAATCTCAAGGAAAATAAAAGAAATCTTCCTCGCCTTGAAAATTGAAAAGGGAATGTCAAAGCAAAAGATTCTTGAACTCTACCTTAATCAGCTCTACCTCGGAGGTGGAGCATACGGGGTTGCTGAGGGAGCAAGAACATATTTCAGAAAACCCCTATCCGAACTCACCATCGGTGAATCAGCCCTCTTAGCAGGTCTCCTGAAGGCTCCATCCTACTACTCTCCCCAGAAAAACCCATCCGGCGCAAAGGCAAGGCAGATTTATGTGCTTGAAAGGATGTTGAAGGAGGGATTTATCAATGAGAAGGAATATGAATCAGCAGTAAAAACTCCCTTAAGGATATACCGAAGCTACAAAAATCCATTCTTTACGGAAGGGGGCTATTTCGCAGAGGAAATCAGAAAGTCCCTCGTTCAGAAATATGGTGAGGACTTGGTTTACACAAAGGGTTTAAGAGTATGGACATCAATGAATCTGGAACATCAAATGGCAGGAATAAAGGCTTTGAAAAAGGGGCTTGAGGATTTTGACAGGAAGAAGGGGTTCAGAGGAGTTATTGGAAATGTGAAGGAGGAGGAATGGAGTAAATTTCTTGAGGAGATTCAGAACAAAGAAATCATTGAAAGGGCAGAATACTTTGACATTTTGCCCGATGGAGGAAAGGTGGAATATCCTGAAAAGGGATTAAAAACAGGAGAGGTTTACACAGGTTTAATAACAGATTTGAATGAGAAAACGAAGGAAATGGAGGTGAGAATTGGATTCTTCAGGGGAACAATCCCCTATAATAATTTTTCATGGGCGCTGAAAGACGGAAAAAAGCCATCGGATTTGTTCAAAAAAGGGGACTTAATAAGTGTGAGGATAGAAGAAATAAAGGGAGGAAAAATCCTCCTTTCCCTCTACCAGAAGCCAGTGGTTCAGGGAGCCCTATTATGCATTGAAAACTCAACTGGCTTCGTCACCGCCCTTGTAGGAGGATATGAGTTCACCGAAACACAGTTCAACAGGGCAATTCAGGCAAAGAGACAGGTGGGTTCAGCATTCAAACCCATAATCTATGCAACAGCAATCACACAGGGATTCACCCCTGCCTCTGTGATTGAGGATATGCCCGTTGCATACGAAATGCCAGTAGATGAGAAGGAGTCAGAGGAAATACCTGAAAAGTGGAAACCACTTAATTATGATATGAGTTTCAGGGGAGAGGTAACAATAGCAGAAGCCCTTGCGAAGTCAATTAATCTCGCAACGATAAGGCTCCTCTCAAAAATAGGTGTGAGGAATGTTATAGAGCTTGCGAGGAGTTTTGGCATTGAATCCCCCCTTCCCTACGAACTCACACTCGGTCTCGGCTCAGCCTCTCTATCCCTTTTAGAGATAACAAGGGCATACAGCGTGTTTCCAAATAAAGGGCTTCTGAGGGATGTCATTTTTATCAAAAAAATAGAGGATTGGGATGGAAAGTTAATTCTTGAAAATGTGCCTGTTAATTCAGATTCTTATCCGTCAAATTCAACTAACATAATTTATCACATACCAAAACCCGTATATCCTCCTGACGCCTCATATATAATGGTCTCACTCCTTCAGGGTGTTGTGAGGTATGGAACTGGATGGAAGGCAAAAGCCCTTGGAAGACCTGTTGCTGGAAAGACCGGCACGACAAATGACTTCAGGGATGTGTGGTTCATAGGGTTCACACCCGATTTCACAGTTGGTGTATGGGTAGGCTATGATGACCTTACACCTCTCGGAGAAGGAGAAACAGGAAGTGCTGTTGCTGCACCTGTATGGGTTGATTTCATGAAGGAAATACTTAAAAATCTCCCTCCATCTGATTTCTCCTTTCCTGATAACATAGTCTTCAGAAGGATAGACCCATTCACAGGCTACCTCGCAAAGCCCGGAGATGAAAACTCCATCCTTCAGGCATTCATTGAAGGAACAGAGCCACAGAGTTATTATGAGGATTACATGGAGAAGATGAAGGGATTTTGATATATGAAGACAATAGCCTTTCTTCTTTTCATCATTTTCACATTAAAAGAGGGAGATTTCGTCAAATGGGGATACATCGTCAGGGATTCGGATGGAAAACAGGTTGACCTTCCATTAATCCTTATGGAGAAAAAATGCGTTCTTTTGAATTTCTATTCAACCGGATGTTCAGAATGCAAGAAGGAGATTCCATTCCTCAATGAGATTTATAAAAGGTATAAAGAAAAGGGGCTTGAGGTCTTAATGGTTGCTGTTGGAGAGGATGAGGGCTCTGCGGAGAAAATAAAGAAAAAATTAGAATAAAAATGCAGGGAAAATGGAAGGATTACATTGAAAGTAGTCCAGATGTCCTGCGGGGAAGACCGAGAATAAAAGGAACGAGAATACCTGTTAGCCTTATCCTCGGATACCTGGCAGATGGAAATACAATAGATGAGATATTAAGGGAATTTCCCGATTTAACAAGAGAACAAATTTCAGCCTGCCTTGATTATGCCCGTGAATTATCAGAATTTGAAGTAGCAATTTAAAATCAAATCATGAAAATTTTAAAAATTCCTCTCAGGTTGAGGTTCGGGTTCTAAAGTGTTTGAATTTATTGTCTTTAATCCATCTCCTCAGCGAATTGTCCAGTAATTGCATTTTATTATAAGAGAGGATAGAATTTATTTATGAAGCCAATTAACAGGATAAAAGAGGATATAAGAAAGGTATTCGGGAAGAGGCAGGCGGATGTCCTCATGGAATTTCTGGATATAGTGAATGAGACAGTAAAAGCGAAGGATTTTAACGAACTCAAGGCTATAGTTGCTGAGATTGCTAAGGGACAAAAAGAACTCGTAGAAGCCCAAAAAAGAACCGAACAAAGAATTGAGGAACTCGCTGAAGCCCAAAAAAGAAGTGAACAAAGAATTGAGGAACTCGCTGAAGCCCAAAAAAGAACCGAAAAAGAAGTAAGAGAACTTGCCAAAGCACTCCGCCGGACAAGGACAGAGCTCGGTGGACTGTCAAAATCAATGAGCTATGCCTTTGAAAATGAGGCATTCCGAATGATTCCAAAAGTTCTTAAAGAAAAATACGGAATAGAGGTAGAAAAGAGATTCGTAAGGGAAGATATAGGTGGAAAGGAAATAAACATCTTTGGCAGGGGTAAAAAGGATGGAAGAGATGTTCTTATCGTCGGCGAAACAAAATTGAGAATAGAAAAACCCGATAAGGAACTCAAAACCCTCCTTGAGGATTTTGAAGAAAAAATTGAAACAGTTAAGAAGGAATTTGGAGATGTTGAAATAATAAAAGTCTTTGTCACACACTTCGCAGGAAAAAATTTTTTGAAAGAAGCTGAAAAGAACGGAATAATTGTCATCCAGAGTTTTGAATGGTAAAAAGGTTTTTTTAAAAATAATGTGGAAGTGCCTTTATGCTTTATACTGAGGATGGGTTGAGGTTCGGGTTCTGAGGGCAGGCGATTCGCTCTATTGCAAAATACGAGCAGGCTATTACAGGCTGATGAAGCAGGCTTAAGGCTTTGTTTAAGCGGTAGGCTAAAGGCTTAAAGCAATAGGCGGAAGAGGCACTTTTTTAAAAACTGGGGAGATGAAAACCCTTCCCCACCTTCCCTTACAAAGGGAAGGAGCAAAGGAAGAATCTCTTTTTGGATTAAACCCTTCCCAAAAGGAAAAATGTCAGATTGGTTGTTTCCCAACCTTCCCTTACCTCCTTAATCTTCCACCCTCTTTGAAGAGGGGGGACACATGGGGGAGATGACCCCCTTCCTGACCATCCCCTTAAAAAGTGGAAGGAAAAATGCAGGTATGGAAAGAAGCCGAGGAAAAATGTCAGATTGGTTGTTTCCCAACCTTCCCTGTAAGGTAAGCATAGGGTTTATCCCTGCGAAAGCAGGAAGAGTCGGTTGCAGCCCAGATTTCCAGTTTTTCTAAAACCTCATCTTTTCCGGTCTCGTGAACCCCTCTATGAAGAGGGATAAAAATTGCTTGATAATACCAGTTTTTCCTGTCGGATAGTCCCTCAGGATTCTGAAAGTTCTTGAAGGTGATGAATAGAATTTCCTGTAAGCGAGTTTATAAAGTTCTTTCAGTGTCCTTGTATCTACTGCAGAGAGGTTGTAGTGGTCTGTGTGATAGTGATAATACCTGTATGGAATAAATGTATCTCCAACATAGGTTTCGTATAGTTCTGTCCCTTTGAATGGTGTAACGATGAAGAAAAGGGCTATGTGAAGTTTTGATTTCTTAGCACATTCTATTGTCAGTCTTATTTCATCCTCGGTTTCTGTTGGAAATCCTAACATGAAGTATCCCATGGTAAAGATTTCCATTTTTACTGCATCTTCAATCGCCCTCAATGTTTTCTGGACATCAAGGTTCTTCTTAATCAACTTCTGAATTCTATCTGAAGCGGATTCTATGGCGAAACTTATATAGTATGTGCCTGCCTTTCTTAAAAGGCTAAGGGTATCAAAAGAAAGCCTGTCCCCCCTTAATCCGTTCGGGAAGGAAAGGAGAATCTTCCATTTTCTTTTAATGATTTCTTCGCATATCACCTTCGCCCTTTCCTCATCAAGGTTGAATATGTCGTCAATGACCTCAAATTTTTCAATTCCGAATCTCTTGATGAATTCCTCCATCTCAGCTATGACATTTTGAGGGCTCCTTTTTCTGAATCCCCTCCCGAATATCCTGTGGCAGTAGATGCATCCGTATGGGCAGGCTCTTGATGTGAAAATTGGAAGGTATTTAAACTCCGAACGAACCAGTGTGAACTTTCTCGTTATTCTGTATTTCTCAATGTCAAGAAGCTCCCACGCAGGAAACGGGATTGAATCAAGGTCATAAATTGGCTCCCTATCTCCTGTGAAAATTATCTCTCCGTTCCTTCTGTAAAAAATTCCTTTTACATCATAAGGTTTCCTTCCACCATAAAGGGAAATGAAGAGTTCATGAAATGTCTTTTCCCCTTCTCCTTTTACAACATAATCAATGTTTCCATCCGATAAAACATCTCTGGGAAAAAGGGTTGGATGTGGTCCACCCGCAACCACAACCATGTTTCTTGAAATTCTCTTTGTTAAGAGTGCAATCCTGTGCATAGAATCAGCCTCAACCGTAAGTGAACTTATTCCCACAACATCAGGAGAAAAATTTTTTATTTCATCAATAAAATCCTCTTCATTGTGAAAAAGCATATCAAGAATTTTTATCTTTGCATCCCTCTCCCTTTCTCTCAAATAAGATGAAAGATAGGCAAGTCCAATAGGGGGTGTAACCACATTTAATCCCTTCTCTATGAACCTCGGTTTTACAAACAGAATCTTCATAAAAAAATTTTATCAAAAGTTTTTTGCTCCATCAAAGTTTCTTGAAATTGAATAGGGAATTGCTATTATTTTTAAAAACAAAGGAGGTTTCTATGGATGGGCTGAATTTTGAGCTCAGTGATGAGCAGAAGATGATAAAAGAAGGGGTTCGTTCATTGTTCAAAAAGTTTGAAAAAAGAAAGGCTGAACTGAGGGAGAAAATTATAAAAAGAAAAGAGTTCCCCCAGGAGGTATGGGATGAAATTGCAAGGGCAGGATACATTGGAAGCGTAATTCCCCCTGAATACGGCGGAACAGGAAACGGACTACTCACAATGATTTTTACAGTTGAGGAGATGTCAAGTCTCGGGTTTGGAAACGCCCTTTTGATTCTTACAGTAGTGGATGCTTGCTGTATCCTTAAGAATGGAAGCGAGGAATTGAAAAAAAGGTTCTTGCCAAAAATAGCGGAGGGAAAATATAAATGTGCTCTCGGAGTAACGGAGGCTGATGCTGGGACGAATACATTTCGTATAAAAACCCTTGCTAAAAGGAAAAATGGCTACTATGTCATAAACGGTTCAAAGACATTTATAACAGGGGCTGATGTGGCAGATTACATAATGCTTGTCACAAGGACGGTGTCATATAACGAAGTTATTGAGAAAGGACTTCCCAAGGCTTATGGATTGACACTATTTATGGTTGACCTGAAATCAAAGGGAATAACAATAAATACTTTGCCCATGAGAGGAATTGAAGGAACAAACCAGTGCACTATATTCTTTGAGGATGTTGAGGTTCCTGCGGAAAATATGATAGGAGAAGAAAATGCAGGTGCTTTTGCACTTTTTAAAGGATTGAACCCTGAAAGGATTCTGGCTGCAGCCTCAGCAGTAGGACTTTCTGAATTCTGTTTGAACATGGCTGTTGAGTATGCAAAAGAAAGAAAGGTTTTCAGAGATGCACCGATTGGTGCCTATCAGGCAATTCAGCATCCACTTGCAGAGGTAAAGGTTTATCAGGAAGCGGTGAGACTTCTCACATACAGGGCAGGATGGGCTTTTGATAGGGATATGGAGCCAGGACTGGTGGGAGGTTATGCAAATATGGCAAAATACCTTGGAGCCGAACTGGCAATAATGGCAGTTGACCGGGCAATAGAGACACTCGGAGGAAATGGATTCAGTGAGGAGAACACGCTCATCTATATATGGGAGGGAGCGAGGCTTTTGAAGACAGCGCCGGTTTCAAAAGAGATGATTCTCAATTATATAAGCGAACATGTTCTGGGACTTCCGAGGTCATACTGAGGAGGATTTATGCTTGATATAGTCAGGAAGTATTCAAAGTCTCCGGTTGCAAAGGCAATCCTTCTTGCTGTTGCTGCGTCATTTTTTATAGGATTCAGCATCCTTACCGCGGTCTGGCGTTCATGCTCAATAAAGGGGCTTCACGGAAATGTAGCGAGGGCAGGGAAATGGTTCATAACCCCGAGGGATTTCAGTATGGCTTATTCAAGGATGCTTGAGGTTGCAAGGGAGAAAGAAGAATTTAAAAACCTGGATGAAAAATTGTTAAAGGAGATGGTGGTTCAGGTTTTGATAAATTCATGGCTCATTGCTAACGAGGCTGAAAAGATAGGCTACAGAGTTTCCGAAGACGAACTGAACTTTGAAATAAGGAGGGCACTCGGAATAAGGGGAAACATAGGCAAAAAGGACTATTTGTCCCTTCTCGCAAGCAACCGAATTTTTCCCGAGGAGTTTGAAAAAAGGCTAAAGATGGAAATACTTTCTTCAAAGCTTCTTTCCCTTTTGAGGGATGGAATAAAAATATCGGATGAGGACCTCTGGATAGATTACGAAACTGAAAACACAAAAATCTCCGTTTTCCTTGTGAAATTTGACCCATCTCAGATGAAGGTTGAGGTATCAGAGGAAAAATTAAAAGAATATTATGAATCCCATAAGGAAGAATTCAAAGGAGGAGAAAAGAGGATAATAAGGTTTGCGTTATTAAGCAGGGGAGAGGGTGAATCAAAAGACCTGTTTTCTCAAAGGGTTAGTGAACTCAAAAAAGAGATGTTAGAGAAGGGATTTGAGAGTGTGTGCATGGAAAAGGGAATTACCTACAGCGAAACCCCACCATTTGAAAAAACCGGAGTTTTCCCGGTTGACCTTCCGTCTTCAGATGAGATAGTCAATAAGGCTTTTTCAATGAAAGAGGGTGATGTGGCTGAGCCAGTTATTCTTGATGATAAGGCTATTATTTTTAAACTTCAGGGAATAATAACAGGGGAAGTTCTTGAGTTCAAGGATGCAATTCAAGATGTGAAGAAAAAAGTGATGGAAATAGAAGGTAGGGAAAAAGCGAAAAATAAGGCAGAGGATTTTATTCAGAAGATAAAAGATGAAAAGAATCCTGAAAAAAAGGCAAGGGAACTGGGATACAAACTTGAAGCCACAGAGCCATTTTCCCTTGTAGATACGGAAATAAAGGGAATTGGACAGGCAAAGGAGATTGTCATTTCAGCATGGCTCCTCGGTGAATCAAAGAGGGTGAGCGAAACACCTGTTTTTTACAACGGAGCGTATTATGTCCTGATTCTAAAAAGCCTTGAGAAGCCAAAGAGAGAGGATTTTGAAAAAAGGAAGGATGAGATAAGGACAGCCTATGAAAACCAGCACCTTGATATAGTCCAGAGGGAGCTCCTCGTAAGAATGAGGAGTATCTATCCGGTAGAGATTGACAGGGATTTACTGGAGAAGAAGGAGGAATGAAACAGAAAAGAAGGCTTTTTATATCAAGAATTCTTCTTTACCTTGCCGGTTTTTTCGCATTTTTGGTGGGGCTCAGACATTTATGGATGTATGTAGTTAGAAGGTTAAAAAGGGAATCCGTCCAGATATTTGCTGGCAGGATTTCAGATATGAAAGAGGATGTGAAGGAGATAAAATTTAGAGACGAAATTCTTCTGATTATAAAGAAAGGAGGGAAAGTAGAAACATTTTCTTCCACATGTCCCCATCTTGGCTGTAAGGTTGAATGGATTCCTTCCGAAAAAAGATTCAAATGCCCCTGTCACGGAGCTGTTTTTGATGAGAATGGAAGGGTTTTATCCGGACCTGCCCCATCTCCTCTTAAGAAGATACCGACAGATGTAAAAAATGACGAAATTATGATTGAGGTGGGTCTTTATTATGAAGATTAACATTGAGTTTCTTAACGAAGAACTTCCTGAAACACTAAAGGATTTCTTTTATGCCCTCGGAGGAACTCCTTTTTTCCTTTTCTTCCTTCAGGTATTTACAGGCATTTTTCTTTTGATTTATTATATCCCGTCTTACGAATCTGCTTATGAAAGCGTTTATAGAATCACATACACAATTCCAATGGGCTGGTGGATAAGAGGACTTCACAGATACGGAGCAACGCTGTTTATATTCTGCCTTTTCCTCCACATGATAAGGGTCTTTGTGACAAATGCATACTCAAGCCCAAGGGAACTCACATGGGTGGCAGGAGGGATTCTTCTGATTCTTTCTCTTGGGGCAGGCTTCACCGGATATTCGCTCATAAATGACCAGCTATCCTACTGGGCGACAAAGGTTGGAACAGAGATTGCAGGTTCCGTTCCCCTTATCGGGCACTGGCTTTCAGTGCTTATAAAGGGCGGGGAGAGAATCAGTCAGTTTACAGTTTCAAGGTTATTTACACTGCACATTTTCATTATACCTCTCTTGCTCGCAGTTTTTATTGCCGCGCACCTCCTCCTTGTTAGAAAATATGGAGTTTCTTTTGAGGCAGAAAGAAAATATCCACTTATTCCCGAACACCTTTATTTAGAAATCAACATATTTATTTTCCTTCTCACATTTATAACCCTTATTTCTGCCATTTTCCCTCCCGAACTTGGTGAGCGGGCAAATCCGTTGAGAACCCCATCACACATAAAGCCTGAATGGTATTTTTATCCCCTTTATCTATTTTTAAAACTTGTTCCCTTAAAGATAGGAATAATGGTCCCCATTCTTTTTATCTTTATCTTTCTTCTCTATCCGTTTATTGAAAAAAGCTGTGAAAGGCTTGCGGGAAGGGGAGGAGTTCTCTTGTTAAGAACCGCCGGAGTTCTTTTATACCTCTATTTCGTTCTTGCAATAATAAGGGAATCAATTTATTGAGGAGATAAAAATGAAGAACTACAGTTATGAAAGGGTTGTAACAGGCATCCTTGCGGTTCTGATGTTGATAGCACTCATAATTGTGGGAGGTGTTGAGGTTCAGAGAAGAGCAGGGAGAGTGCCGGAGCCTTACATTTCCGCAGAATCTTTACCCTGTTATGAATGCCATACGGAAAGGGGACTATCAAAAATATCCGTAATTGGTTGGAAGAAAAGCAAACATGGAGAAAAGGGGGTTGGTTGCAATGAGTGCCATCTTCCTGCAAAAGAGGCTGGAGAGGAAATTCTAACAGAAAAGACAGAGTGCGAGGATAAAAAGGTGAGAAGGTCTGTATCCTTCCATACCTGTAAAAGATGTCATAAAAAGCAATTTGAAGAATTTGAAAAGGGACTGCACTCATCGGGTATGAAAAATCTTGAACTTGCGGTCCGAACCATTGGTATTGAGAAGGACATTTCTTCATGTTCGTCCTGTCATTCAATCGGAAGTGAAAAGAATGCCTGTTCCTCCTGTCATATTCCTCATTTATACTCCACATCTTCTGCAAGAAAACCCGAAACCTGTGCCCGTTGCCACGATGGAAAGGAGAAAGCGGTATATTCCTATTTTCTCTCTTCTTCACACGGAACTATATTTAAAGTGAAAGGGGAAACCTGGAACTGGGAACTAAAAATTGAGGACTGGAAACCTTCTCTTTCCCTCCCTGCCTCTCTAATTCCCGACTCTCCTGTTTGCGGAACCTGTCACATGATAGACGGAAGTCATACTGTTGGACTTCATAAAGAGCTTTCCTTTAAGGTTTTGAGAATGGCAAAAAAGGGGATTTATCCGTTGAAGGAGCTTGAGAGGGAGATGACTTCTGAGTATGCAGAGGAGATTTTGAACAAAAGAAAAGAGGAGTTGAAAAAGGTGTGTATAAGATGTCATACCAGAAATTTCTTTGAGTTAAAAATTAAAGAGCTTGAAAGAAACATAGATTATGCAGATACCTATCTTCTGAATGCCCTTCCTTCGTTAAAAGGGATATATGATACAGAACTTATTCCCTTTCCTCAAAAGAATAAAAACCTCCTTTTATACCAGCATTCCTACGACTTCTTGACCCACTTCGGAAAGGGGTCTATATACTGAGGGATTTATCCCTTCACAAAAAGATTATAAATAAGTGCGAAAATGAGGAGAAATATGAAGCCGTGGACGAATCCGTAAATCCCTCCTATAATTGCTCCAGGAACGCTTATAGAATAACCGATGTAAAACTGTGATAGTTTCATGAGCGTTAATCCGCCTCCCTTTATCACTATCCACAGGGTTGCAAGAAAAACTGATAGACCCCATAAAATCCCACCTGCGAGCGCCGTTGCTTTTGGGTCAAGTTTCATTTTGCCCTCCTTTTTTCTTTTATGTTATGATAAAAAAACTTGAGTGTCAAGAAAAAATTGGTAAAATAAAAATATGGAAGTTAAATGCCCAAAATGTGGAACCATCAATATCGTTGACGATGAAATCCTTACAGAAACTGGAATAAAAATTCCGTGCAAGGGGTGCGGTGTAAAACTCGTGGTAAAAAAGAAAGTTAAAAAAGCATCACCACCACCCCCTCCGCCAGAACCTGCTTCTATCCCGGAACCACCGCCTTTGCAGTTTACAGAGGACGATGGATTTTATATGCCCGATGAGGGATTGAAAAGCAGTTTGGCACCTGAGTCAGAGAATAGAAATCCTGAAGACCAATTTTTTGATGCTGGATTTTCGCTTGGAGAAGAAAAAGAAAGCATAAAAGAACCATCCGGATTTGATTTACCTGAAATAAGCGATTTAAAGGGGGACAAGCCCGCGGAGGAAAAGATAGAGGAAGAAGTAGTTTTTAAAGAGATTCCAGCTGTCCATAAAGAAAAGCCAGCAGATGATAATAGTCCCTCTTTTGATATGCTAACAGAATCTCTATTTACGGACCAGGAAGTTATAGAAAGTTCACTTCCTATAGAAGAGCCAAAAAAACCTCCCGTTCAACCTCCTAAGCCATCCCCTGTAATTAGAAAATCACCTTCTAAAAAAATTCCGGTTGTGAAAAATGAGGCGGAGAAAAGGAGAGTAATCCCTTTGTTCATAGTTCTATTTATCCTTATCGGCGGAGTAGCGGGGCTATATCTATGGAAAGGAGAATATGTTATCAATAGATTTTTTGCGATGTCAAGCGGAAATGAGGAGTTTAGCATAGTTATAAAAGCGAAAAGTAGGCTGGTAAATGCACGGGGTGAAAGGCTATTTTATATTGTCGGGAATATTAGACCCAAAAATATGATTGTAAGTAATATAAAACTCAGAGCATCAATATATGACGAGAACGATTTTGAAAAATCTTCCATAGAGTTTTATGCAGGTAACATCCTGAAAGAAGAGGAACTAAGAGAACTTTCTCCATTTAAGGTTTATGAAAGGCTCCAGAACGAAGTAGGTGATATGCTTTCAAATCTAAATGTGACTCCAGAAAAGGGAGTAGATTTTATGGCGGTGTTTTATGACCCACCTGCCGGTGTGGTGAAGTTTCGAGTAATTGATTTCCATAAAAAATGAAATCCATTATCCTCAACGATTTCTTCAAATGCCTTAACGAAAAAGGGATGTTGTGTGCCAGGCTAAAGGAATTTTTTGACGAAATTTCAGACTTTGAAGCAGTAGAAAACATAGATTGGATAATAAATAAGGCTTATAAAGGGGACATAATTTTTCAAAAAATTCTTTTAATACTCGGGGATTCTTTGGGAAGAGAAAGGTGTTTTGGAAGGGAGAGGTGCATCTATATCCGTGACATAGCAAGGGAGTTTGAATGCACAAAAGTTCTTTGGATATTTACAGATGAGGCGAGAATGCCTTCACTTGTTGATGAAGACACCCCCTCATTTCCTGAACTGGATGAGTTTTCTCTTGGGCATAAAAAATTTTATGCGAGGCAATTTGACAGAAGGCTTCTTGAGAAACTTTCCTATGATAGAAATCCAGAGGTAATAAGGGAACTTCTCAACAATGCTTTGCTGACCGAGAGAGAGATAGTGAAGATTGCTGCGAGGAGGAACATCTCACCGGAAATTCTTAAAGAAATCTATAGACATGAAAAGTGGATTTCCAGGTATTCAATCAAGGCGGCCCTGTTGTGGAATCCTCACACCCCTGTTTCCATTTCCATAGCCCTTATACCACATCTTTTAATTCAGGACATAAAGCCGATTTTACATCATTCAGGTTTTCATCCCTATATAAAAGATGCAATTAAATTTTATATAGAAATGAGAGAAGGAAGTTCACACAGGTAATTTAACTTTTTCCTTCTTTATCTACAGATTCCCCTTTTGAAGGTGGAGTTACATCTATTTCATCTTCTCCTTTAAGAGCCTTTTTGAAATTTCTTATCCCTTTCCCAAGTCCCTCTCCGAGCTCCGGAAGTTTTCCTGCACCGAATATAAGGAGAATTATCAGGAGAATTAAAATGGCTTCAAATGTTCCTATCATAATTTTTTATTTTAGCACTGTTTTAGAAATAATCAACAACCCATCTTGTTTTTAAAAGGATGGGGTAGTAAAATTACAAAAATTGTTGGTCATTATAAAGTGGAAAGAAGAATAATAAGGCTTGAGGAATCTGTAATATCGAGGATATGTGCCGGGGAGGTTGTTGAGAGACCTTCTTCTGCAATTAAAGAGTTGATAGAGAACTCCATTGACGCGGGAGCTGATTCAATAGAGGTTGAAATTTTATCTGAAGATTTTCTATCTTTCAGAGTCAAAGATAATGGATGTGGAATGAAGCGGGAGGAAATCAGAATTTCAGTTGAAAGGTGGACGACATCAAAACTGAAGAAAGAAGAGGACCTCCTTTCCATCTCAACTTATGGTTTCAGGGGGGAAGCACTTTATAGCATAGCGGCTGTAAGCAGGCTAATAATTAGGAGTGCCGAAAGTGATGGTGAGGGGTACGAGTGTTATTTTGAAGGTGGAGAGTTGATGTGGGAAAAGCCAGTAAGCATGAGAACCGGCACCACGGTTGAAGTTCATGAACTTTTTTTTAACTCCCCTGTTAGAAAGAGTTTTTTGAGAGGAAGAAAATCTGAACTTTTTCACACAACAGAACTGATTTTTAAATATGCTATGGCAATTCCTGATATATCATACCGATTAAGGGAGAATGAAAGGGATATAGTAAATATAGAAAAAGGGATGACACTAAAAAGCATTTTTGAAAACCTTTTCGGTAGAGAGACAAAGGGGTTTGAGATAAATTTTGAGGATGCCGGGATTGAGATAAGCGGATACCTTTCTCATCCCGATTCACCACCGTTATATAGAAGGTTATATCTTATTGTGAACAGGAGACCTGTTGAAAGCGGAATTATTAAAGAGGCAATTAAAAGCGGATTTGAACGCTCCATTGAAAAAGGTAGGGCTCCGTCAGGAATAATTAAGATAGAAATTTCTCCTGACGAAGTTGATGTGAATATCCATCCCCAGAAAAGAACCATAAAATTTAAAAATCAGGAGTTTGTGGATAGAGCAATTGCAAAATCTATAAAGGCTGCCCTCTCCAGAAAAACGAAAGAGGTTTTTTATATTCCTCCCCCGGGACGGGAGGAAGAAAAGATAATTAAAAAAGAGGAGGTGGTGAGGGAGAAGGTTCAACCACCTCTCATTGAGGATTTTCCAAAGGTAATAGGAAACCTATGGAACGAGTTCATGCTCCTGGAAAGGGAGTCTGCCCTTCTTCTGATTGATGTGCATGCGGCTCATGAAAAGATAATCTATGATAGACTGAAGGAGGAGTATGAGTCCGAAGAACCTGCTATGACTCTACTTCTCACCCCTATAGTTCTTAATGTTGGAAAAACAGTTTCATCCATTGAGAACCTGCTTAAGGTTTTTGAGAATCTGGGTTTTCTTATTGAGATTTTTGGCAGGGAGGATGTGTGTATAAGAGGTTATCCAGCGGTTCTTGATGAGGATGAGGTAGAAAGGACATTTAAAGAAATTTTGAACTCACTTCTTACCGAATCGCCAATAAAGGCAATTGAGAAGCTTGCGAGCATAGCCTGCAAAAAGGCAGTGAAATCGGGGAAGCAACTGAGCAACCTCGAACTTATAACCCTCCTTGATGATTTAAAAGAAATAAAAAGTGGCGCCTATTGTCCTCATGGAAGACCTATAATCTACATAATTGAAAAGAAAGAAATTCTCAAATGGTTCATGAGAAGGTGAAGAAGTGTTTGATTATATGTGGACCCACTGCTTCAGGAAAGACATCCCTCGCCATGGAGGTTTCAAAAAAAATTGGTGGGGAAGTTATAAATGCTGATTCAAGACAGATTTACAGATTCATGGATATAGGAACAGGTAAGCCGACGATAGAGCAGAGAAAGGAAGTCTTTCATCATATCATAGACATTATAAATCCTGATGAGAGATTTGATGCGGGGAGATTTATTGCGATAGCCGACATCTCTTATGAGGAAATAATAAAAAGAGGAAAGTTTCCGGTTCTTGTTGGCGGAACAGGGTTATATATAAGGGCTTTTGAGAATGGATTGATTCCCTCCCCGCCAATACCAGAGGAAATAAGGGAAGAGATTCTAAGGAAGAAAGAGCAAAGAGGATTGAGGTATCTTTATGAAGAACTCAAAAAAATAGACCCTGAAGCAGCAGATTCTATATCACCTGCAGATTTCCCGAGAATTGAAAGGGCACTTTCCTATTACATGGCAACTGGTCAGAAAATATCGGAAATGAGAAAAAAACACGGATTTAAAGAGAAGAGATATGAGACAATGAGAATATACATTGAACCTCCAAGGGAGGTGCTTTATAAATCCATTAGAGAAAGAATTTATGATATGATTAAAAGAGGATGGATTGAAGAGACTGAGAGGCTTTTGAGTATGGGATACGATGAGAATTCACCAGGTTTTACATCTGTTGGATACAGAGAGATAGCAAGTTTTATAAGGGGGAAGATGAGTATGGAATCTGCCATTGAGACTATTTATAAGAAAACAAAGGAATATGCGAGAAGGCAGATATTCTGGTTCAGAAAGGAAAACTCAATTAAAATTGAAATGCCAGAAGTTTTAAGGATTTTAAGCTCAGTGGAGGCGTTTTATGAAATTCACTCTTGACTTTGAAAAACCTCTCGAGAAACTTGAGGAAAGATTGAGGGAACTGAAACTTCTTTCAATGACAGGTGCTGATGGAAATATACCTGTTCAGATAAAAGAGATTGAGGAAAAAATCTGTAGAATCTGTGAAAAGATATACTCAAAACTTACTCCCTGGCAGATAGTTCAGATAGCGAGGCATCCATCAAGACCCAGGGCTCTTGATTTCATAAACGGTATATTTGAAAATTTTGAAGAGATTCACGGAGATAGAAATTTCAGGGATGACCCTGCTATAGTGTGTGGATTTGGTGAGGTTGGCGGAAAAAAAGTTGCAATTATAGCCCAGGAAAGGGGGAGGGCGGTTAGGGATAGGGCATATAGAAATTTCGGTATGGCTCACCCTGAAGGATACAGAAAAGCAATGAGAGTGATGAAACTTGCAGAGAGATTTTCTCTACCGTTGATAACATTTGTGGATACTCCAGGGGCGTATCCGGGGATAGGTGCAGAAGAAAGAGGGCAGGCACCTGCTATAGGAGAATCGATCATGACGATGTTTAACATTAAAACTCCAACTATGGCGATAGTGATTGGCGAGGGAGGTAGCGGAGGCGCCCTTGCTATCAGCGTCGCCGACAGAATATACATGCTGAAATATGCGATATATTCGGTGATCTCTCCAGAAGGATGTTCGTCTATACTCTGGAGAACTTCCGAAAGGGCTCATGAGGCGGCAAAGGCACTTAAACTTACTGCAGATGACCTTCTTTCCTTTGGTTTGATAGATAGAATAATTGAGGAACCACCAGGTGGAGCCCACAGGTATCCTGATAAGGCAATATCAAATGTGAAAGAAAGTATAGTTTCTGGTTTAAATGAGCTGGTTCAGGTTTCTCTGGAAGAACTCATAAATATGAGGTATTATAGATATAGAAGTATAGGAATTCAAAATGGCCGAGTATAAAGGAATTTTGCAACTGTCAGAGAAGGGTTCTTCATATCTCCTTATGTGTGAGCAGAAGTTGAAGAATCTTAAAGGAATTGATGTGGCAGTTTTTAACGAAAATCCGGTTGAAAAATCTGTTGAATACATAAATGACTTTTTAAAATCAAATGGTATTTCAAATGACGATTTCTCTTTAAGCATAACCATTCCGCCTGGAAAGTTTTCATACAGGTATCTTTCCCTTCCCCCTTTAAAGGGCAAAAGGCTTGAGGAATTGGTGAGGTTTGAGTGGATAAGGCAGACTCCGTTTAATGAAAACGATGTGGAGATAAAATTTGTTCCTGTTTTTAAAAAGGAAAGAACTCTTGTTTCTGCCTTTCTTGTTCAAAAAGGATTTATAGAAAAAATTACTTCTTCCTTTCTCCAGCACAGAATATACATTGAGTCAATAGTTCCTGAACCCTATGCAGTTTTTACTCTTTTTCCTTCTTTTCCTATTGTTATTATAGGATTTAATACAGATGCAAGTTTTAGCATCTCTGTAGTTGATGATAAGGAAACATCTATATGGATATTCCCAAAAAATGAAAAGTCCATGATAAAGCCGTTGTTAAGAAGCTACAGGTCAAAACACGGAGCATTACCAGATACATGTTTTATATACGGTGATAACAATTTTCAAGCAGACTTTTTAGAGGAATTCGGGGTAAGACCTGTTTCCTATACCCAGCCCGATTATATAGAATTCGTCACTCCTCTCAACTACGAGGAACAAATTAAAATTCTTCCTGCTATAGGTCTTGGTGGAATTATCCTGAAGGGGTTGGAACATCCTGAATTCTCAAAGCCTGAGTTTAAATCTCCGCTTAAGATAAGGAATATAAAAACGATCTACCTCACTCTTGGAATTTCTTGTGCTCTTTTTCTCATATTTTTCACCGGTTCCTCCCTCTTTCACCTGAACTATTACAAAAGTGAATATATGAAAAGGTCTTCAGAGGTGACAGAAATTTTTAAAAAGTCCTTCCCAGATGTTGAAAATATCGTTGACCCTGTAGCGCAGATGAAAGAAAAACTAAACCTTTTAAGGGCTCGTGGAAAGGGTGGGGAAGGGAAGGTTATTGATTTCATAAAGTGGTTAAGGGATGACATTTCAGCCATTGGAAATGTAAAGATAACAGAGATGCTCGTTGATGCTGGAAAGGTAAGATTGAAAGGACAGACAAAGGACCTTTCCATCGTTGACGCATTTGAAAAGAAACTCCGCGAGAGAAAATTCCGGGATGTGAGGTTGACAAGGACGCAGAAGAGTTTGAAGGAAGAGATATATGAATTTGAAATTACGCTGGAGCTGTGATGGAACTGGATAAAAACAAAATTTTCGTCATTGGTAGTTCAGTCTTAATTTTATTGCTCATAGTGATAAATATAATTCTGCGAAGCAAAATTTCTATTTATAAAAATCTCTACAGTCGTTCCTTAAACGATTTAAATACAATAAAGAGCCTTGCAAAAGAAGCAGAAGAACTCGGGGGGTTCTCACAGGAAGGACTTATTCCACCAAACCTGTCTCTTTTTTCCTACATTGAGGAGGTTGCGAGGAATTCAGACATAATACTTGAATCAATAACCCCGCTTTCAACTGAGGAAAAGGGTTCTGTGAGGGCGATATCAATATCGGTGAGTGCAAAAGAGATTTATCCTGATTCTCTTATGAGGTTTCTTTACGGGCTTGAATACGAGTCTCCATACGCTCTAAAAATTGAGAGGCTTCAAATTAAGACATCCTTCAAAGACAGGACGAAAGTTGACCTGAAGATGGATATATCAGGGATTCAGAAAAAATGAAGAAGATAAAGGAAATCATACCGTATCTTTATAACTTCTTTCTTGAATTTCCCTTCAAGAAGTTTCTGGTTATTGGGCTTTCAATATTCGTATTTTTACTCTTCGTCCTCATATCCTTTTTCAGCAATTTCCCTGCAGAACCAATAATGATGAATTTAAACAATGCCATCTCCCCTTTTGGAATGGAGGTCACATCGGAGGCTGCAAAAATTTCTTTCCCCTTTAAAATAGAGCTCCGTTCACCTGTTATATACTACAAAAACAAAAATCTCCTCGCCCCCGATGAAATGTTTATAAGAATTTACCCATTGAAATATCTTTTTGGCAGGAAAAGCCTTAAGGTTAAGGTTGACATGGGAGATGGTTATGCGGAATTGAAATTTACCCTTTCCGGGAAAAATTTTTATTTCAAAATCAAAGGGAAGAACTTCAAATATGGAGGAGATGTTGAGATGCCTCTTTATCAGTTGTCATATACCCTTTCTTTAAACGGATATGTTCAAGGAAGGATAAATACCGAAGATTTATCCGCATCTGATATTAAAGGTGATGTTGAGATAAAAGACTTTGTGCTGAAGAAGATTTCATTTGGGAGTTTTGAGATAAACGATGTGAAATTTGGAGACCTGAATTCAAAACTTTCTATGACTAATGGCGTTCTTTCTGTTGGTGATGTCCCGTTTAAAAGTTCCGACCTTGAGGGAAATATGAACCTTGAAATAGTTTTGAGCAGGAGATTAACCCTTTCAAGGCTGAAGGGAAATCTTTCAGTAAAACTGGGATTCCGTTTAAGGCAGATGATTGATGAGATGAATATCCCTGCTACCACCTTCCTGAAAGATGGAAATAGAATTGACCTGAAAATCGGTGGCACAGCAAGCAATCCTTCCTTCTCCCCCATGTAAAAATTTTTTATGGGCAATCTGAAAAATGTTTTCAAAATTTAAAGGGAATACTTGAAAATAGAAAAAAATTTTTTTATACTATACTGAAGAAATGGTTCCTCGGTAGCTCAGTCGGCAGAGCAGGTGGCTGTTAACCACCGGGTCGCAGGTTCGAGTCCTGCCCGAGGAGCCATAAATAGCAGTTGCTCAAAGCCCACTGCGAAGGAGTAATTAAATGTTCGGAGGTATCATGGAACGAAGAAAGCTGTTCGTAGGGGGACTCCCCTGGAAAACTACGGAGAAAGAGCTTAGAGAAGCCTTCTCCAAGTTCGGCGAAGTAGAAGATGTAAAGGTGATAAGGGACAGAAGGACAGGTAAGTCCAAAGGGTTCGGTTTTGTTACCTTTGAAACCAACGAAAGTGCTGTGAAAGCAAAGGATGGTATGAACAATACTACCTTCGGAGACCGAACAATTAAGGTAGACTGGGCAAAAGAAAAAGAAACAAAATCCTGATAACTAAATAAGGGATTTTAAAAATAAAAATGCTCAGTTGAAAAGGAGGAGGATTTTTGCCTCCTCCTCTTTTTTAATTTTAAGCGATTTTTTTCTAAATTAACCTGAATTTATTAAAAATTCCTATTCAAGTCTCCCGATGATAGCCACGCTTGCAACTCCCATAAATGGAAAACCACCGAGATTGTGAGTAAGTCCCAGTCTCGGGTCCTTTATCTGCCTCTTATCAGCCCTTCCAAGAAGTTGAAGGTACATCTCATACAGCATTCTTAACCCGGATGCTCCTATGGGATGACCGAAGCACTTCAGCCCTCCGTCTGGCTGACAGGGAAGTTTTCCGTTAAGGTCAAAGAACCCGTCGAGCACATCTTTGCTTGCCTTTCCCCTCTCGCAAATTCCAAGGTCTTCGTAGGTAACAAGTTCTGTTATTGAAAAACAGTCGTGAACCTCCATCATGCTTATCTCTTCCCTTGGATTCTTTATTCCAGCCTCTTTGTATGCAAGTTGAGCAGCTTTTGTTGTAGGAATGATATGGTCATAATGCCAGTTGGTAAATCCCGCTTCTTCTCCGTTGCTTAAAGAAACCTGAAGGGCTTTTACTGTAATTATCTCGTGTTTTTTCTTTAGCGATTTTGCTATATCTACTGTTGTGACAATAGCAGCGGCTGCCCCATCAGAAACACCGCAGCAGTCATAAAGTCCAAGTGGATAGGCAATCATCGGAGCGTTAAGTATTTCATCTATGGTTGGCGTGTTTCTTAAATGTGCTTTTGGGTTAAGGGCTCCGTTTTGGTGGCTCTTCCATGAAATATGTGCCATTGCCTGTTTCACATCATCCATTGAAAGTCCATATTTTGCACAGTAACCGCTTGCAAGCATGGCAAATCCACCTGGAGCAGTTATGTTTGGTCTCACAAACCAGCTGAGATTTCCGCCTCCACCTGCAGGAAGTCCACCATAACCTGTATCTTTCAATTTTTCCACTCCGACTGCAAGGCATATATCGTAGGCTCCTGAAGCAACTCCATACACAGCCCCTCTGAATGATTCTGTCCCGCTGGCACAGAAATTCTCAACCCTTGTGACAGGGATGAATGGAAGATGGAGGATAAGAGCGAGGGGTAGTGCAGACTTTCCAACATGAATCTCATCAAAACAGGTTGAAAACCATGCTGCCTGAATTTCCGCTGGATTTATACCTGCATCGTTTATGCACTCTTCAAATGCTTCCACAATGAGGTCTTCAGCTCCGACATCCCATCTCTCTCCAAATTTTGTGCAACCCATTCCTATTATTGCAACCTTATCTCTTATTCCTGTAGCCATCTCAAACCTCCTTTATAAATTTTTATTCCCCTTTCTGGGGAACTGCTTTCCAGTAATATCCATGAAATCCACGGTCTTTATCATGCCACCTCTTTCTGAAAGACATCTTTACCTTCTGCCCGACCTTGAGGTCTTCAAGCTGGCAATCCGTGAAGTCAACAAGCATCCTTCCACCTCCTTCAAACTGAATCATCCCGTAAATTGCAGGTGGCTCTACCGAAATAGCAAGGAGGTCGCCTGTGTAGGAAACAATTTTAGCCTCCCTGTCGGCAAATTCATAATCCTCCTGAGAATGAAATGCCCTGCATTCCGGATTTACACATATATGGGATTTCGGGTACTGGGGAGTTCCGCACTTCGTGCATCTTCCTCCGACAAGTCCCAAAATCATCTTTCTGTTTCTCCAGAGGATGCTCAATGGGCTCTGTCCACCTGCTTCTGCTCTTATACCCATTTCAACTGATAGAAGGTCTCTGAAAATGCAATACTTTTCATAAGATGTAACCTCCCTTCTATCTGCCAGGGAACCTTTTATACCCTTTCTCTGGGGGAGCTTCTTTATGTTATCCGTAACTTTAAACCAGATAGCATCCGCACCCTGCCCGAAGCTCACCATGAGGATATTATCTCCTGGGTTGGCTTCTTCAAGGGCTGATATGAACATAGCAAATGGGTGAGCAGCACCCATCTCTCCACAAACCTCATGCATGTTATCCTGAATTTTTTCTTTGCTCGCTCCAATAGCTTTTCCTATATCTCTGTGAGCCCTCTTGAATGGACACGGGTAGATAATTTTTGAAAAATCGTTTATCCCTATGTTATATTTCTTCAGAAGGCCATTTATAGCCTCGGGAATGATTCTCATATATCCTTCATCTCTTATCCACCTCTCTTCCCATATATAGTCTGTTTTCTTTCCCACCTCTCTGTAATGGTCAACAAAATCATAACTAACAGAGTATGAACCTTTGAATTCAGCAATCAGATTATCATTTCCTATAAGAAGCGAAGCACTGCCATCGCCGAACCACATCTCGTATAGATAGGCGCATTTTGTCTCTCTTTTGTCCGATGCTGTGACAAGGACATTTTTTCGGTTCCCGCTCTGCACCGCTTGTAAGGCTGATAGAAGGGCTGTCGTTCCTGCTTTCAAAGAGCCAGTAAAGTCTGCTGTCAATACCTCTTCTTTTAAGTTCAGTGCTGTAGCCACTATTCCCGCGTTTTGCCTGTCTGCATAGGGAAGTGTAGTGGAAGCAAGAAACAGGGCATCAACATCTTTTTTGTTCACACCCTTTAGACAATCTCTACTTGCTTCAACAGCCATGCTGAGTGCATCTTCATCCCAGTTGCAAAAAGCCTTTTCCCCCTGAGCGAACTGAATTGTTGCAGGAGCGAACCACGCATTTGCCTGAAAAATTGTCATCCTTGAGATTCTATTTTTTGGGATATAACCTCCGTATGAAACTATTCCTGCCATTTCTTCCTCCTTACCAGAATTTTTATAATTAAATCTTTTCTGAAATTAATTGTCAAGAAATTTTGTTTTTTTAGGCGAGAGGGGTTAAATTCCTCTTGACATATAAATTTATCTCTGTTTAAATTTAAACATGAAGAAAATTCTTTTTATTTTTATGTTGTTAATTCCATTTCTGGCATACGGTGAACAGGAAGATGCAACACCCCTAAAAGCCCGCTCCATAAGGTTTATAAACACATTCGGTCTCTTTTATGGAGATTATGACAGAATTGTAATTCCAAGAGAACTATCCTTCGTTGAGAGGAATCGTATAATAACAAATTTAACAAACCTTAATGGAGAAAATACCTTTCAGCTAGGCTTTTCAAAGAGAATAGGTTTTGAGGGCAATCTTGCTCTTTCTTTTTCACACTCGTATTTTTCAGAAGAAAAATTGCTTACTCAATGGACGAGGAATTTCAGGGATGAAAGGTATGATGATGGCATAAATGATACAATGGAACTTATTCAGGAAACAAATGCTGAAGTTCCTTATCGTGAAAAAAGATATACAGAGGTTTATGCTGGATATGGACACAGAATTTCTGAAAGTTTATATTTTGGAGGAGGTCTGGCTTACACAAGAGATTCTGAGGACAGGGAGTATGATTTACCTGAAATAGGAGGAACCTCAAAAGGCGTATATGGATTTGGAACATCAAATCTGAGAGAGAGGGTAAGGGAGGTTTATGACCTCATGAAAGACCCTCCTTTTCTTTTTTACAGAATGGATGAAAGAGAGGATGGTGAGGCTCATCATCTTTTACAATCCTTCCACATTTTTGGAGGTATTACATACATTTTTTCAGACATATTTTCTATTTCTCCCAATATCCTTTTAGGATATGCTAACCCTTCAATTGATGGAGAGGGAATCTATAGAAGCAGAAAATACCTGAGCGACAATCATGAAGTCTATTCTGAAGGATACACATCTTCCTCGTCCATCAATTCTTCAAGTATCTCTTTTGGAACTGCGGTTAAGTTCGGTTTGAAATACGGCGGACACCAGACAACTCTTGATATTGGATATTACAGGCTCCCCGGAGAAATATCCGATGGAGATATAAAAGAGACATGGTCTCTTTACCAAGAAATTATGGTCACAGGTAGCGGAAAAAGGATTGAAGAAGTTAACGGAGATTGGAAGGGAGGAAGGCTGAATTCAAAAAGCAGGTTTGTGATAAGTTTGAGAGATGTTTATGACGGATGGAGCAAAATCAAAGTTGGGTATGGAATTGAGTATGTGAGGGATAAAGAGACATATCAAAAGGGAAACATCCAGTATTCCTATAATCTGTCTGAAATCTATGATGATGGAGACGAAGAAGTGGCTGACCCTGATGACTACGAAAAAACTGCTTCTGCAAAGATGGGAGCAAAAATTGTTGATACATTGCTCATTCAAGAAGTCGGTTTCCCCATAGCAGTAATTTTAGACCTCGGGGGAGGGTTTGAAATCGTTGCCGGAGTAAAGCACATAATAAGGAAGACGGAGACGAAAAACGGTTCGCTGATATCCGGAGAGGTCATTCAATACTCGCAGAAAACCGTTTACGGAGATGGAAGGGTTGTTTACTCCAATGAACTCCCTCCAGAACTTAAGGGGAAATGGATTGACAGAAACGGCACCGTTTCCGAATCCATTGAGCAGGGGCAGAAAACCGAAAGCATAACAAGATTGAGATTTGGACTTTCTATGAACAGGTTTGAAAATATTTCGCTTGAATTTATGATAGACACAGGGACAGGAGACGGAATACATTCTGCCCTTGACCTCACGAAGTTTTACCTTTCAGGACTTTTCAGGTTCTGATGAGAAAGATATATCTAATAACCATTCTGTTCCTATTTTCCTGTGAAAGGGAGGAATTAAATACAAAAATCTATGAGTTAAGTCCATACGGGGAGCCATCCCTTTTAAAAGTTCTTTCCGACCCGGCAAGTTCAGTTATGCCTCTTCCGGGAGATGTTTTTCTCATGAAAGTTGAATTCTCAAAGCCAGTGGATCCGTTTTCCCTTTCCGGTAACATACTTATCCATCCGGTAATAGGGGATGTAAAGAATGGTGAAAACCAGGTTGGCGAGGGAGTGCCGGTAAAAAACTGGGAGTTAGGTAATGACTTGAAAACATTGTTACTCTATTTATCTTTATCAGAGGGGCAATACCTGCTTCATTTAAAAAAAGAAATAAGAAGCATTGACGGAAAGGAACTTGATGGAAAGTGCGATTTCAAAGACGAGCCCTCGGAGGCTTTTTCTTCGGGTTTCACTATCGGAGAGGGAGAAAGATTTGTCACAAGGGCATTTTGCTCATCAAATCCCTTTCTTTCTTATCTTGGTCCAGTTGGGGGGGAAATGGAATTCAAAGACCACAGCGGGTGCTCCGGAAAGGTAAACCTTGAATTTCCATATCAGATGGACTTCGTCCTCAAATTTTCCTTTCCAACAGGAAAGGAAACCAATTACTTCCTTTCAAGAGACATAGGTAAAAACATAGAGATGATGGACCTCACCACAGAGGAGAGGATTCCTCTGTATTTCTCTCTTGATAACAGGGTCACCTGGAAGGACAGTATGGAAGGATTTGAAAAAGAAAAGATAGAAGACGAGTTTCCCATTTATATAAGACCTTTAACTCTTTCCCCCTTTCACAGGTATGCCATAAGAATAAATCGCTTTGAGACCTTAAAAGATGCCTACGGACTTCCCTTCTCTGATAACGACCCTGATGAGGATGAGGTTTATGAAGTATGTTTTACCACATACGGAACATCTAATACTCTGAGGGTTAAAGGGATAGAAATCAAAAAAAGAGATGGTTTCGTGTCTGAAATAAGAATAACCTTTCTTACCCCTGACCCGAGGAGCGACCTGATGGATGCAGAAACAATCGTTACAGAAAACTTTTCAATCATAAAGGCTGGATATGAGATAGTCCCTTTTGAACTTGAGGTTCACAGGGAAGCAGTATCCATGCAGGAAGAGGATGTGGTGATATTAAAAATTCCAGAAGGATACCTGATTGAAGGCGAACCATTTGCCCTTACAATAAGCTACAGGGTTTCGGATGAAAGAGGTAATACACTTGATGGGAATGAAGATGGTTATGTTGAGGAAAATGGAAATGATAATTATATAAGGATTTTCCAATGAAAAGAATTTTGATATTTCTCATTTTATTGGCTGGATGTGAATCGTTAAAAATGGAGGGGACGGTTTTTCCGGGGTTAAGCGGGAGCAGCGAGGAGCCGCCTTATGTGGTGGAATGTATGGCTGAGAGAAGAAATGTGGAAATAGACCCTTATTCCCATATATGGAAAATAAAGGTCAAATTTTCAAAAAGCATGGATAGGACATCGGTTGAAAAAAACACCGGAGTATACGAGACGGATGGGTTAAAGGAGGGGGTAAATAATATAGTCAACGAGGTTAAGCCAATAGAGATTAAATGGGATTATGATGGAACGGGAATGTATTACACGGTTCAATTGTCATGGGGGAAATGGTTCTTCTTAAAGATAGGGAAGGAAGCAAAGGATGTATTTGGAAACTTCCTTGATGGAAGGATTTCAAAAGGAGCAAGACCGGATGATGACTTTTCTTCCGAGCCATCTGACTTTTATTCCCTTCCTTTCAGGGTAGGAGGCGCATCCACAACTGTGCCTTTGTTAAAAGATGGAATAAATACTCCCATTCCATATAGACTAACCTACTCACCCTTTATAGATAAAATAAAAATTTTTAACAAAAAAGAGATTGAGGGATTCTTTGAGGATAATTCCTACCTCTCACTTGATGGAATGTATGGAAGGGGAATAATAGTTTACCCTGATGAAGTCTCCTTTACGCTTACCTTTACTGTCCCATCAAAGGGAAAAATTTCCGCTAAATCATTTTCCGCATCCATCACAGACCTGACCGGAAACAAAAAAATTCCACTCCTTTTCAGAAATGAATTGACTGGAGAATGGTTTGAATATCCCGAGGAACTATCCGATTTTACAAGTGTAAGTATAAAACCGAAAATTTTGGAACCATCCACACTTTACAAACTTGAAGTAAATATAGACCGCAGGCTTTCAGATACATACGGAATAAAATTCGTTGACCTCAACGATGATGAAGATAGCACCTATGCTTTATATTTTACAACAAGTCCTGTCCCATTTTCATCACCAGTTCCTCCATCTCTCCTTCTCATCTCACTTTCAGAAGGAAGTTATTCATTTGTCCTTCCTGACGGTGGACTCTTCCAGAAAATAGACCTTGAGGGCTTACATGATAAAATAAGTAGTGAAAAACCTTTTGATTATGGAGAAGAAATATTTCCATCTCCCAATCCTCCCCATACACCCACAATAAGAAGCGTGGTCAAAGCGGATGGCATTGTGTATTTTTCCGATGAAATCTCTGCTGGAAATTACATGCTTGATACGGATGGAGATGGAATTGGAGGGAGCACCTTCAGAAAGTCAATCTCGTCTGTTTCCGTTCCGATTCTCATTGACCCTTACGAACCTGATGACACCGTGTTTCAGGCTTATCCTTTAAGTTCTACCTGCGAGGCACAGGAAAGGCTTCTTCCAGCATGGGATACAGACTTTTTCTCATTTGCCCTTGAAACAACATCCCCCGTTCATATCTCAAAAATAGATGGAATTGATATAGCAGTAAGGATTCTTGATGAGAAGGGAGAAACCGTTAAAGAAGATATAAATGGTGAGGGTATATCTGCAGAAATTTCTCCTGGAACCTACTACATTCAGGTAATTCCTCAATACCCACCTATGTGGAATGAAGACAACCCCCCATTTTACATTCTCAATTTTTGCATTCAATAACAGGGGATTATCTTCCAGAAGTAATTGATAAAATCGCCTCCCTCATGGAGCCTTCTCAAAGTAAGGGAGACATCCATTCCTATCCTGACATCCTGTGGATGAACATCTGTCATTTGCCCATAAAACCTTCCTCCGCCTTCAAGCTCCACAACTGCCATTGTTAGAGGTTGAATGGGAACGGGATTGAGGTAATCCCTTGTGAATGTATATATTTTCCCCTTTCTTGAAAGGGGAATGAGCTCAAAATCTGTTGATTCGCATTTATAACATAAATACCTCCATGGATACTGAATTGCCCCGCATTTTGAACATCTCTGACCCTTTAGCTTAATACATTCCTCTATCTCCCTGTAATGAAGGGGTATAGGTGAAAACGGCTTCACCTTTTCATACTTCAGGTCGCCTGTGATTTTGTAAAGAATTGTCAAATCCTTTATCTCAAACCTCCGCTTGAAACAATCATTTATTCCCTTTGTTATAGAGGATTTTGCATTTCTTTTTACCTTTAAGATGCATGCTGAAAAACCTCCTCCTGAGCCGGCAAGAAGGACAAACTTTTCTTCCATATCTTCAGTTTCAATGGAATAAACAAATTCAAGGAATGGGTGAACATAACCAGTCCATCCTGTGAGATTTAACAACTTATTTGAATGGACCTGGGATTTTGAAAATCCGCAAGCGGAACCTATCTCAAGGGATAGCCTGAAATCCGGGAATGGAAGAAAAGTTCTAAAAATTTCCTCTTTCTTCAATCCGCTTTCCCTTAAAGCAATCTCCAGACACTCCCTCATTATCTCCTTCCTCAATTCATATTCTGCCTTGCTTTCAGAGGTTTTTATTTCCTCATCCTCTTCATCCTTCCATTCGGAAAGGGATTCGTAGGAAATGGATTTTGAAGATATGAATTCAATAGATGAATCATCTTTGGAAATCAAGAAGGAAACCGCTCCATCTCCGGACGAATAGAAATCCGGTGTATCAACCTGATATTTTCTCTTATCCGAAAGGATTATAAGGGTAGAAAAATCGTTTTTGAAACTTTTTGAAAAAAGGTCTATTAGAGACTTTCCTCCTCCCATCACATCAAATGCTCTGCAATTTTTTTCTATATCCAGTGCTGTGGCAAGGAAGGAGGAAGGTGAGCGAATGTGAAAGGGAGGGGTTGATGAGATGAAATAAAGTTCTTTCACATCTTTGACCTCAATTCTTTCAGTGCTTGAAAAACCCATTGTCAAACTGTCCTCATCGTAATTTCCTATCCTCCTTTCCCCCTTTATTCTTTTCAATATTCCTTCTGTGAAGCATGTTGCGGGAATGTAAATACCTATATTTTTTATTCCTCCCATTTTTACTCCTTCTTTATTTCAAATCTGTCTATTATTTTTTCATCCATATCCTTTGCGATAAATTCAAGAGAGGATGGAGAAGAATGGACAACCACATAATTGTAGGTCTTTTCAAAAACCGCAGTCCATGAATTCTCCAGTTCCCTATCATATAAAGGGGCTCCTCCGCCACCTGTAATCACATAGACGACGCCATTTACTGGATTTGTTCTCTCATAGTTATGCTCGTGTCCGCTGAAAACGACTTTGAACCCATACCTTTCAAAGATGGGAACGAAATTTTCCCTTATCATAAGAATTTCTTCCTCCTTCCCTTCTTCTGCTGACTTTCCGTGTTCGGAAGAGGAATAAGGGGGTCTGTGGATAACTCCTATCAGGTATCCCCCTTGAATATCTGAAAGGGAATTTTCAAGCCAGAGAAGTTGTTCACCGGAAGGAGAAAGGTCACCTTCCGAATTGAGGACAAAAAAGTGGAGGTCTCCTGTTGAAAAGGAATAGTAAAAGGGTGAGAAATCAGAAGATATCGCGGGAAAATATGAGGTGAAAAAATCTTCACCTCCTGCCTCATGATTGCCAAATGATATATAAACCGGATTTCTTTCCATCAATGGAATCATGGTATCAACGAATTCTTCCCAGCCAACCAGCGCATTCATTCCTGAATAAAGCGTTCCTGTATCAACACAATCTCCTGTATGAATTACGAAAAGGGGATTTTCATTGCTGATCAATGAAACCATTTTTTTAAAGACCTCAAGATTTGTTCTGTTATCACCGAATACGACAAAAGTGAATGAAGTTATATCTTCTGGATAGGTTTTGAAACTCCAGACCCTATCGGAATTTGTCGCCTTCACCCTGTAGAAATACTCTGTATCCGGTTTAAGATTTTCTAACCTTACAGAAGCAGTTGAAACCTCTATATCGCCATATCTTATTCTTTTTATTTCTCCGCTTTTTCTCTTAGAAAGTTCTGATGGAGATGTGCCATAAAGGATTTCTGCCTCCTTTCCACTTTCAACCTGAAAAACTATCAAAGAGGAACTGGATGAAAGATGTTTGAGATAGGGTCCTCTTATGAGCTTTACAGGGGCTACCTCTTTTGCACAGGAGAGAAAAAATATGAGTAAAAATGCACTAACCCTTCTCAACCTTATCCACCTGCTATCGGAGAGACGACAGATATCTCATCTCCATTTGAGAGTTTTCTTTTCTTATCCTTTGAAATGTCTATCCTCTCCCCGTTTATGAGCACTGTAACCGGTCTCCTCTGTGAAAGCATTGTCTTAAAAAATTCCTTTTCTACCTCTCCATCTTTTTCAATTTTATTGAAGAGGTCAAGAATGGTGCTACCATCAGAAATTTCAACATCAAGAACCTTGTTTACAGCCTTAACCCCTAAAAAGGCGACTATGGAAACTTTTACCTTCACTTCTTATAAAGAAAATCTATCACATAGGAGAGTCCCAGCTTCTCAAGGGTTTCCTTCTTTGGAAGACCTGTATCAAAATCCCAGCCATACTCTTCATAGAATTCCCTTCCCAATTTTTCTATATTGACACTCACCCCAGCGGTTGGTCCCTTTGGAAGTGGCGGATAACCCAAAGCCCTTTTAGCAGGCAGAAAATCTTTTGGAGGATTCAATCCTTCCCTTATGTTGAAAGAGTGTCTTAGAGTTTCTATTCTCTCCCCTATCTTTAAGAAATCCTCTTCTTTCAGGTTCCAGCCAGTAGAAGCATTAACCCATTCAAAAATGGGAATATTTCCGCCTACTTGAAGTCCAAATATACAGAATCCGCATCCATTTGCCACCTGAACATACTTACTGCATATAGCCATCGCCTTCCCCTTCTCCTCTTCAGAATACCATTTTGCCTTGCTTGCGAGGGCCGAGAACTTTTTGAACTTTTTAAATTTCTTATAGACCTCCATAAGCTCTGCGTATGTATATGAAATGATTGTATGCCTTCCGGGGGTGGGTTCACAGTAATATCCTACTCCGTAGCCGGGGTCATACCTCGGGTCATGCATTGGGATTTCCTGCCCACCCGCATGGATTGCAAATTCTTCCGAATTCTTTCCGAGCTTTCTCGAAGCTACTTTTACGCCATCTGCAAATACATCCCCTATCCCTTCCCTTTTTATTATCTTTTCAAGAAACTTAAGAAGTGCCTCTCCATTACCCCATTTCAACTCAATTCCACCGGTATCCTCCTTTGTTATGACTCCCTTCTCATAACACTCCATTGCAAATGCTATTGTGCTTCCAGTTGATATTGTGTCTATTCCTGCTCTATTACACATATTGTTTGCTTCAAATAGAACAGCCGGGTCGCTGACAAGTGTCATACTTCCCATTGCTGAGAGGGTTTCATACTCTGGCTTGTGGCTCTCTTCAAGAACATAATCGCCTATCTTTACCTGGACAATTCCACCGCAGGCAATAGGGCAGCTGTAGCAGTTATATTTTTTAATCTCATACTTTATTATGTTATCATCACTTATCTTCATTGATTCGCTCAGAGGAAAATCAATATAACCAATTCCCTTCCAGTTCTTCACCGGGGCATCACCACCCTCAACGGAAAACGCAAGTATTCCGCATGTGCCATATTTCTTCAGGACATTTCTCCAGAGGAATCCTTCCTGCCTTGAATGAAACGGAGCCTTTCTCAAAAGAGTCCCTATCTTTCCCATTCTCTTTTCAATAAGCCTCTGGATAAAACTGCTTCCCTCTATCCTCTTTAAGAAATTCCTTGATTCCTCAGTAACCCTTTTCCTGTCAGCCACCGGAATCTGCTGGTTTCCCTTTAAAACAACAGCCTTTAAATTCTTTGACCCCATTATTGCTCCAACCCCAGACCTTGCTGCAATCCTTCCCCTATCAGTAACAATGCCAGAAATAAGCGATAATCTCTCACCCGCTGGACCAATACAGGCCACCTGAACCTTCTCATCGTTAAGTTCCTTTTTTATTGCTATTTCGGTCTCAATCGCATCCTTACCCCATAGATGGCTTGCATCTCTTAACTCTATTTTTCCATCTTTTATTAAGAGATAGACAGGCTTTGGAGATTTTCCTGTGAAAAATATCCCATCGTATCCGCATTTTTTTATCTCAGGAGAAAAATATCCGCCAGAATTTGCATCAGCCCATCCACCTGTCAAAGGAGATTTTCCAACAGCCATATACCTTCCTACAAATACGGCTCCTGTCCCTGTGAGAAGTCCGGGAAGCATTCCGAGTATGTTTTCAGGTCCAAGTGGGTCTATTCCTGGTTTCATCCTGTCAAAAAGAATTTTCACGCCAAGACCATACCCTCCGAGAAAGTCCTTATAAACCTCATCCTTCAACCTCTCCTCTTTAATCTCACCTTTTGTCAGGTCAACCCATAAAATTTTTCCTGTGTATCCGCCAGCCATTTTTCTCCTCCTTAAATTTTTTAAAGTTTATCCATTTTTCAATATCCGTTCAAGTCTTTTTGAAGTTTCTTCCAGAATTCTTGAAGTCATGCTCCTCGTTTAGTATACTTTTAAAAATGGGAAAAAAAATTGTTGAATCAACTGAAGTTAGTTTAGAGATAGAGCCTGCGATAGAAAGTGCATTTACAGTGATGGGAATGGTGGAAAGATGTTCAATTCCTGATATCCTGAATCTTTTGAATATTCAGAAAAAAACAGGTGTTCTCATTGTCCGGTACGAGGATGTGGAGAAAAAAATCTATATGAAGGATGGAGAAATAGTATTCGCATCATCAAACCTGAAAGAGGACAGGCTTGGTGAATCCCTTGTCAGAAGGGGGAAAATAACGATGGCACAACTTGAAGAAGCAAGTAAGGAAGTGAAAGAAGGGAAAAAGCTCGGGAGGGTGCTTGTGGAAAAGGGATGGATTACACCAAAGGAATTGTTTTATGGAGTAAGGGCACAGGTTCAGGAAATAATTTTCAACCTGTTTCCGCTTTCAAGCGGATACTTTTATTTTCTTGAAGGTGTTTTTGACCATGAAAATGTTGTCAGATTTAATATGAGCACACAGATGCTGATAATGGAAGGTATAAGGATATCTGACGAACTCGTAGTATATAAAAGGATGTATCCTTTCAAGTGGTTTGTTCTTAAAAAAGAAGGGGTAGATGAGCCAGTTGACCCGATGGAAAAATTGGTTTTTAAAGAAATCGGTGAAGGAATAAGAATAGAAGATTTGAAGTTTAAAACAGGACTTTCCGAATATAAACTTCTTAAAATAATTCATCAATTGAAGGAGGGGAATTTTGTAGATGTGAAAGAAACAAAGCCCATTCCATCAACAAAGATTGAGGAATTTCTTAACGATGTGAATTCTATAATATCAGATATTTATTCAATAATAAAATTTAAATCGGGTGATTTTGATTATCTTCATTTTTTTAATAACTTCTTTGACGATATGCCCGAAGAAGTTGCAGAGATTTTTGATGGGATATTTTTGAGGGAGGACGGGAGTATTGATGTGAGTAAAATTTTTGATAATTTTAAAAAGAGCAAAAATCCGAATAAAGAAAATCTACTCCTCTCGGCCTTGAAGGAACTAATAAGGTTTGAACTATTTGAACTAAAACTTTATCTATCAGAAGAGGAAAATGCTGAACTTCAAAAAATTCTTTCAGAAACAGGGATAATGGAATGAAGACAAAGATTCAGGTAAAGGTTGGAGAGGGATACAATATAAGGCTTCCAAGGACAGTTGTAAAGCAGATGGGAATAGCCGAAAATGATATGATTTCTATAATTCCTGCCGGGTATAAATTCTCAATAATTCAGAAAAATCCAGATGAAGACATGCCAGCCATAATCGTTGACCTTTCGTTGATAAACATAGCAGACCTTTTTTCATTTCTTAATATGACACAAAAAACAGGTGTTCTGATTGTGGTTCCGGATTCATTCCTTTCAACGAGTGTTTATTTCTCAAACGGAGATGTGGTCTATGCCTTCACAGAGGATAAATCTTTCAAAATAGGACAGATATTATACAAGCTTGGATACATAAGCGAAGAGCAGCTGAAAACTGCTGAAGGGGAGCTGAAAGAAGGCGGAAAATTCGGAGCAATTCTTTTAAAAAAGGGTTTCCTCACAACGAAAGAACTGTGGACCGGGCTAAAATACCAGATGGAAGAAATCATCTATAACCTCTTCAGTTTAAAAAGTGGAATCTCCTTCTTTATAGACGGGGTAAAGGTTGACCCTGAACTCGCTCAGATTTCCCTGAGCACCCAGAACCTCCTTATGGAAGGCTTCAGAAGGATGGACGAATGGACGGTGATAAAGGAAAAAATAAAAGGACCTGATGTTATTCTTGAACTTTCCCCAAATCCCCCCCCAATAAAGGTATCAGATACTGTAAAGAAGGTGCTTGAGACGATTGATGGAAAGACATCAATATCCGAGATAATAAGAAAGACGAGGCTGGGAGAATTCGGAACATACAAAATTCTCTTTCAACTTCTTAAGTTAGGAGTGATAAATGTCCTTGGCGAACCAGTTCAAACAAAGAGCGAAGAAGTAATAAAATGGGAGGAAAAAATTGAGAAATATAACAAATGTTTCAAAGATGTAGTTTCTATTTTTAAGAAAAAAATTGGCGGATTTGACCTGAAAAAACACCTTGAAGACTTCAAAAAGAGCCTTTCGGAAAGGATGAAAAAGGTCTTTCAGGATGTTGAAATAGATGAGAGTGGATGGGTCCCTCCTTCAAAACTTGCTGAAAATGTGAGGAATCTCCTCCTTGAAGAAAGCGATGAAATCACAAAGGTTGGTGGATTGCTGAACATCCTCGGAGACCAGTTTGTCATTGAAGCGATGAACGAACTTCTTAACTTCCTTCAGTTTCTTGGCAGGAATCTCCTTGACGAGGATTCCTATAAAGAAGTGGTTCGCCTCGTAGAAGAAATAAGAAAGGGATGAAGCCTGAGGAAAGAGTAATAGTAGCCCTTGACCTTGAAAGGGAAGAGGATTTTAAAAGGGTATTAAGGGATATTTCTCCCTATGCAAAAATCGTGAAGATTGGACCAATAGCATTGTTAGGAATTGGATTCAATGCCATTGAAATTGCAAAGGAATATGGACTTGAGGTCTTTCTTGACCTGAAACTTATGGACATACCAAATACGGTTGCTCTTTCTGCAAAGGGAATTGCAAAAATGGGAGTGAAGATGTTTACACTTCACTGTCTCGGTGGAAGAGAGATGATAAAATCAGTAAAAGAAGAACTTTCTTACTTTAAATCTCCACCCCTTATTATCGGCGTTACCATCCTCACATCCTGGGATAAAGAAACGATTTCTTCTTTCGGAATCCCATCCATGGACTCATTGTTTGAAACCCTCGTTCAAACAGGTCTTGAAGGAGGGGTTGATGGATTTGTATGCTCTCCACAAGAAGCAAGAAGGATTAAAAAACTCGCTCCAGATAAAGTATGTATTACACCGGGCATAAGAATATCAGCAGAAAAAGATGACCAGAAAAGGACAGGAAGCCCCGAAGAGGCAATAGAAAGTGGTGCGGATTACATAGTCGTTGGAAGACCAATAATAAAATCTCCAGAGCCTGCGCAGGCTTTTCTTCAGACCCTTGAAAGAATAAAATCTTGCAAATAGTTTACGGTTTAAATCCAATCCTTGAACTTTTGAGAGCCAGAAGAAGGGAAGTTAAGGAGATAATATACTCCCGTGAAGAGATACCCGATGAGATAAAGGAAATATGTAATGAAAGGGGCATCCCCTTGATAAAAGGAGATGTAGAAAAGTATGCCAGGGGAGCTGTTCATCAGGGAATAGTTGCGAAAGCGGACCCTTATCCCTATCTCTCCGAAAAGGAGATGGAAGGAAGTTTTTTTGTTCTTCTTGACGGTATTGAGGACCCGAGGAATTTGGGAGCAGTCATAAGGTCAGCATACGCTTTCGGTGTTGAAGGAATATTCCTGCCTCAGAAGGGTTCAGCAAAGGTCACATCTGTTGTCCTGAAAACATCTGCTGGAACAGCGGAGTGGATGAAGATAGCCCTTGTCAAAAAGACATTTTCCATTATTAAAAAGATGAAAGAAAAGGGTTTCATCATTATATCTCTGGATGAAAGAGGGGAAAAATCGCTTGAGGAGATTCCTCCTGCTGAAAAAATAATGCTCGTTATAGGCTCAGAAGGAGAAGGAATAAAAAAATCAGTTCTTGCGATAAGCGACCTCGTAGTTAGAATTCACACAAAAGTTTCCCTCAACCTGAGCGTAGCCTGCGGAATAGCCCTTTTCTCAATCAAAAATAAACTTTCCAAGAAAATTTTTGAAAAATGAAAAAATACCAACTGCCAGCGGAACTGCAATAATCCATATAAAAGCAATTATCAACGGAGTCCCGTTTTCACCAAGTGAAAGGATACCTCTTTTCCACATAGTCCAGTCAAATAACCATCCGAGCACTATTCCACCGAGGATGTAGGCAATTTTTTCTGTTTTTTTCTTCGTCAGGAATTCATAACCGAGGAGGTAGAAAAAAGTAAGGAATATCCACAGGATAAAAAATAAAAGGGGAGTATTTATAATCGGAAATTTTCCATGAACATAGTAGATATTCCATCTCGCACCGAGCCATTCAAAACCTGTATTTACGAGTGTAATAACAATTCCGCAGAGAAAAGAAGAAAGTAAAGCCCTTATTTTCAGAATGGAAGACCTCCGCCCTTTATGAGGTCTATTATCGGACCGAGCAGTTTGTGTATCATTCCGTTTACCTCGCAGTTATCATGGGGAACATGCCATTCCTTCAGGTTATAAGAACCACAGGTTGGGAGTGGTTCTGGGAGAAGAGAGAAGTTTATCATAACACCCTCCGCAAAGGTGGGGTCAACAAGGTAGAAATAGGGTAAAATGCTGGCAATGCCATCCTCCGGAAGGGGTTTGATATTTATCGGAACTTTAATATTCGTATCAAAGAAATGGGGTTTATCTGATGGCTCTGCTGAGCATACAAGGTATAATAGATTTCCATCAAGCACATTGGTTGCAGGCTTGCTGAAATCGTATGGTGGAACGGTTGATGTCCCGCATTCCCATTCAAGCCACAGGGTATCAGCCTCAGCGGTTGTTTTCGGGTAGCCCTGTGTGTAATCGTGATAGGATGTCCATACAGGAAGCATCCCTCTCAAAGAAAATCTGCCATTCTTTGCCTGTTCAAATAGTTTAGCAGGTGAAATCTGAATAACATCAGGAATAATACTCGTCAAAATTCCATATATGAGGTCCGCACTAAGGCTCCCTGGCGAGAGGACCGATCTGATCATATCAATCATCTTCATGGTTTCAGGGTCAAGCTGAAGAAGGGCAGTGAGAAAATCAATGATGTCAAGCACAACTCCTGAGTCAATAAATGTTTGAAAAATCAGGGCAAGAATCGGAGCTATATGTGTAGCCCAGCTTATAAAGGAAGTAGAGTCCTGAAATGACCTGGTTATATCTTCTGATATATTGATTAATTCATCTGAAACCTTCATCTTCACACATATATTCCTTCCAGCCTTCTCCTCCTCTGTGCAGGAAGTTTTAACAACATCCTTTCTCAGATTATTGTAAAATCTTAAAATAATAGTATTTGCCTGCTTCCCCACGCTGAATATGGTATCCGTCTCAAATGGTCTGGTCTTTACCTCTTTTATTGAATTCAAAAGGCTCTCAAAGGCATTTCGGAAATGCGCCTGGGAGTTTAAAAGGTCAGTTTCATCTCCATTGTAGCCGAGAAATTTGGGATTAGCATTCAAAATGGTTCCAAGAAGTCTCAGAACTGCGGGAAGGGGATCGGTGTTAAGCATGTCCATTATTCCGGAGTTGAATATGAAGGTGAAAGTGCCCAGAAGGTCTATAGTGAAGTCCCATGTATAAATTATCTCTGCAACTGCGACCACCGTGGAAAAGATAAACTCAAAAAAGTATGCCTCTCCGAGGTTGTAAACCCCTCCAAAGTCAAGGGAAAGAATTGGACCAAAGCCAACATCAACAACAAGTGGTATAGACTCTGCTTTGAAGAGGAAATTCGGGTCTTTTTCTATTTCATCAAAACATACATGGTATGTATCACCTTGCTCATCACAGAGGAGATGATTCCTCATCCTCTCAACAATTGCTGACTCAAGGAAATTCTTTACTATGTAATTGACTCCTGAGAGCGCCTGTGGCTGTTGAGCCTGTTGAATCATCTGAATGAGGGGAAGAAGGATTTGAATGCTCTCCTGAATTTTTGCTATGGCGTCAAATATATCAGATATTATAACCCCGAACTTAGCGGGGGTGTATGATGGGTCAAGTTTAAGAGCCTCATAGTATGTCATCTTCGCATAATCATATTTCCCTTCCTTTAAAGATATTTCAGCACTATCCATCTTCTCCTTTATCTTCTGTTCAACAGGGCTCGTCGGACAGGACAAAAAAAGAAAAACTGCAAGACTACATAAAAATGCTTTCTTCATTTTTCCCTCCTTTCTTTCACTATTTAAATTATATACCCTCCATTCTCCAAAATCAACTCTTGAAAAAAAATTAAAAATATATATAATGGAAATCATGAAAAAGGCTTCGGACCTCAGGATAGGGGATGTATTAAAGGAAGGTGGGAATTACCTTAAGGTCATAAGTGTAACAAGGCATTCAACAGTCGGACAGATGGCAGGAGCAGTTTTTGTAAAATGCCAGAACTTGCTCACAGGAAATGTAATTGAGAAGAGATTTAAACCCGACGAAAATGTTGATGATATCTACCTTGAAAGAAGGGATACAGAATTCCTCTACAGCGATGGCGATACATTCTATTTCATGGATGTGAATACATACGAGCAATACGAAATTTCATCTTCATCTATCGGTGATGTTCATAAATTTCTTACCCCAAATATGAAGATACCCCTTCTTTTCATTGACGGAAATCCTGTAACTATTCAATTCCCGGACACGGTTGTTCTCAAGGTCATCTCCACAGCAGAGCCCGTGAAAGGTGAAACGGACAATGTATGGAAATCAGCAGTTCTTGAAAATGAAGTTGAAACGATGGTTCCACCTTTCATCAAGAATGGTGACCTTGTGAGAGTAAGGGTTCCTTCGGGTGAGTATGTGGAAAGGGTAAAAGGTTAATGAGAACCCTTATTCTTTCCGGAAAAACGATAAAAAAACTCCTCAAAATGGAGGATGTCCTCAGATGCGTGAGGGAAGCATTTATGAACGAAACGAGAATGAATATGCCTCCAAAGAGCTATCTTTTCCTTAAAAACGGTGACTTCCGTTCAATGCCCGTTTCATACGGAAGGTATGCAGGAATAAAATGGGTAAATGTCCATCCGGAAAATAAAAACCTTCCTACCGTAATGGCTGTTTTCATACTCAACGATGCGAGAACGGGCTTTCCGCTTGCAATAATGGATGCCACGACAATTACAGATTTCAGAACAGGAGCATCAGCAGGAATTGCTACAGATTTCCTTTCCCGCTCCGATTCAAAGGTTTTTGGAATTGTAGGGTGTGGAAGGCAGGCATGGACGCAGTTTCTCGCTATAACACTTGTTAGAAACATAGAGAAGATAATTTTGTATGACATCAAAAAAGAGAGTGCAGAAGCATTAAAGGAAAAGATAGTTTCCCATAAGAGCGTAGAAGTGGTTATTGCAGATGACCTTTACCTGATGAAAGAATGCGACATTATCTCAACTACCACTCCATCAACATCCCCTGTCTTGATGATAGGGCACATAAAAAATGGCGTCCATATAAATGCAATAGGAGCAGATGCTCCCGGGAAGCAGGAAATTGACCCGCTCATATTAAAAAGAGCAAGGATTGTAGTTGATAACATGGAGCAGGCAATTCACTCCGGAGAGATAAATCTTCCGATAAAAAAGGGGATTATCTCTGAAAGAAATATCTACGGGACACTCGGAGAAATAGTAAGGGGAATAAAAATTGGAAGGAAGAGATTTGAAGAGATAACCCTTTTTGACTCAACGGGTCTCGCGATTCAGGACATAGCAGTGGCAAGCTTCCTGTATGAAAGGGCAAGGGATGCTGAAATTGGTGAAGAAATCAAATTGATAGATTTTTGAGTGAGCCTGCTTGAATCAATAGACAGATTTGTATGGGGTTTTCCCCTCATTTTTCTCCTTCTCGGAACCGGTCTTTATCTCACACTAAAACTTAAATTTCTTCAGTTCAGAATCCTCATTCCATCATTGAGGCTCGCATTGATTGAAAGAAGAGAAAGGGAAAAGGCAGATGGAGATATATCACATTTTCAGGCTTTAATGACAGCCCTTTCTGCAACGGTTGGAACTGGAAACATTGTAGGGGTGGCAACAGCAATCAGTATTGGTGGTCCAGGAGCTATGTTCTGGATATGGATGACAGGGCTTGTCGGGATGGCGACAAAATATGCAGAAGCAGTTCTTGCAGTAAAATACAGGACCACGAACAAATACGGGCAGATGTGTGGCGGACCCATGTATTACATATCAAGGGGAATGGGAGTTAAGGGTCTGGGATGGCTCTTCGCCATCTTCGCTTCAGTAGCAGCATTCGGAATAGGAAACATGGTTCAGGCTAACTCCATTGCAGATGCAATGAATTCGGCATGGAGGATAAATCCTGTCTCTACTGGCATAGTTCTATCATTCCTTACGGGTCTGGTAATAATTGGGGGGATAAAGAGTATAGCAAAAACTGCCTCATTCCTGTCTCCCTTCATGATAATCCTTTACATCCTTGCCGGTTTAATGGTTCTCTTCGCAAACACTGGGGGGCTTTTAAAAGCCTTATTGCTTATTTTAAAAAATGCCTTCACTCCAGCTGCTGCCTGCGGAGGGTTTGTGGGAGCAGGGATTATGACGACAATTAGATATGGGGTAGCAAGAGGGCTTTTCTCCAATGAATCTGGTCTTGGAAGTTCTCCAATTGCTGCAGCTGCAGCAGTTACAAGAAATCCCTTCAGACAGGCAATAGTTTCAATGACGCAGACATTTATAGATACAATTGTTGTATGCAGTATCACCGGTCTCGTGATTGTGACGACAGGAGTGTGGTGTTCAGACCTCACAGGAGTGAATCTTACAACCGCGGGTATGAAAACATTTTTTAAGAGTTTCGCTGATGATATAGTAACCATAAGCCTTATCCTCTTCGCCTTTTCAACAATCCTCGGCTGGTGTTACTATGGAGAAAAAAGCATTGAATTCATACTCGGTGAATCTGCTATAATGCCATACAGAGTTTTATGGACAATTATGGTCTTCTTTGGTGCTTTATCAAAACTTGAAACAATATGGACCCTTGCTGACATTATGAACGGCTTCATGGCTTTTCCCAATCTCATAGGTCTGATATCTCTAAGAAAGGAAATAGTTGAGGAAACGGAAAGGGGGATGAATTCTATTGAAAAAAAATCTGAAAAAAGTTAAATAATTTATTATGAAGATAAACCTCCTCATTGCCCTCGGGGCGGGAATTACATCTTTCCTGTCTCCCTGCATCCTTCCAGTTCTTCCTGGATACATGGCATACCTTGCAGGGGTGGCAGCAGTAGATAAATCGTTTCAAAATTCTTTTAGAAGAGCTTTATTGATTTTCCTCCATTCGCTATTTTTTGTCTTTGGTTTTTCCATAGTTTTTATTATACTCGGAGCCTCTGCAACACTTATAGGATTTATTCTGAGAAAATACATGTTCTACATAATAAAGGTGGCAGGAGCAATCGTTATCATCCTTGGGCTTCAGATGATTGACCTTCTAAAAATCAGATTTCTTGAAATGGGCTGGAGTGTGGGAGAGCCAAAGATGGAAAAAGGGTTCACAAGGTCCTTTCTTGCAGGACTCCTTTTTTCATTCAGCTGGACACCGTGTATATCTCCAATCCTTGCCGGGATTCTTACACTTGCATCACAGGAGGAAACTGTAATGAAGGGAATGCTTCTCCTTTCTTTTTATTCTGCTGGACTGGGGATTCCTCTGATTATCATCGGAACAGGCTTTGGTTCGGCAACAGGAATTTTTTTGAGAAAACACTCAAGGAAGTTTCAGATTGTATCCGGAGTGATACTCATTTTTATAGGGATTCTGCTTTTAACCGGAAAATATAGCCTTCTCTTTTAGAAATTTTATAAGGGGTTTAATCACCTCTTTCCAGAAAAAATTCTTCCTCAATTCCCTTATCCTTTCCTTCATCTTCTTCTGAACCTCTTTTTCTATCAGGTTTCTCATCGCATCCTTCATCTGTATGAAATCCTCAGGGGAAATGACAAAGCCGATCTCCTGAGACCTTATCAAATGAGAAAAATAATCTCCATCAGTCCATATCATCGGGGTTATTGCAGAGAGGCAGTCAAGAAACCTCGTCCTGAAAGAAATCTCTGTCTCAAGGGTTTTATAGAATGTGCATATCCCTGCTGTTGAGGCAGAAACAAACCTTATACAATCTTCATATCTCAACCAGTCGTCCGCAAAGAGAACATTTTCCATTGTGCCAAGCCTTTCAGCCTCTTTCAGAACTTCATCCACCGTCTCAATTCCTTTCTCTTCCCTGACAGGTGTCTTCTTTCCGAGAAAAAGAATTTTTGCCTGGATTCCATCTTTCTTCAATTCTTTTATCGCCCTTAAAGGAGTAAAGGGGTCAAGCCATCTCCATATCCCTCCATTCCATACAAAAACAGGCTCATCGCCCTTCCTGAATCCTGCAATCTTCAAATAATCCCTATCTTCAGGCTCTTCCTCATCAATTCCAGATGGAAGGAGGAGAAAAGGCTTTTCTTTTATATTCCATGCCTTGAGCATACCCTTATAAAAAAGGACCTGCCTCTCATTGGCACACAAAAAGGCATCTGCAATCTTCATCAAAAGATATGTTTTCAAAATGACCCTTCCGTATTTAAAAATTCTCCTCATCATTCCAAAATTTTTTATATGTTCCTCATACTCAACAACCATCGGCGTATAGAGGTCAATAATTTTCCTGCCATCAAAGGAATAAAGGATTCTCAAAGGAACCCTGTATCCCTGTGTAATTAAGAAATCGTATTTTTTTATCTCCTTCCATTTTAAAGAAGAAAGTCTCATCATTTCAAAACCCTTCGCCTTTATATCCGGTTCGTTTGGTGTGAGAAGAAGGGTTTCAAACTCCTTTGAAAGGTTCTCTGCAAACTTATAATACCTTATTCCGGGTCCAGCCATCCTTGAGGAGACTGGATGACTGCTTATCAAAACCACCTTCATAGAGGAAAATCCCTCATGTCTTTTAGCTTTTCCACCTCCAGAACAGAATTCAAAATTCTTTCAGTTTTTTCCCTTCCGAGAACCTCTGTTTCCTTCTTAAACTTCTGAATGACAAGCTCCTCTGTTTCTGAAAATGGTCTTCCCGCTGAGCCAAGAGGGTCTTCCTGAAACTCTTCATATAACTTTCCACCTATCTTTGCTACAACCCTGGCTGAGAATGGCATGGGAAAGGAATTCAAATCCGTTTCTGAGAGGTCTTTTATCCTTTTTCTTGAAATTTTCAACAGCTCCTTAAAAGGTATTCTCAAGCCGATATTTTTAATACCCATAAGTTTTCCATGTTCTCTTCTAAATGACTTTATTAAAAAGGGCATATCCTTCAAAGTTATTCCGCTCAGGGAGATGAAATCAACCTTCTCATTCATCCTTTTAAACATGTTTAAAGTGAGTTTCCAGTCATGAATGAGTTCAATTTTCCCGGCAACCTTAAGAATTTCTCCCTTTTTCTCATTAAGGTTCTTTTCAGAAAGACTTCCTGGAGAAAGCTCACCAGATGAAATAAGCACTGATATTGAAAGGGGGATTGAAAAATTTATATTAACGGGTGTTAAACTTTCTCCCCTCCCCGATTCACTCGCTTTCTCCATAGCCACTGAAAGTATTGTAGCATATACCTTAACCTCCTCAATATCTCCGGGAAGAATCCTTCTACCCCTTTCCTCCTCAAATCTCTTCTTTATCCTCATCATGCAATCAATTGCAGAGTCAATGTATGCACATCCTGGATATATCTTGTAAGAAAGTGTGTTTGTCGTCCACACCTTTCCCCATCCGCTCAAAACCCCTGGAATTGGTCTGAATGAAAATCTCTTCAGAAAATCGTTTAATGTTTCCCTGTTGCCCTTCATACCCGATACGGCAGAAATACCGCAGAAAATTCCTGAAACCGATGGAATTCCCGCTGTAAGAAACTTTCCTTCCCCTCCCATAAATCCTGAAAGAATGCAAAAAGGAGGAAGGTAAAGGGAAAGGTAAACTGAATTCTCAATCTCAGGCGCTTTACCCCCTCTTAAGGTGCAGAAGATAGAAGATGAACCTGCCTGATGGATGTGTGCGAAGGTCTGTCCGTTAAGGGGACCGAGAACCACAGCTGCGCCGAGCCTCCCCTCAAGCTCGTTCCCGATTATAATCCCCTTTAAAAAATCAATTCCGGAGAGACCATATTCCTGAGAAACTGCGAGGGAGGTCCATACTGATGAATGTCCTGTATGCCCCAAAAAAAGATAGTCATCGTAATCGTGAACCATTGAGAAAAAGGAATTTATAAAAATTGAGGAAATGAGGTCGGTTCTTCTTTCAAAGAAAAGGCTTGAGCATTCACCACTTTTTACAGGAAACCTTTCAAGAAATCTTCTTGCTTCAAAAAATCCACTAACACCCGCGGAAATCACGGAAAGGACCTGAAGTTTTGCCTTTTTAATAACCTCCTGTGGAAATTCTTCAATTTTTAAACCTTCAGCCCATTTTGCAAACTCTTCCATCTTTTTCCTCCCTTTTTAATAAAAAACAAAAGATATATCATGAGAAATGGCACAAATCCTCCATTTCCTCCCTCGGAACAGCCGCATCCGTTTTCAATTATATCCGCTTCCACTTCGTTTATTCCTCCATCGGGAGATTCAAGAAGGAGATAAATTTTTCCAGAAATCTCCCCTCCATCCTTTATGTAATGCCTTTCAGCATAACTCATATCCGTCCATATCTTTGAGTTATACCGAAGCTCTACCCTTGAAAGCCCCTTTGTTTTTATAACTATTCCCTCGCCATCCCTGCTCGCAGAAACAAATTCAGGAGGCTTTTTTTCCCTTTCAACTTTTTGAACCCTTTCGTATGCTGAAGATATATCAAACTTTCCACATCCCCACATCTCATTTATTCCCTCTCCTGTGAATTCATCCCTCTTTGCAGAATTGCAGATAATCCCTTCAATTTCTTCCGGTCCAAGGTTTGGGTTCTTTTGAAGGAGAATGGCAATGCCTGCTGTTAAATGGGGTGCAGAAACACTTGTTCCATCAAGGGCATAATGGAGCCCATCTGGCGAAATCATATAAGAAGGAGCTCCCATACCTCTCGGCATGGATGATATTACCCATTGACCTGGCGCAGTTATAAGTGGCTTTATTCCGTTTAAAGGATTTATAGCGGGACCAATTCCTGAAAACGATGACCTTATCCCGACCGTCAAACTTTCCTCATAAACCTCCCCATCATCATACTCCCATGAAACCCTTGAAACATAGGACCCTACAGATAAAACATTTTTTGCAGTTGAGGGGACCATAACTGTATAGAGACTATCACCGCTCTTAAAACTAACCTTCTCTGTTTTTCCGCTTATCAGAACATCCCTTACCTCATTTGTCCTTTCAAACCTTCCTGTTACAGAATTCATCCATCCGTGAATGAAACCTCCGTCTCTGTCATTTTGAGAGGGTCGTTGGATTATGACGAATGGGTTTGTCCCTTTTGAATTTGAAAATTCAATATAAACATATTTCTTTCCCGAGGATGGATAATCTGTGACCGTGGTATCAACGAAGACATCTCCATAATGCACATTGTCCTTTTGAAGATTTGCCTTCAATTCTATCCCCGGTGGTATCCATCCCGTTGATGTGATAACCTCACCGTAACTTTCATCAAGGACACCTATCAAAAACTCAATTTCATCGTCCCTTCCATACCAGACTTCAAGGATTGCACTTCCACCAAGTCCAAAAAATGACGGAATGTCAAGAACTACACCCGATGTAACTGAAACATTGTATCCGATGTGAATCTCCCTATTCCCATCATTTCCAGCAGAGGCGACTACAAGCCTTCCATTTCCGGTCATTGATGTGATGGTCTCTTCAAGGATTGATGTTCCGTCATGGGGACCAACATGCCCGCCGAGGCTCAGATTAACAACAGCAGGCAACCCGTATTTCTCAGCGAGTCCAAATATGTATTTTATCCCGTCTATAACCCTTGCCTCATTATAATCTGTCTTCACAAAAACAAAGACGCAGTCCTTAGCAAGTCCCTTATATATCCCATCCTCACTTATAATTATTCCTGCTACATGGGTCCCGTGAGATGATGGGTCTGAAACCTCACATACTTTCCTGTTTATCTCGTCCGCTGAACACTCATTTCCGTAGTCAAACCCTGAGGGATGATTTCCGTCAATGGTCTGGTCCCAGAGAAATGCTATCTTTGTGCTTCCATCTTTATAAAGAAAATCGGGATGGAAAAGGTCAATCCCCGTATCAATCACCCCAACCATTACCCCCTTCCCCTTAAACTCCAGTTCCTCGGGATACTTTTCAAAAAGTTCTGTAAAACCCGATGATTTTGAACTCACATCCAATTGAGGACTCAAAAACCTCGGTAAATAGATAAACCTCACATGCTCATCCCCTGCGAAACTTTCTATCTCCCCCTTCGTCGCACGAAGGTGAAAAACAGGGAACCTTTTAGAAATCCTTCTTACTTTGAAATTTTCAGAGATACTTCCGTCAGTGAATATCAAAATGTCAATTCTCTGGTCAGCGGGCGGGGCTAAGAGAGGAAACTTGAGGGATTTTAATGCGGGGTCAATTTTTCCAGAGAGAAATGTTAAAAATAGAAAGAGAAAAACTTTCATTATAATCAATATAATATAAGAAACGGGCATTTTCCAACTTTATGCAAAACATTGTAATTGCATTTTAAAAAATGGTGAGAGGGGAACTGCTGAAAGGTTGATGGCGAGAATCGGTTGGAGTTTTGTTGACAGATAAAAAATCTGGTATAAGGGTAATTTAATACTTGAAAATTTTACAGGAGGTGAAGAGGCAGGAATTACAGCCGGTTGGGCAGGGGTTATTGCCTTTTTCTATTATTGACCTCAGACTCCTCTGGTTAAAAGGATGTTCAATAAATCCCAGGTCTATTCTCTCACCGGTTTTTACCTTCTTTAGGGCTGGGTCCCTCAAAATTTCTCTTAGAATTTCCCTTCCACTCCATGCAAGAATAAATTCAAGACGGGTTTCAGCTATGCTCTTGGATTTGAAGGTGGCAAATTTTTGAACTTCTTTTCTTAAAAGTTCCATTTTTCTAAATATTTCCTTTTCTGAAAAATCCTCGTTCATAAAGGGTGTATGGGGAAGAGGGACAAAGGGATTTATGCTCAATGTAATTTTTTCCCCAAAGGTTTTTGACATTTCCCTGCACAGTTCTGCAGTCTCTTTTATGTCTTCGTCCTTCTCTCCCGGCAGACCTATGATGAAATATGCCTTAAAATTTTTGAAGATTTTCTTTGCCAGATTCACTCCCTCAAGGATTTTCTCATTGGTGATATCTTTCCCTATTTTTTTTCTCAATCTTTCAGAACCTGTTTCAGGTGCAATAGTGAGGGTTTTCTGCCCATCCTTCAGGAGTTCAAATAGTTCAGGGTCATAGAGGTCAGCTCTCCAGGAAGAAGTTGTGATTCTGTATCCTTCTTTTTTTAACTCTTTGAGGAGTTCTTTTATAAATGGGTGCTCGGGAACAACCGGAGCAATAAGACCAATCCTCTGTTTTTTGGTTTTTCTGACGGATTGAATTATTGTGTCCACCTCATAAAATCTTGGTGGCGCATGGAGGAATCCTATTGGACAGAATGAGCACTTCCACCTGCACCCCCTTCCAATTTCTACCAGCCCCGCATCTTTGAAGACATTTCCTCCATCTTCTGACCACGCAGGAAGTGAGTTTCCATTCCTGTTTTTGAATACCGATTTTCTTGACCGGGGAGTATTTAGAGAAGGGACATAAGTAGAAGGAATTTCGTTCAGTTTTTCAAGGAGTTTCCATTTATCCTTTCCGTTTTTTATTTCAAAGAGGACTTTTTCAATTATTCCTTCCGCATCTCCAATAATGATGGCATCAAATATGTCAGCAACTGGTTCCGGGTTTAAAGAGAACGCATTTCCTCCACCAATTACTAATGGAAAAAATTCTTCTCTGTCTGTAGAAAAAACCGGGATACCAGCGGAATTTATAATTTCAGGAATTTTCAGATAATCCGTTAGAAAAGAAATAGAAAAGGCAAGGATGTGGTATTCTTTTATGTCCCTGTTTGAGTCTATGTTGTTTATCTTTCCATTATAAAAAATCCTGTCGCATATAAATCCTTCTGTTGAATTTATCAATCTGAAAACCGAGTTGAATCCAAGGTTTGCAATGCCTATCTCATAAGGTGCTGGATAGATAAGAGCAACTCTGAGCTTCATCTTTTTATTATAATTATAAACTCCTCCTCTCCATACTTTCTGTAAAAAATGCTACAGGGCTTTTTTATTTCATCCAGGACTTTTGATGGGTCCATACCTCTAATATACTGTATTTGAACGGGGTAGGGTATTCCATATTTTTTGATAAGACCTTCTAAAAATTCATCCGTTATTTTTCCCCCGGATTTTATTTTCTTGAATAATTCATCAGAAAGCGGGTTCAGCCCATCTTCTTTGAGAATTGAACAGTGTTTTTCAAAGTCAAAATCCTCTTTTTCTTTCTCTTTTATAAAATTTTCGGTGACCCACCATTCTTCATCGTGAAAGTATGCTCCCACACCAACCTTTTCCATTTCAGGGTCCAAAATGTTGCATTTGTGGGCTGGACTGTCCGTTAGAAGAGCATGGATTTCATCCGCATTTTCTCCGAGCCCTATGTTTTCACTTACCTTTGAGAAATTTATTCCTGCCCTTTTCATCCTATCGGATGGATTTCCTGTGGACGGGGAGAAATGGGAGAAAAATCTATTTTTTGCCATGTCCTCTGAATGCTTTCTACTAACCCTTGAAATTTCTTCTGAATAAATTAATTCCCTTAGCCCCCTCAATTTTCTTTCAGCATTTATGAGTTCAAAAATCCTGTTTTCTATTGAGGATGATGGTGGAGCCTTTGGAATTTCTGGAAATAATTCATCTGAAAAAGGAATTATGATAAATGGTAAGTCTGTTTCGTAATCAGTGATTTCAACTTTTCTTATTCTGGTTTCAAATTTGAGAAAAAGGTTATCTTTTGCTGGCAGGTCTTCAAATTCACATCTTTCATCATCCATTTCCTTTATTATCTTCAATTTTTTTATTTGAGACACCTTTTTCAGCTTAATTTCTTTTCCCGAAATATCTTCAATTTTGTATGGAGTATTAAAGGAGAGGAAGATATATGCTTTATCATTTTTTATTGTGCATTCACCGCGGGCATAAATATTTCCACTTTTTTCAACAGATTTAACAAGGTCCGGGGGGATTTCAAAACCTTTCGTTGCCTCCCTCACGGTTATAAAAAACGGTGTTATATTTGAATAGAACACCTTGTTTTTTCTGAGTGTTATGACTATTTCTTTCATGTTTACATCGTTTATTTTAAGATAGGCGCATGCAAGCGGGTCAATTACAGCATTAAAATTTGGAAGCAAATTCACTTTGAAAATGAGGAGGAAGATAAAGAAGTTCATTTAAGCCGTGTTCCTCATACTTCTACCTTTTGGATTTATCCTACACCTAACTTCGCATAGATTCAAGATTTTTAAAGAATACCACAGGCTTTTACTTGAAAATAGTTTTTTCGTGCTTTATATTAAAAAATATGGAAGAGGAAAAAGAAATAAAAGAGGAAGAACAAACAGAAGAAAGGGATCTAGCAGCGGAAATTGAAGAATTAAGAAAAAAGTGTGATGAATACTATGATAACTGGGTAAGGACTACAGCAGATTTTGAAAATTACAAGAAGAGGGTCCAGAAGGAAAAGGAAGAATTTATAGAGTACGGAAATGAATCCATTCTCAGGGATTTCCTGCCGGTAATTGACAACTTTGAAAGGGCTCTGAATTTTATGAAAGGAAATCACGACCCGTCATCCATAATTGGAGGGATAGAACTTATTTATAAACAGATGATGGGGCTCCTTGAAAAATATGGAGTAAGACCAATAGAGGCATTGGGCAAGAAATTTGACCCATTTTATCATGAGGTCGTTGAAGAAAGGCTTACCGGGGAAGAAAGTGGCATTGTGGTTCAGGAGTATCAAAAGGGATATATGTATAAAACGAGGGTTTTAAGACCTTCACTCGTGGTTGTTTCTAAAAAAATAGAAAAAGTGGAAGATAAAAAAGAAGAAAGGGATGGCTCAGATGGGCAGGATAATAGGGATTGACCTCGGGACAACCAACTCATGCGTTGCCTATGTGGAGCGAGGGGAGCCTGTGATTATTCCAAATGCTGATGGCGGGAGGATAACTCCTTCTGTGGTTGCTTTTACAGAAGAGGGGGAAAGGCTTGTTGGAAATCTTGCGAAGAGGCAGGCAGTGATGAATCCGAAGAAGACGGTTTTTGCAGTAAAGAGGCTTATGGGTAGAAAATATGAGTCTCCCGAGGTTAAAAAATGCATTGAGTTCTATCCATACAAAATAGTTCCCGCAAAAAACGGAGATGCATGGATTGAAATAGACGGAGAGCAATTCAGTCCGCCTCAGATTTCAGCGATGATTCTGATGGAACTGAAGAAGTATGCCAGTGAATTTCTTGGCGAGGAGGTAAAGGATGCAATAATAACCGTTCCTGCTTATTTTGACGATTATCAGAGGCAGGCTACTAAGGATGCGGGAAGGATAGCAGGTCTGAATGTCTTGAGGATAATAAATGAGCCAACCGCAGCCTCGCTGGCATACGGGTTTCACAAAGCCCAGGAGGGAAAAATAGTTGTTTTTGACCTCGGCGGTGGAACTCTTGATGTGACAGTTTTAGAACTGAAAGAAGGGGTTTTTCATGTCCTTTCAACACATGGAAATACCTTCTTAGGTGGGGACGATTTTGATAGGGTTCTTATGGAACATATGATAAAGGAATTCAAAAAACAGACAGGGATAGACCTTTCTCAGGATAAGATGGCTCTCCAGAGAATAAGGGAAGCAGCTGAGAAAGCGAAAATGGAACTATCATCAATGAAGGAGACGGAGATTAGCCTTCCATTTATATACGCTGATGAAAAGGGTCCCAAACATTTACATATGACTATCACGAGAGCAGAATTTGAAGAACTATCAAAACACCTTATAGATGCCCTTGAAGAACCAGCAATTCTCGCTCTTGAGGAAGCAAAGATAAAGAAGGAGGAGATTGATAAGGTAATTCTTGTCGGAGGGATGACAAGGGTTCCAGCAGTTCAACGAAAGGTTGAGGAGATATTTGGAAAGCCTCCCTCAAAGGAAGTAAATCCAGATGAAGTAGTCGCTGCGGGAGCCGCCATTCAGGGCGCAATAATGGGTGGAGAGATGAAAAGCGTTCTTCTTCTTGATGTCACACCTTTATCTCTTGGTGTTGAAACAGAGGGAGGGCTTTTTACAAAGATAATAGAGAAAAATACAACAATACCCTGCAAAAAGAGCAGGATATTTTCAACGGTTGATGACAACCAGGAGTTTGTGACAATTCATGTGCTTCAGGGAGAAAGGGAAATTGCTTCAGAAAATCGTTCACTTGGAAAATTCCAACTTGTCGGAATACCTCCTGCACCAAGGGGTGTTCCTCAGATAGAAGTTACCTTTCATCTTGATGCCAATTCCATCCTTTATGTTACTGCAAAGGACCTGGGGACTGGAAAGGAACAGCAGATGATAGTTGAACCATCAAGTGGTCTTTCAAAGGAGGAAATAGAAAGGATGATAAAAGAGGCTGAGAAGTGGGAAGAGGAGGACAGAAAGAGAAAAGAATTTATTGAGTTGAGGAACAAGGCGAAGGGATTGCTTTTTTCACTTAAAAGAACCCAGGAGGATTTTGAAAAATCACTTGATGAGGAAACGAGGAAGTCTTTAATTTCAATTATAGATACCCTTGAGAAGGCAATTGAGTCAAAGGATTATGAGTTTTTAAAGGCTAATTTTAAAAATCTTGAAAGTCAGGCTCACGAAATTTCTCAAAAAATATATAAGGGTGCGAAGGGAGTTGAATGAAAAGGGATGCATTCAGGATTTAAGGACTATTATGAGATTCTTGGAGTTAGTCCAGATGCAACCGAGGAGGAGATAAAGCAGGCTTACAGAAAACTTGCTTTTCAATATCATCCCGATAGAAATCCAGGAAATCCTGAAGCAGAAGAAAAGTTCAAAGAAATTGCAGAGGCTTATGAAGTTCTTAGCGACCCTGAAAAGAGGATGAAGTATGACAGAATGAGAGAAGGGGGAGGATTACTGGATGAATTTTTCGAAACCACCTTCGGCTCTTTCTTTGAAGAGGTATTTTCTGACTTTTTTGGTGTCAGAAGGGAAAGGCGGAAGGGAGCAGACCTTAAGTATCTCCTTGAAATAGAACTTGAGGATGTGCTTAAAGGCAAAGAGGTAGATATTGAATTTGAAGCACCGGATATATGTCCGGAATGTTCTGGAAGCGGAGTTAAAAGGGGCTATTCCCTTGAAAGGTGTCCTACCTGCAGGGGAAGGGGAAAAGTGTCAAGCGTTAGAGGATTCCTGACAATATGGACGACATGTCCCGATTGCGGAGGTAGGGGAAGAATAAATCCGCATCCGTGCACTTCCTGTAATGGTATAGGTATGAAAAAGAGAAAGAAGAAGATAACGGTGAATGTTCCCCCGGGAGTGGAAGATGGAATGAGGTTAAAAATTAAGGGAGAGGGAGAGCCGGTGGTGAAGGGAGTTCCTGGAGACCTTTATGTGGAAATAAGAATTAAGGAGCATCCAGTTTTTAAGAGAGAAGGCATACATCTATACTGTGATTTTCCAGTAACATTTCCAGAAGCAGTGCTCGGTGGTGAAATAGAAATTCCAACTCTTGATGGGATTGAGAAAATAAGAATTCCTCCCGGAACTCAGAGTGGAGAGGTTTTTACATTGAAAAACAAAGGTCTTCCAGAATTGAACGGAAGAAGGAGGGGAAATCTTTTTATCCGATTTTTCATAGATGTTCCAAAATCAATAAGCAAAGAAGAGCGAAAAATTATTGAGGAACTTTATGAGTTGATGAAGGGAAAACCACCGGAGAAAAGAAAAAAATTTATGGAAAAAATCAAAGAGATTTTTGCAAAAGGGGAAGGGTGAGTATTTTATCTCCCCTTAAATTGTGGCATCCGTTTGTTGATGAAGGCAGAAAGCCCCTCTTTTGCATCTTCTGTATCAAAAAGAAGTGAAAAGTTTCTTGCTTCAATCTCCAGCCCTCTGATAAGGTCACATTCAAGCCCTTCCTTTATACTCTTTTTAGCCTTGAGGACCGCAATGAAAGGTTTGGCTACAATCTCTTCAGCCATTTTTATTGCTTCGTCCAGAACCTTTCCGTTCTCCGTCTTTTTAAGAGCCAGTCCGAGTGAAACCGCTTCATCCGCATTTATCCTTCTCCCTGTTATTATTATTTCAAGAGCCCTTTTTTCTCCCACAATCCTTGAAAGTCTCTGCGAACCACCAAATCCAGGGATGAGACCAAGATTTATTTCCGGCTGCCCTATTAATGCCTTTTCATCAATAAGGGCGAAATCGCAAGCCATCATAAATTCCATTCCTCCGCCAAAGGCGTATCCGTTCACCGCTGCAATCGTTATTTTGTTTATCCTTTCAATTTTATTGAAAACCCTCTGTCCAAGTTCTGAAAATTCCTCAGCGTCTTTTGGTGAAAATTTGCTCATCTCCGAAATATCCGCTCCTGCAACAAATGCCTTCTCACCATCTCCTGTAAATATGAGCACCCTTATTGATTTGTTTTTATCCATCTCGTCAATGCACTTTTCAAGTTCCTTAAGGACCTCTGTATTCAAAGCATTCAGAACATCAGGGCGTGAAACCTTTACTACAGCAATTTTTTCCCTTTTTTCAACCTTTAAGAATTTATACTCCATCTTCAACCTCCATATTTATAAAAACCCCTTCCTGATTTTTTGCCAAGGTAGCCTGCCTCAACCATTCTTTTGAGAAGGACAGGTGCTTTGTATTTGGGGTCTCCAAACTCTTCATAAAGGACATTTAGTATGAAAAGGCAAGTGTCAAGCCCTATCAGGTCCATAAGTTCAAACGGACCCATTGGATGGTTTGTGCCCAACTTCATCCCCTTATCAATATCCTCAATGCTTGCAACTCCTTCCTCAAGAAGTCTAGCCGCCTCTGAGAGCATTCCAAAAAGAACCCTGTTTACCACAAAACCGGGTGAGTCCTTAGAGATTATTGCTTCTTTTCCAAGTTTTTGAACGAATTCAAGGGATGTTTTCAGGGTTTCTTCGGATGTCCTGATGCCTTTTACAATTTCAACAAGTTTCATAAGGGGGACGGGATTCATGAAGTGAACGCCAATTACCTTTTCGGGTCTGTTTGTGTTTGAGGCAAGTTTGGTGATGGAAATGGATGATGTGTTTGTAGAAAGAATAGCGTCTTTTTGAAGAATTGAATTTAGTTTTCTGAAAATTTCGGCCTTTACATCATAGTTTTCAACAGCAGCCTCAATTATGAATTCTCTGTCCTCAAAGCTGGAT
>Ga0078972_1001807_pt1 | contig 76580 bp, 74 predicted proteins | sample YelNatPaOPGAMG01_FD_67568 | JGI IMG/M metagenome (GOLD analysis project Ga0078972, IMG submission 67568) | Hot spring thermophilic microbial communities from Obsidian Pool, Yellowstone National Park, USA - OP-RAMG-01 (SPADES assembly) (version 2) | ecosystem: Environmental > Aquatic > Thermal... | reverse complement strand
CTGTAGTTTTTGGTTTGGCTTTTATAGCTATATATTATCTTGAAGAAACATATCATAAAGAGCTTGACTACGTAGAAGTTTAGGACCATTTTAGGATATTTTAGGTTATCATTACCGCAAGAGGAAAAAAAGGAAGGGTGTATGCAGACTGAACCTATGACCCAGTGGGGGTTTGAAAAAATAGCAAGAGAACTTGAGTATTTAAAAAATGTAGAGAGAGCGTTAGTGGCGGAAGAGATAGCTGAAGCTAGAAGTCATGGTGATTTAAGCGAAAATGCCGAATATGATGCCGCAAAAGAAAAGCAGGCTCACTTGGAAAAGAGAATTGCCGGGCTTCAGGATATGCTATCAAAAGCCCAAGTGATAGACCCAAGGTTGTTAAAACATGAAAAAGTGTGTTTTGGGTCTACCGTAAAATTTTGCAATACTGAGACAGAACAAGAGTACTGCTATACGATAGTCGGCGCTGTAGAAAGTAATCCCTCAAAAGGTTTGGTGTCGTTTAACTCCCCTATTAGCAAAGTTTTGGTTGGAAAGGAGGAGGGTGATGTTTTGAATATTATGCTTCCTAGCGGTTCAGCTGAGATAGAAATTATTGAAGTTACTTATATAGAGATTGATTTTGAGTAAACAGATTCCTGTCGGCATAGTGGGCGTCAGTGGCTACACTGGGCTTGAACTTGTCAAGATGCTTATAACACATCCATATTTTGAATTGAAATACGTTGCAAATACGGAAGGCGGCACTTGGCTTACAGAATTACATCCAATTCTTGACGGTGTTTTTAACTTGGATGTAAAAAAGGTTGATATTAAGGAGATTGCCGATACTTGTAAGCTTGTTTTCTTGGCTTTACCGCATAAGACTGCAATGAATACTGCCAAAGAGCTATTGGCTTGCGGTGTAAGGGTTGTAGATTTATCGGCTGACTATCGGCTATCGTTAGAGTCTTATGAGAAAAATTACTGTAAACACGAAGATGCTGATAATCTTCGGCATGCAGTATACAGTATACCGGAGCTTCATGGAAATAGTGCTTTTGGCGTCAATTTAATAGCAAATCCTGGATGCCATGTAACCGCTTCGCTTTTAGCATTGGCTCCATTTTTATCATATATTGACTTGGCACAACCAATATTTATAGATTCCAAAACAGGTATTTCAGGTGCGGGAAAATCACCTAATGCTACGGTCCATTTTGTATCTGTTAGTGATAATGTAGACCCTTATAATATAATTAAACATCGCCATGCAATAGAGATAGAAGAGCATGCTTCATTACTTGTAGGCAAAGATGTTAAAGTTACTTTTGTGCCGTCACACATGCCGATGATAAGAGGAATGTTGGCGAGCGTATATGCTACGCTTAAGCATGATATTGATGTCAAAACAATAATCCATTCTTTTTATAAAGATAAGGCTTTCATTAGGGTTAGAAAAGATCCGCCGCATACAAAAACTGTTGTTGGTACTCACTTTGCCGATGTTTATGCAGATACAAACAATAAAGCGTTGGTTTCTTTTTGTGCAATAGATAATCTTTTGCGCGGCGCAAGCTCGCAGGCACTAGCGAATGCAAATATAATGTTTGGATATGAAGAAGGACTCGCAATTCCAAAAGTCGCCTATGTTCCATAATGTTAAAAATTCAAGATAATGCAGTTTTTATAGCCGATTCTCATTATACAAAAGAGAGAGATACTTTACTCTTATTGTTGAAATTGATAGAGTCTGGAAGTATAAAAACGAGCCAAATTTTTTTTATGGGTGATATATTTGATCTTTTGATACCGCCGGTAAAATATACAGTGGATATTAATCGAGAGCTTATTGATGTTATAAATAGGCTCTCATTGGTTCTTGAAGTGTTTATTTTTGAAGGTAACCACGATTTTGTATTGTCATCTGTTTTTAAAAATGCAACTGTATTTTCTTTATTTGAGCAACCTGTTTTATTTGATGTTAATGGCAAGACGGCATTATTGATGCACGGTGACAGGTTTGAATCTTTTATGTATTTAGCTTATTCATTTTTGATTAGAAGCGTATTTTCCCTGACTTTTTTACGTGTTTTATTGCTTGATTTTATTTCTCCTGTTTTTATTAAGTTTGTTGTAGCAAAGTTAAGTAAAAAAATAATTTGCGATGAGAATAAGAATTTTGATCAACTCTGTCGTCTTAGAGTTTCCAAATTATCTAAAAAGTTTAATTTTGACTATATTGTAGAAGGGCATTTTCATCAAGGTAAAAAATATATATACGACAACAAGATATATATAAATATTTCAAGTTTTGCGTGTAATAAAAGTTTTTTTAAAGTAGAATTTAAACAATCCGATTCGGTATTTTTTGAACAACAAATAGGAGATATTTATGTCTAAAGCAGACAATGTTTTGCTTGTCGGCTCAAATGAGATGGAGCTTGTAGATTTTCGTATTTGCAAGCAAGAGGGCGACAAAATTTACGAAGGAATATATGGCGTAAACGTGGCAAAAGTTAGGGAGATTATAAATGTCCCAAAACTTACAGAGCTACCAGGTGCACAAGAGTTTGTAGAGGGTATTTTTGATTTACGAGGCGTTGTTATGCCTGTTGTTAATTTAGCAAAGTGGATGGGTATTACGACACCTGATATAAGTACTATCAAACCTAGAGTTATAGTAACGGAGTTTAATAATATATTGATAGGTTTCATAGTTCATGAGGCGAAACGAATTAGAAGAATCAATTGGAAAGATATTGAACCGGCCTCTTTTTCTTCGAGAGCCGGCGGTGCTTTGGATAAAACTAAAATAACCGGCGTTACAAAGATTGAGAATGATGATGTTTTACTGATATTAGACCTTGAAGCTATAGTTCAGGAGCTTGGTCTTTTTGAGGTTGATACAAATATGATTAAAGATGAAAGATTTTCTGGAACCGTACTTATTCTTGACGATAGTTCTACGGCTAGAAAAATAGTAAGAGAGTCCCTGATGAAAATGGGACTTAGTGTTGTTGAGGCAAAAGACGGTGAAGATGGGCTAGCAAAGCTAGAAAGCTTGTATGGTGAGTACGGTTCTGATATAGTGACAAATCTAAAGCTTATAATATCGGATGTGGAAATGCCTAGAATGGACGGTTTCCATTTCGCCTCAAGAGCTAAAGCCGATGAAAGATTTAAAGAGATTCCTATTATTTTTAGCTCCTCTATTTCTGATGATTTTTCTGATGTTAGAGGTGAACAAGCCGGAGGAGAAGCCTATCTGGTAAAGTTTAACCCGACTAGGTTTCACGATGAGGTTTCTAGGGTTTTAAGAAATCCTAGAAAAGTACAAACTATTTAACAAGTTCAGGGGACAGTTATGGATGAATTACAAGAGATAATGCAAGACTTCTTGATAGAAGCTTTTGAAATGATTGAACAGCTAGACCAGGATTTGGTTGAGCTAGAGCAAAGACCTGATGATTTGGATTTGTTAAATAGAATATTTAGGGTTGCTCACACTGTTAAAGGGTCTTCATCTTTTTTGAATTTTGATATCTTGACACGTTTGACGCATCATATGGAGGATGTTTTAAACAAGGCAAGACACGGTGAACTTAGAATTACACCAGAAATTATGGATGTCGTTTTGGGTTCTATTGATCAGATGAAGTCTATTTTGTATGCTATTCGTGATAATGGAACCGATTCAAATTCAGGTATAGATATAAATCCGATGGTTGCAAAACTTGATGCCGTATCATCAGGTAATTCCGTGGAGTCTGCAGGTGCGGTTAATACGATAGAGCCAGAATCTGTTAGCGAACCAGTTGTAGTTAACGACTCTTCAGAATCAAGCAATGAAGAAGAACCAGATTATGCAAATATGTCTGCCGATGAGATAGAAAAAGAGATAGAGAGATTGTTAAGAGTAAGGCAGGAGGAAGACGCACAAAGAAGAGCCGCTAAAAAAGCAGACAAACCTGTTGCCTCCGAACAAAGCGAGGTGCATGTAGAGACGGAAGTTCCTGCGGCAAAACCGTTACCAGAGCAACCACAGGCTCCAAAATCTACGCCTGCTCCAGTAACTGCTCCTGCGCCTTCTGCGCAAAAAACAGCAGTTTCGCCTCAGCAAGGCGGCGGAGAGGCTTCCGGTTCTGCAATTGAACAAACAATTAGAGTTGATGTAAATAGACTAGACCATTTGATGAACCTAATTGGCGAGTTGGTTTTAGGTAAAAATAGGCTTATAAAAATATATAGTGATGTTGAAGAGAGATATGAAGGCGAGCAGTTTTTAGATGAGCTTAACCAAGTTGTTTCATCCGTTTCTACTGTGACTACAGATTTGCAAATTGCAGTTATGAAAACAAGAATGCTTCCAATCGGAAAAGTATTTAACAAGTTTCCTAGGATGATTAGGGATTTATCAAGAGAATTAAATAAAAAAGTAGAGCTTGTTATAAGCGGTGAGGAAACGGAACTTGACAAATCAATAGTTGAGGAAATAGGCGATCCGCTTGTGCATATTATTAGAAACTCTGTCGATCATGGTATCGAATCTCCAGATATTCGTACATCTAATTCTAAATCCGACACTGGAACAGTAGCTTTAAAAGCTTATCACGAAGGCAATTCTATAGTTATAGAGATAGAGGATGACGGAAAAGGATTAGATCCGATGATGTTAAAATCAAAAGCCGTTGAAAAAGGAGTGATTAGTGAAAAAGAAGCAGATGCGATGTCGGATAAAGAATCGTTTTCGCTAATTTTTAAACCTGGTTTCTCAACGGCTGCAAAAATTACCAATGTCTCAGGAAGGGGCGTTGGAATGGATGTCGTCAAAACGAATATCGAAAAATTAAACGGTATTATTGAGGTTGATAGTATTAATGGAAAAGGTACAACTATAAAACTCAAAATACCTCTTACTCTTGCTATTATACAAGCCTTATTGGTTGCCGTGCAAGAAGAGTTCTACGCCATTCCGTTATCAAGTGTTTTGGAGACTGTTAGAATTACGAGAGATGATATATTTTTGGTTGAAGGCAAGAGCGTTCTTAGACTTAGAAATGAGGTGCTTAGCCTTGTTAGGTTAGCCGACATCTTTGGTGTGGAATCTACACTAGAAGAAGGAGATAACCTATATGTAGTTATTATAGGGTTAGCGGAGACAAAAATAGGCGTTATAATAGACAGGTTGATAGGTCAAGAAGAGATAGTTATAAAATCTTTAGGTTATTATTTGAAAGGCATAGAAGGCATTGCAGGGGCTACAATTAGGGGTGATGGTAGAGTTACTCTTATCGTTGACGTATCAGCTCTTATGCAACTAGCAAAAAGCGCTCATAAAAAAGTAGATCAAAAGGTAAAACCAAAAGATGCGGCTGTTCTAGCTCATAAAAAGATGCATTCTTCAGACTATAGAGTTTTAATTGTTGACGATAGTAAAACCGATAGGTCTATCATGAAGAGTTCTCTTAAAGCGCTCGGCATAACTATTGTAGAAGCGGTTGATGGAGTAGATGCACTTTCTCAGATTAAATCAAGTGATGCGCCGTTTGACGCTATTTTGATTGATATTGAGATGCCAAAAATGGATGGTTATACACTTGCTAGTGAGATTAGAAAATACAATAAGTATAGGAACCTTCCATTGATTGCAGTTACAAGCAGAACTGGTAAAACCGACAGGATGAGAGGCGTTGAAGTCGGAATGGTAGAGTATGTAACCAAGCCTTACTCGCCTGATTATCTGATGAATATTGTTAAAAGACACATAAATCTAAGCGTGGAGGCGTAATCCATGAGTGAAAAATTACAAGATGTAATAAAAAAACAACAAGCTCAAAAAGTAGCACCGCAAAAAAAAGATGAAGATACCTTGCAGGTTGTTGGCTTCAACGTGGGCGATGAAGAGTTTGCGGTTTCAATTTTGAATATTCAAGAAATTATTAAGCCTATTGATTTTACTAGGGTTCCAGGGACTCCTGATTATGTACTTGGCGTTTTTAACCTGAGAGGCAATGTTTTGCCACTAGTCAGTCTGAGATTGAAATTTGGGCTTTCTTCTTCAAAATATTCGGAGGATACTAGATTTATTGTTATTAAAAATGGTACCTTAATACTTGGTTTTGTAATTGATAAGTTGACGCAAGCATTTATTTTAAAAGAGGCTGAGATAGACCATACTCTTGACGTACAATCTGAACAAGAAGGATTGATTTACGGTATAGGCAAGAGAGAAGATAAGATAATTACGATTTTAAAAGCAGAAGGCTTATTAAAAAGAGAGTTTTAACCTATAAGAATTGCGATTTCGTCTGCCAATAAAAAATCAGGTAGGACGAATCGCTGGTTTATGATTCTCAATTTTTCATTTTTTATTAATTCTTCTACGATTGGTTTGCTTTTGTCTTTTATATCTTCCATGCTAACCCCAACGCACGATCTAAGCCCCATAAAGACACGCTCAAATCTAAGTTCGTCTTCACTCATCTCTTCCTCGTCCATTTTTAACGGGGTATTTATATATTCTTGTATATTTATTTGGGGGTAAAAACGCTTGTTTTTTAAAAATCCAACTGCTCCAGCTCCTACTCCTATATAGTCTTTTGCGCCCCAATAAGCCATATTGTGTCTTGATTTTATCTTTGCAAAACTAGAAATTTCATAATGATCAAATCCGTTTGAAATTAGTAATTCAAAGAGTGTTTTTGTAGCCGAAATATTTTCTTGTTTGAGTTCAAATTTATTTGCAAAAGCACTCCCTTCTTCTATTGTCAGTGAGTATGCAGATAGATGGGTGATTGGTAGTTGCAATGCTTTTTCAATTTCATTTTTAATAAATGTATCACTATCATATTGAGTATCATAAATTATATCGATAGAGATATTATCGAATCCGACTTCTTTTGCTTTAAAAACTGCTTGTGAGGCTTGTCCCGAAGAGTGTATTCTGCCTAGAGACTTTAGTTTTTCATCGTCAAAACTTTGGACACCGATAGATATTCTGTTGGCTCCAAACTTGAACATATTTTTCAACCAGTTTGTTTTAGCTGAGTTTGGATTGACTTCAATAGTGATTTCAGTATCTTTATTTATATATGGCGAGAGAATATCAAAAATTATTTTATAATTAGAGTAGTCGACGCTAGATGGGGTACCTCCACCAAAGTATATACTATGGACTGGAGTAGTAATGTTAAAACGTTCCAATTCAAAATATAATTGTTTAGCTAATGCTTTAAAGTATTCCACTACTGTGAAGTTTTGTTGATTTTGATATGAGTTGAACGCACAGTATGGGCATTTACTTTCGCAAAATGGAATATGTATATATATGTGCGACATAGTCTCAAAGCCCTAGGTAAAAGGCTTTTAAACCTTTTTTTGATACTATTTTAGCAGATAAGGGTAAAAAAATGCAAGAAAAAAGATATAGGCCAAATGTAGCGGCAGTCATTCTTTCTTCGTCATATCCGCAAAGCGTTAGTATTTTTATAGGACACAGATCGGATATGAATGGGGTTTGGCAATTTCCGCAAGGTGGGATTGATGATGGAGAGAATACTAGAGAGGCTATGTTTAGGGAGTTAAAAGAAGAGATTGGAACGCAAAATGTTGAAATCTTGGCAGAATACCCTGAATGGGAGTTTTATGACTTTCCTGAAAATGCAACCAAGAGTAAGAAGCTTTATGATTTTCACGGTCAAAAACAGAAATATTTTTTGGTTAGATTAAAAAATGAAGAAGAGATAAATATACGGACAAAATATCCAGAATTTGATGATTTTAGGTTCGTAAATGTTAAAGAGATTTTTGACTCTATATCGCACTTCAAGAAGCCTATATACAAAAAAGTATTGACTTATTTTAGAAGAGAAGGGTTTATCTAAATGTTGATTGTTCAAAAATACGGTGGTACAAGTGTTGGTTCTTTGGAGAGAATTGAAAATGTTGCCAGAAGAGTAAAACAAACTGCAAAAGACAAGCACGGGATTGTAGTCGTCGTTTCTGCTATGAGCGGAGAAACAAATAAACTATTAGAATATTGTAATTACTATAGTAAAACCCCAGATAAGAAAGCGATGGATTTTGTAGTTAGCTCTGGAGAAAGAGTAACTGCCGGATTGCTTGCGATAGCGCTGAATGAAAGCGGGTTGAAAGCTGTTGCTATGAGTGGAAGACAGGCCGGAATAGTTACGGATAGCGCTTTTACAACAGCCAGAATAGCTTCGATAGACCCTTCAGCTATGCAAGCAAAAATAGAAGAGGGGTGTATAGTAGTTGTATCAGGTTTTCAAGGTATTACTGATGACGGCATAGTGACAACACTTGGAAGAGGTGGAAGTGATTTGACGGCTGTTGCCTTAGCCGGAGCGTTAAAGGCGGATTTATGTGAAATTTATACCGATGTAGACGGTGTTTATACTACAGACCCTAGAATTGAGCCAAAGGCAAAAAAACTAAATAAAATTAGTTACGATGAGATGCTTGAGCTTGCGTCGGCAGGGGCAAAGGTTTTGCAGAATCGTTCAGTTGAATTGGCCAAAAAGCTAAATGTGAATTTGGTCACAAGAAGTAGTTTTAATGAAAACGAAGGAACATTAATAACCAAGGAAGATGATATGATGGAAGATGTGCTTGTAAGCGGTATTGCGCTTGATAAAAACCAAGTGATAGTAGATATTTGTAATTTAGATGATAAGCCAGGTATTGCAGCCGATGTTTTTAAGACATTGTCTGATGAAAATATTGTAGTTGATATGATAGTGCAAAATATTTCTCATGATGCAAAAGCAAATATATCTTTTACGATTCCGCAAAGTGAGCTTGAAAGAAGTAAGCTAGTGATGTCTAAGTTTGAAAAACTTGGTGCAAAAGTGGCTTATAATTTAGATGTTGCAAAGGTTTCTGTCGTAGGTGTTGGTATGAAAAGTCACAGCGGTGTTGCTAGTAAAGCTTTTACTACCCTTGCTGATGAAAATATAAATATTCTCATGATAAGTACTAGTGAAATTAAAATTTCTATTGTTATACAGGAAAAGTATGGCGAATTAGCTGTTAGGGCTTTACATGAAGCTTATGGGCTAGACAAATAAATGACGGAACTTCTAAAGTGGACGTTAGACACTATTAGGGACGATAGTGAGTTGGCGTGGTTAGAGGAAAGGCGTTTTGAATGGGTGCCTATTGTTAATAGTTTTGTAGATAATGTAATTAACGGTTCAGCTGTATTTATAGTAACAGACAAGGATCGCTCATGGTTGGAAGAGTATATAGTTAAGAGTATTAATAAACCTATTAAAAATAGACCATATTTACCTTTTTTTTCATCTAAAGGAATGTTGCCGAATATTTATGCCGATGCTAAGCAGGAGGTATTTTCATCTTATACCAATATGCTGGATATTGTTTGTAATAGTTATGTATTTTGGTATATAGGTAGACATGATAACAAGCTTGCAGATTTTGCAAAAAAACAAGATGATAACTTTTTATGGATATTTGATGAACAGTGGCAAAATAGTTTTAGCCTTCGCTCTACCGACGAGAATCTTGATATGAAGCTATTATCACTTATAAAACTTTTGGATAAAACTATTGATGCGGTTATGTTTGGAGAGATTAGTGTTTGATATATTCTTTTAATAATATTAGGTATGGTTAATGCAACTTTTTAGTAGTGAGGCATTGCAAAACGGTGCAGGCTTTGTGTTAATATCAAATGATCTCGATGCGGCTTTTGCTTCTCTGATTGACGGACTAACCAATGTGCATTTATTTCCTAAGCCATACAAGGAACAACAAGACTTGCTTGTGGATGATATTGATGAGCTTTTTGCTGAAGCTTATTTGACAAGTGAGACGTTAAAAACAATAATTCTTAAATCTGTAATATATAGAATTGAGGTGCAGAATAGGCTTTTAAAGATATTAGAAGAACCACCTCATAATATCCGTTTTATTATTATTGCAAAGACTGCCTCAGCTTTACTTCATACGATTCGTTCCCGTATTTCTACTTATTTTATGAATACAAAAAAAACAGAACCGAGTATTAGGTTTGATATTTCAAAAATATCGTTAAAAACAATTTTTGAATTTTTAAAACAGAGTGATAGACTTGACAAAGAGGATGCGAAAGTAATTTTATATATATTACTTCAGGATAGTATCAATCTCTATCCTGATAGTAAATTTATCGGTGACATGGAAATAGCAAAGTTTGAAAGAGCTGTCGAACTTTTAGGGCTTAATACGCAACCGAAAATTATTTTTGCTGATATTTTACTTACTCTGCTTCGTAAAAGGCACAAAGTTGATATATAAAATATCAAATGAGCATGATATTGTAAAGATATTTGAATTGATTGATGTGGATAAAGTCGGTTCTGCAATTATGTCAAAAAAAGCTAAACTTAATATATTTTTCATAAAAAATTTAAGTATAAAAGCCGCAAATATACTAAAGCAAGACGCTTTGTCAATTGGCGCGGAATTGGCTACGAGTAGGCATACTGCCGATTTTAGCGCAGAAACTACGGATGCCGTATTGATTTGCAATGATAAGCAACTAGAAGTATTAGCTAAAAAAGAGCTTATTCAACCGTTTGGGCTTAAAAAAATTGCTCAAAAACTTCAGAATTTTAGATGTCAAAGTAGCTATGAAAAAAAACTTATGGGTGTGTTAAATATAAACTCAGATAGTTTCTTTAGCGGCAGTAGAATTGATGAGGGTTATTTTTTAGATAAAGCACTTCAGATGATAGATGAAGGCGCTAATATTCTTGACATTGGTGCGGTGTCTTCTAGACCTGGCTCGGTTTATCCTGGCGAGAAAGAAGAGTTACTAAGAATTGAGCCCGTGCTTAAGAGTGTGGCAAGATATAAACTGTTTGAAAAGGTTGACTTTAGCATAGACACTTTCTCTCCTGCGGTGGCAAGGATTGCTCTTGATAGTGGTTTTAGAATTATAAATGACATTACTGGACTTGAAAGTGATGAGCTTGCAGATATTATAGGTAGATATAATGCAACTGTTATTTTAATGCACAAAAAGGGTGAAACTCAAAATATGCAAGAGTTGCCAAAATATGATGATGTGATGATAGAGGTAGATGAATTTTTTACAGAGAGAATCTCTAAAGCTCATTCGTTCGGAGTGAAGAGTTTGATACTTGATGTAGGTATCGGTTTTGGAAAGAGTTTGGCACACAACCTTTCTCTAGTGAAAAATCTTGAGCATTTTACCCATTTTAATTATCCGTTGCTTATCGGCGCCAGTAGAAAAAGCATGATACATAGTATTTATAGCTCTGAGGTAGAGGATAGATTACCTGGAACTTTAGCTCTTCACCAAAAAGCGCTCGATAACGGCACTACTATACTGAGGGTTCATGACGTAAAAGAACATGCTCAGATGCTAGCCGTCTGGAAGAAACTAAAAGAGTCTATTTGAGTCTAAAATATGTTATCATTCCTTTTGTGGTAAATGATAATAACAAATTTAGGAACAGTTGTTGCTTTTTAATAAGACAAGAGTTCAAGCGAGGAAAAGATGGCTGATTTTCAAATAAGTAAAGCTTCCGCTTTTGTCCAAAGTGCACTAGATGCTAGAGCTGTCAAGCAGGATATGATTTCTAGTAATATTGCAAATGTTGATACGCCGGGATATAGACCTAGGGACTTGTCTTTTGAAAATATGCTAAAAACTGAAAGTGATAAAGCTTTTAGCGGTTCTAACTCTAAGAAGCTAGAAATGGCAAAAACAAACGGTTCGCATCTTAGTCCCATAGATGATGAAAGTAACAATAAGTCTACTGTATTTTTTAGAGATGGACATATGGCGCGTAACGACGGAAATAGTGTAGATATAGATGTTGAGTCATCTGAAATGGCAAAAAACTCAACAATGTATCAAGCGCTGATTTCGGCTTATAAAAAAGATACGATGATTTTTTCATCTGTAATAGATGCTAGTAAATCGTCTCAATAAGGATAATAGGTGGCATTTTTAAATTCATTTGATATTAGCGGATACGGTTTATCGGCTCAAAGATATAGGGTGAACGTTATATCGTCAAATATAGCAAATGCAAATACGACGAGAACGGATGAAGGCGGTCCTTACAGAAGACAACAAGTTGTTTTTAAGGCCGTTAATTTTGAAAAAGCATATAACGATAAATTAGAGTCAGAAAATAATTTCCATAAATATGAAAATCCACTTGATGAAAAAATTGGATTAAACCAATATGCTAAACCGCCGATTATGAGCGTAGTGGTAGATAAAACGGTAAGAGATGATTCTAAGCCGAATATGAAATATGACCCGTCCCACCCGGATGCTAATAGTGACGGGTATGTTGCCTATCCAAATATAAATCCTGTTATAGAGATGGCGGATTTAATAGAAGCTACAAAAGCTTATCAGGCTAATGTCTCAGCATTTCAAAGCGTAAAAACGATGGCCTCGTCGGCAATACAGTTGTTATCTTAATTAGGAGTATAAAATGGCAGATCAAATTTCAAAAATTGGACTCCTAAAGTCAAGCGATCTATTATCAAATCAAGGGGCAAAGAAGACTGATACGGGCGGTGGCCCATCTTTCGGCGATATGTTGAAAAACTCACTTGCAGATATGAATGAAGAGCAAGTAAATGGACAACAAGCAATGACTGATTTGGCGACGGGAGATGTAAAAGATTTGCATCAAGCAGCTATTGCTATATCAAAAGCAGAGCTTAATATGAAGCTGATGCTTGAGGTTAGAAATAAAGCAATCTCTGCGTATAAAGAGATTTCGAAAACTCAACTATAATAGCGTCTTAATAGGCGCTCTCCTATGAATTCAAAAGCCAGCAAAATATTAGGTCTTTTTTTAGTTCTGACTGTCGGGTTTATTATTTTTTTGGCTCGAGTGTTTGATGTGGCGACTTCAAATAGATATAAAGATATTACAATTAAAAGGGAAATTGAAACTCCTCTTCGCGGTGATATTATTACTGCAGATGGTTATCAAATAGCTAAAAGCCAAAAAAGATATTCTGTATCATTTAATCCTGCAAATGTTGACCCTGCTAAAAAAGAAGTATTTGTAAAACTACTTAGTATTTATTCAAAAAAATCGGAAAGTGAAGTTTATTCCCTATTAAAAGGCGATGATAAGATTATTGTGGCTACGGATATAGATGCTAGGGATGCGAAGAATTTTAGGCAATTATCTACTGTGTTAGATAAAATGCAGGTTTTTATTCCGAAAAGAGTAGGCGGAAGATTTTTACGTTATGGGCTTGAGGTTGTAGAAAACGAGTTTTTTAGAGAGTACCCATATCAAGATTCATTGGAACCTGTCTTGGGATATGTAAAAGTTGAAGATATGGGTGGGTTGTTAGGGTTGGAAAAGTTTTACAACGCTGCTTTAATTCCGAGCCAAAAAGGTGTTACATTTGGACAAAGAGATGTCGGCGGAAATATCATATTTAATGAGAAAACAAAAAATAGCTTTAGACAAGACGGGATGAGTATTAAACTATTTGTTAATTTAAAGCTACAAAAAGAGGTTGAGCGTATTTTGGATGAAGCAAAGCCAGGTCTCCTAGCTGATTCTATTATGGCATGTGTTATGGATACAAGAACGGGTAAGATCTTAACTATAGCTTCATCAAATAGATATACTCCGTATAGTGTACAACAAGGAACGCTAGCCAACATGAAAGTAGATTTCGTGCAGTATGTCTATGAGCCAGGTTCCACCATAAAGCCTATTATTTTTTCAATGCTTCTGGAGGAGAGAAGAGTTAATATCGGTGAAATGATTGATTGTAAGCTTGGTAGATTTCAGCTTGGACAAAAAACTGTAGTTGATGAGCATAAGATGGGAATAGTACCGGCAGAATACGCAATAGTTTTTTCTAGTAATGTTGGTATGACCCAGCTTGCTTTGCGAATGGATTCGTCTAGTATGTTGGATTGGCTGAAACGATTTGGATTTGAGCAGAAAAGTAGTGTTGATCTGCCGTTCGAGCTAGTCGGAAATATTCCAAAAAAAGCACAACTAAGCTCTGAGGTCGTAAAAGGGATTTTGGGTTACGGGTATGGTATGAGATGCAATTTTATGCAACTAATATCAGCATATAATATATTTAACAATAAAGGCGTAATGGTAACACCAAGAATTACTAGTAGTGTAGTTATTGATGGAGGTGCCGAGCAGGCATTACCCGAACCTGCAACAAGACGTGTGATTTCCGAAAATACGGCGTCAAAGATAAAAAATATACTAATAGAGGTTGTTGAAAAAGGCACCGGAACTTCAGCAAAAACTTCGCCGCTTGAAATTGGAGGCAAGACCGGTACTGCCCATATAGCTAAAAACGGTATTTATGCAAAAGCATTTAATAGTTCTTTTTTTGGTTTCGCAAACGATTCGAGCAACAGGTATACGATTGGGGTGTTGGTGGTTGAACCGAAAACAAAACATTTTGCCGCAGATACGGCAGTACCGATTTTTAAAAAAATAGTTACAACTATGCAGGAAGATGGATTTTTGACAAAACCGAGCACGCTTCCTTAACGATTTAAAGCTATGTATATGGTTATAAGCCATATAGCTGATACCCAAAATAGCGATGCTAATACGATGGTAGATGCGGCATCTTTTGCTTTTTTTGCATTCTCATCATATTCGAGAGTTGCGGTATCTACGGCTCTTTCGATAGCGGAGTTGATAATTTCCGCTACCAATACCAATGGTAATGATAGGATGAGTACGGCTTTATAAATTAGTTGTATGGGTAGAAATATGGCTATTACTGTAAAAACAATAAAGGTTACAATCTCCACTCTAAAAGCGGTTTCATTTTTAAAAATATCAACCAATCCGCGTATACTGTGTGCAAAATTTTTAAATAAGCTAAACTTTTTTTGTTTCATAGACCTGATTTTATCAAAAAAACTTGTATAATCAGTAAAATTCAATTTGGAAAAGTGCATTATGCTAGATCTTGAACATGAACCTGAGGTGTATGTGGATGAATTTTTATCATCCTTTTTTGATGAAACCGAGAAGATTGTGGTCTTTGAAGAAAATTTCTGCTTGCAATATAGCCTAGAAAAACCTAGAGCCGACTATTTTAAACTAAAGCGCTTTCTGACTACTGCTCTTAGGAATTTTAGAGAGATAGACGATAAGTTCATAGCAGGACTATTACTGAAGCTACAAAAGGATGTATACTCACTATTTGACTATTTTGCAAAATTACAATCGGCGACCCAGGTTCCTGATATTATCTATCAACAAAAATTTTTATCGTCTCTTAAGCCGTATATTGCGATTCAAGATGAAATTGTCACTACAAAAGCCTCAAGGGATCTCTATGAAATGAAGCTCAAACAACTAGATGAACAAATAAAAGTATTGTCCGTTCAAAGTCAGAATGAAGAGAAATTAAAAGAGATTAAGGTGTTAAAAGGTAAGTATGCAGATGCTGTTCACTATTTTGCATTGGCTAGAGATAGAACTACGGAGCTAGGTATTCTTTTGACTGAGTATGAGGGCGCATTTCATAGTATTTTTGTTGAAAGATTTAATACTCTTAAAAAAAATTATTTTGCAAGATTGACGGATGCTATTAATGTCAAAGCTTATCATCTTGATAAGTTGCTCTGGGATAGGGCTGAGAGAAACAAGAGAATAGTTGATTTTTTGTCATCTGCCAATATAGAAGGTAATTACGATACAAAGACATTTATTAAGTACTATTTGAGAAACATTAATGTTAATACATCGGCTGATAAAGAGTGGCATAATTATCTAAAAATTGCAATGGAGTTGTTAGACTAATGTTTACAGAGTATACAGAACAAGAAGTTAGAGAGCTGGTAAATGCTGTTAAAAAACCAAAAACTCAGATAAGAGCAGAGCATATCGTAAAAGATAAAAAAGTTGATGTGAATACGATCGATGTTAAGTCTCTAGCAAAGCAAGGATCTGTTAGAAGATTTGAAGAAAATAGTATTTTATTTAGAGAGGGTGATGATGGAACTGATATGTATCTAATACTTCAAGGGAAAGTAGATGTGTTGCATAAAGATAATGTGGTCGCATCGCTTGAGGTGGGCGATATGTTTGGGGAAATGTCTTTGGTCGATACGATGCCTAGAAGTGCGACTATTAGGGTTTCTGAAACATTGAGCGCCCTTGTTCTGAGTAGGAGCAATTTCAACAGCGTAATTTCAACCGAACCAAATATTGCATTTAGAGTTATGCAGACACTTTCGAAAAGAATACGACTAATGAATCAGACTATTTTTATGCTTAAAAATAAAGGGGAGGAAGAGGCTACTGATATATTAGAAGACAGTGATACCGCAGAGGGTATCACTGATGATTTTTAATCAGCCTGCGATACAGCGTTTTTTCTGTCTACGATATAAGGAATAAGAGCCATGTGTCTAGCTCTTTTTATAGCCGTTCCTACCATATCTTGAGCATCTTTACTGTTGCCAGTAAGTCTTCTTGGCATAATTTTATATCTTTCAGATAGTGTATGCTTTAGAAGTTTTACATCTTTATAATCGATATAGTCGATTTTCATTTCGCTATATTTGCAGTGTTTTTTTGAATATTTTCTTTTTTCAGCCATTTTTATTTCCTTTTAAAACGGTATTTCTTCATCAATATTAATATCTGGTACTCTAGGAGCTGTTCTTGCAGGCGTTTGATATTCTGAACCATATCCGTCTGAAGAGTCATAAGATGTCTCGTCAGAAGATTTAGAATCCAAAAACTCAAATGATTCAACAGCTACTGTATGCTTTGAGCGTTTTTGACCAGTTTGGTCAACCCATTGCTCTAATACAAGTCTACCCTCTACTAAAACCTTTTTGCCCTTAGTAATGTATTGGTTGGCGATTTCTGCAGATTTGCCGTAGATTGTTATGTCTACAAACATTGTTTCTTGCTTTGCCTCACCCGTCATTTTATCTTTCCAATTCCTATTAACAGCTATGCCGGTCTTTGCAACAGCTGAACCGGAAGGAAGATGTTTAAGCTCTATTGCTCTAGTGATATTTCCAACCAATATTACCTTGTTCACTATTTATTCCTTTACGGCTTCTTCTTTTGGAGCCTCTACTTTTTCAGCTTTTGGAGCTTCAGCGGTAGGTTTTTTACCATTTGATTTGTCAACCATAGCATGCCATGCTTTTAGCTCTACTTTTTTCTCATATTTGAGAGTCATAAATTTAATAACATCTTCTGTTACTTTGTAGATTCTTTCAAGTTCTAAAATAGCTTTCCCTGCAGACTTGAAGTAGCATACAAAATAATAACCTCTATCGAATTTTTGTACTTTGTAGGCTAGTTTCTTATTGCCCCAGTCTTCTACACCTGCAATCTCACCACCTTGCGAAGTGATGACATCTTTTATCATTTGGATTTTTGCCTGTGTCTCTTCAGGCGTAAGCGTAGGCTTTAAGACAAACATTGTCTCATATAGGTTCATAATTATCTCCTTTTGGATTTCACCGAGACTCTAAAGCGAGCAACGATAAGGATTTAAGGATGGAAATATATCACAAGAAAGATTGAATTTTGATTAAATTTTGAACTAGTAGCAGTTTTTTATCTGGGTTTTTTGATTTTTTTAGTTCAGAGTCTGTTTGCAATAACGTATCTAGTATTTTTGTTAAGTTATCGTCTTTGATTGATACTGCTAGTGTTTGGCGCATTTTCAGTATCTCTTGCGGAGGATTATAGCCAAATGCTGACTTTGCATCTCCAAATAGTTTTATAGATAGTTTTGTTAATAAAATATCATATACGAATCTCTCAAAGCCAAGAGTGACATCCACTTCGCTTGAACCTTGTTTTTCCAGAATAAACTCTAATTCTTGCGCAAAAGATTTTTTTAAAAGTACTAATTCATAAAATTTATCGCTATTTATATTTTCATTATTCAAAACAACATTTTTTATTATTTCGTCATCAATCGGCAGATCAAGCGCGCTTAGTTTTCTAATCTCATTTGAAATTAACTCCAAATCCATATTCATAGCGTATGCAATTTTTGATAGATATTTATCTTCTATTGATAAATTGTATTTTGTTGCTTCAGTTCTTGCCAGAGCTACTATTTCTTGAAGATTATTTGGTTGGAAAAATCTAGTAAAACTACTGAATGTTTTGTGGTAATCTTCTTTGTTTACGGAAATATCTCCGAAATATTCAAATATAAAAAGACCATTATTTCTTTGAGCCGCTTCAATCAGTTCTTTCACGTCTTTTTTTGGTATTTTTTTATCGTTTTTAACCACCAAGATAAGCTTGTCGCCAAAAAGCGAACTTTGTGACAAAAAGTTTTTGGCACTCTCAAAGTTATACTCGTCAAAGTACATTTTTAGCGTATCCGACTCGCCGCTAAACAGCGTCAAAAGCCTTTCGCAGTAAAGTGTCGAAAGGTATCTGCAATACCCAAATAGCAAAAATGAGCAAGGTAGTCCTGAACTGTCTTTTAATAGTAAAGCGTCTAAATCTTTTTGATACACATGACCCCAATTAAATATTTTATTAATTTCGTGATTTTAACCGCTTATTTTTTATGAAACGATTTTTGGATAATATGCCTAAAATTTTATTTTTTGGAGAGTTTATGTTGTTAGAACTAAAATCTGTTATAGAGTATGGGGTGCTTGGTGTTTTGGCATCTCTTAGTTTTGTTAGTGTGTGGATTGGCATTGAAAGGTATCTATATTATAAAAATCTTAATTTAAGAGAATTTAACGATAAAAATGAGCTAGATATAGCGCTTACTAATTACTTAACGGTTCTATCAACTATAGGTGCAAATGCTGTATATATCGGGTTGCTAGGAACTGTTTTGGGTATTATGGTCACTTTTTCTGCCATAGGAGATACGTCTATGGTTGATTCCAAAACAATAATGAAAAGTCTTTCATACACCTTGATTGCTACGGCTTCAGGTATTTGCGTAGCTTTACCTGCTATCGTTATTTACAATCTGTTGGTGCGTAAGGTCGAGGTTTTACAAGCAAAATGGGAATCACTTTATGGCGGCAATTAAAATTCGCAAATTTGAGGATATAAATGTCGTGCCTTTTATCGATATTATGTTGGTTCTGCTGACAATAATCTTAATTACGGCTACATTTATCGCCCAAGGTCTTATACCTGTAAATCTTCCGAAAGCTGATGCTAAACCTGGAGCTGATATAAAATACGTGGAAATCTCCATTCAGCAGGGTGGGGATATTTATTTTGGTAAAGAAAAAGTAGACAAAGAGATTCTGAGGCAAAGGGTTAGTCAGCTTTCTTCAAGTGATAGCATAGTGGTTAAAAGCGATAAATCTGCGGCTTTTCAAGGATTTGTGGACGTAATAGACGTGTTAAAACAAAAAGGAATGGATAAAGTTACGATAGTAACAATGCAATAGTTATGCATATACATTAAGCGTATAGTTTAAAAATCCCTCTTGGTTTTTTTGCTTTACGCTTTTGTCAAATTCAACCTCGTCTTTTTGAGTTTCTTTGCTCAACTTTGGGAAAGTATCGTAATTTTGAGTTGCCGCTTGTGAACTAATCGCTTTATGAACTTCAGTTAGATTATCCTTTATATAAAAACCGGAAGAAGCTATTGATGACATAATTAAAACTCCAAAATAATATAAACAACCTCAAATATTTTATCAACGTCATACTTAATAATTTAGTGTTATGAGGTTATTATTTTATATATTTATGCTGATTTTATATAATCATTATGCAAAAAAGGTACTGCTTTGGTTGTTGTAAAAAATTATGATGCTCTAAAGGGCTATTTAAAAAATGAATCGCACAACCTGCAGTGCACTTTGGCTATCCTGAAGATTAATGGTTTTTTTAATTTTGTAGCTTCTCACGGTGTTGAAGTAGGTGACGAGTTGACGCAAAAATCTATAGAGTTATTAAGTAAAAATATTAATGACGACGGTGAGATTTTCAAGATAAATTTAGATGAGTTCGCAATCTTGTTTAAAAATACTTTGCCAAACCAGATGATAGAGTTGGCAAAGCAGATTCAGAGCTTTTCCTTATTTGAATTTTTAGAACTTAGCGTGGGTGAAGTTAAGATATTTTTTAATATCGGAATATCCATAGGAACAGGTTTGCAACTCATTCAAAATAGCACGTTGGCGCTACTTGAAGCGACAAAGCTAGGTAGAAATAGATATTATTATTTTGACCCAAAAACATCAGATGAGGTTGTTAATCGCAACAAAAAGAGTCTTTACTGGCAAGAGAAGTTAAAAGATGCCCTGCTTATGGGTAAGTTGTTTCCATTTTTCCAGCCTATAATAAATAATAAAAATGGTCTAATAGAGAGATATGAGTCATTGATAAGACTGGAGACGGAAAACGGCATGGTATTGCCGCTTGAATTTTTAGGATGCGCAAAAGAGAGTGGATTGCTTAGCGCGGTTACCAGGGTTGTTATAGCCGAGAGTTTCAAACTTTTTAGGGGAAGCGATATTTCATTATCTCTAAATATATCCGAGGATGATTTGGCTGATGCGGGTTTTGTTGATTTTTTAAAACAAAAGATGAGTTATTTTGATATAAAACCAACCAATGTGGCGTTTGAAATTCTAGAGGGTATTGACTCTAAAACCGTATCAAGTAGTATAGACACGCTGACCAAGATAAAAGAACTTGGATGTTTATTGGTGGCAGATGATTTTGGTAGTGAACATTCAAACTTTAAGCGTCTGTCGGAGTTACATATAGATATTATTAAAATAGACGGTTTTTTTGTCAAAGATATGGATACTAATTCTACAAATTGTGAGGTCGTGAAAGCTATCGTAGCTTTTGCAAAAAATATTAACGCAAAAACAGTTGCAGAGTACGTGCATAGCGAGAAAATATTTAAAATGGTAAAGGCTTTGGAAATAGATTATTCGCAAGGATATTTTATAGGTGAACCTAGAAGTCTCAATGGCGGTTTTTGATTGTTTTTGCGTTTTTCTATGTCTAATAAAGCTAAATTTAAAGTTTCTTCGTCTATAATCCCACTTCCACTTTAGAGCGCGGGAGTAGCTCAGTGGTAGAGCACAACCTTGCCAAGGTTGGGGCCGCGGGTTCGATCCCCGTCTCCCGCTCCATTTTTTGAACCTCCCTTGAAGTTTCTTTATAAATACATAACTTTAATTCTTATGCGAGTGTGGCGGAATCGGTAGACGCACAAGACTTAAAATCTTGCGGGCTTTTGCCCGTGCCGGTTCGATTCCGGCCATTCGCACCACCCCTTAGAGGGCGATATAGCCAAGTGGTAAGGCATGGGCCTGCAAAGCCTTGATCCCCGGTTCGAATCCGGGTGTCGCCTCCAATTGCTTAATTCACTATAATCTAAGATAGTCCAACAAAGTCTCTAAAATCCCTATAAAACAATACTTCAAGGTCATTTAATAGTTGTAAATCCGCAAATCGGAAACAGTTAGATACTATTTTATGCCGCTACACATCGATAAAATATAAGCGTAAACGCTTTTAGTAGTTCGTTTGAAATCATAAAACAAATCAACCAGAGTAAATATGCCTATTTAGTCAAAAGCAAAAACAATAATTGGTCAAAAGTAAGTTTGAGATTTGAGATAAAGATGGTCAATTTTACATGACGCAGATGGTCAGATTATTGTGACGCTTGACAGCAAGGACGCTATCAGAGAACTAGAGCAGGCTAAAATAGAGCAAAGACCTTATGGACTTGTCCTTATGGATTGGATGATGCCTGATATGGACGGTGTGGAGACTATCAAACAAATTCGCTCTGACAGTCAGTTGTCTAAAACTCAGGCTTTTGTCATGGTTACTGCATATAATCGAGAGGAATTACTACAAAAAGCGGCATTTCAAAGAATCAAGATAGACGGCGTATTGGTAAAACCTGTCAATCCCTCCGCGCTACTAGGTAGCATCCTAAACGCTCTTGGAAAAGAGGTTGTGCAGGGCAGTCGCAGACAGGAAAAGGAGGCAAGCTATAAAGAGGCTTCTGAATCGTTAAGGGGTGTGCATTTACTACTTGCCGAAGATAATGCTGTAAATCAGGAACTGGCGATTGAGGTCTTGCAAAAGGCTGGTATAAAAGTTGATATTGCAAATAACGGCGTAGAAGCACTCCATATGCTATCTCAGGCGATGTATGACGGAGTTCTGATGGATTGCCAGATGCCAATTATGGATGGATTTGAGGCCACCAGAAGGATACGTCAAGAAGCTAAATTTGCCGATCTTCCTATACTAGCAATGACGGCAAATGCTATGGCTGGCGATAAGGAAAGGGTTATATAGGTTGGAATGAATGACCACATCACCAAGCCACTAGACGTGACAAAGCTATTTTTTACGCTTGCAGAATGGATAAAACCAAAAATCAAATCTATAGATACCATTGATATGCCGACTGAAGCAACAGTATTAAATACAGACTTGTATATACCAGGAATAGACATAAAGAGCACACTGGGACAGGTAGCAGGCAATGAGCAACTACTACGGAAACTACTCAGGCGTTTTGTGGAAACTCAAGCTGATACTTTATCCCGTGTCAACTCGGCTATAAACTCAAATGATATAGATAGCGCTATGAGGCTGGCTCACACTATCAAAAGCTTGGCCGGAAGCATAGGCGCCACTAAATTATATGAGCAATGTATAGAGATAGAGAGAACATTAAAGTTTGGTGAGAATGGGAATATTGGAAAGGCTATAGCTATTAGAGAAATGGAACTCGAAAGTCTGGTTGAGCATATTAAGAATGCTATTGGCGAACCAGAATCTATGTTTGCCACAATCAAAAATGATATAACGGTTACAATCGATGAAGAGATTTTGGCGTCAGACTTAAAAAGATTAGATTTACTACTGGCAGACTTGGATTTTGAGGCTTCAGATGCCATCGAAAGTGTTGCTAACCAGTTAACTATTCTTGGGCAAGAAGAAGCGGTAAGGAAAATGCAAAAACTTGTCGGCGAGTTTGAGTATGAAAGTGCTAGAGAAGTGCTGGTAAAAATTATTGATGCTTTGGATATTGATTGATTAAAAATGTTTTTTAAATACCAACTTAACTCTGTCAAATTTCATAGCATACAAGTGGATAAACCATACGATAATAAAAAAATAGAGAAGGATTACTAAACACAAATCCAGTACAAACCCTAAGCAAACCGTCTACTATGAGGTTAAAACTGATGCTAACCATGTGTCTGTAGCGAAATTTAGGGTTATTGACTAAAAAACCACTATTTTTTAAACCTTCAAGAAACCTTTCTTTTTCTTTTTGATATAACTATTAAGGTTGAAATGGTAATATGCACGGATTTTTTTGCAACATTAAAGAAATAGTTAAGTGAGATTTGGAATATATGCCTATAAATATTAAAATTGGAGTATTTGCATGGAAAGGCGGGGTTGGTAAGACTACTGTAGCATTTTTAATATATTCTGCCCTTAGAAAGTTTTATAATCTAGATGTGGTTAGTTATGACAAGCAAAAAGACCTTTTGCGTTCGGTAAAAAATCTTGATAGCGTATCACCGGAAAATGCTAATATAAATATCACAGTACAAGACTATGATAGTAGTATAGATAATCTTCCGTTGCTTGCCGAAAATGATATAAATATATATGTGTTGCAGGCGGAGTCGTATAGTGTTATAAATATGATGAGCATCATAAGACAGATACCAAAATGCGTTATTCTAGTGAATAAATACAAGCCGGATCAGGACAAAACATTAAAACAGTTGAAACCAGAAATGGATAAAATAGGCATTAAGGCTTTTAATACAAAATTGAAATATAGTGACGGAATAGTTATTATGATGAATCACAGCGTGGTAAAGTCTTCCTTTATAGGGTTTGAAAAGCTACCTTCTAAGTACTCAAAAATTAAACAAAATATTTATACTTTTGCCGATGAAGTAAAAATAACAATAGATGGAATCGCAAATTTGATATAGTTACGCTTGAATTTTTGAGTTGTAACATGAAAGGCGATAATGAAACTTCAATACTTTTTGATACTTATAGCATCGGTAGTTTTTCTTTTTGGCGATAATTTTGCGAACGGCATTCACGACGCTTTTAGCTTTTTGTTTTGGGCAAACATATTTTTTTTATTGCCGATTGTTTTTCTTTGGATTATTATTCAGTTTGCGGCTATAGCTTCGCTATCTTTTTCTTTTATAGGGGTTGTATTGGCGCCTATAATATCCGCATTTGGCTGGTGGATATTATTGGTTTTCGGCGTAAATACTTGGCTTTGTTGGTATATAAAAGACAATCTAGGTTCCGCCGAAAATATTTTTGCTATTCCTGTTGCGACGCAGATAGCGATTGTAGTATATTTTGGACTTGTATTTTTGTTGCCAAAACTCAAAAAGCAACAAACGACCGGATTTAAATATGAATCGTATACAAACACTCAAAAACCAGACCAAGCATCGAATGATGTCATAATAGATGCCGAGATTATAGAAAAACAAGAACTTGTTGAGCATAAAAAATAAGCTAACTTGCATCTTGTTTCGATATAATAACGTTTAAAACACGATACAAAAGAGCAAACCGTGAAAAAAATATTTATCATTTTGATTTTAATCCAAGGATTGTTGATGAGCGCATCTCTAGAGTCACTAGAAGTAAACGGCAAAAAAATAGATATTATCTATGAAAAAGATACCTCTTTGCCTATAGTTTATATGAAGTTGGTTTTTAAGGGAGGAGGCTATATAAGTGACGGCACAAAAGTGTCGCTATCGAAATTTACGGCAAAAATATTGGGTGACGGCACAAAAACTCTAGGCGGTGTTAAGTTTGCCGAAAAGCTAGAGGAGAGGGCGATCAAATTTAGTATTTCCAGTGGTTTTGAGACATCGACTATTGATATTTCTTCTCTTAAAGAGCAGTTTGATTTCAGCGTAGATTCTGTAGTTGAATTATTAAATGAACCGAATTTCACAAAAAGTGCATTTGAAAAAACCCAAGCGGCGCTTATAGCAAGTAGTATGAAAAAAGAAGACGATTTTGACTATGTAGCCGATTCATTGTTGAAACATGAGCTATTTGAAGGTACTCCTATGGCGTCTGACGGACTAGGAAATAGGGATGATATAAAAAAGATAACTCTAGACGACAGCGTGGATTTTTTTAAAGCTCACTACGGGGTAGAAAATTTAGCCGTGGTTATTGGCGGTGATATAGAGTTAGATGAGGCTAAAAAAGAGATAGCAAAATTTATCAAAGTCTTAGCTCAAGGCAAGCCTTTTGCCGAACAGACATTTGAAACAAAGAAAATTACAAAAGATGAAGTTGTATATAAAGATACAAAACAAGCTTTTGTATATTTTGGCTCTCCTTTTCATCTAAGAGTTGGAGATAAGGATACGTACAAAGTTAGAGTTGCTAGTTTTATATTGGGTTCAAGCGGCTTTGGAAGTAGACTAATGGAAGAAATTAGAGTAAAAAACGGTCTGGCTTACTCCGTCTACTCTAGGCACAATTTGAACAAAACAAATAGCTATTTTAGCGGCTATTTGCAGACTAAATTGGATAATGAACAAAAAGCAAAAGAATTGGTTAGAAAAGTTATAGACGATTTTGTAAAAAAAGGCGCTACGGAAAAGGAACTAGAAGGGGCTAAAAAGTTCATACTCGGAAGTGAACCGCTTAGAAATGAGACACTATCTCAGCGATTATCTCGAAGTTTCAATGAATATTATTTGGGTCAGGGATTGGGATATAGTGAAAAAGAGTTAGACTCAATAAGCAAGCTTACGCTCGTTGAGTTAAATAGTTTTATAAAAGCACATCCGGAAATTGCGGAGATTGGCTTTGCTATTGTTACAAAAAAGAAGTAACTAAGCTAAATTCTTTAGCTTTTTTACTTCCGATGCTATATCTTTTTGTCTCATGAAGTGTTCGCCTATCAAAAATGCATCAACACCTATATTTGATAATTCTTTAACTTGCTCAAACAAGTGTATTCCGCTTTCAGCTACGATGATTTTACCATTTGGAATCATCGGAATAAGTTTTGCCGACAGGTTCATATCCATATCAAATGTTTGTAGGTTTCTATGATTAATACCTATAATGTCGGCACCTGCAAAGATTGCTTTTGTTAAATCTTCTGTGTCGTGTATTTCCACTAATGCTTCCAGCCCGACATGTCTTGTATAATTTAGCAACTCTTTTAGTCTGTTTTGATCTAGCGCTTTTGCGATAAGCAGTATAATGTCTGCGCCATAAACTAATGCTTCTAGTATTTGGTATTCGTCTATTATAAAATCTTTTCTAAGAATCGGAATCGGAGAAAATCTACGGACCATAGGGATATATTCCAAATCGCCTTGAAAGTAATGAGGCTCAGTTAGGATCGAAAACATATCGGCGCCGCCTGCTTCATACTCTTTTGATATTAGAAGAGGGTCGAAATCTGACCTGATTACACCCTTTGACGGACTCGCTTTTTTTATTTCGCAAATCATTTTGTACGGATTGTCAGGAGTGCTTTTAAGCGCTTTTTTTGCATCTCTCGGTTGGTAAGGATTGTATGCCAAACTACGGCCAAGCCATTCAAGGGGCATTTTTTGTTTTCTTGTCTCTAGGTCTATTTTTGTTTTTTTGATTATTTCATCAAGTATCACTTGGGTTTCTCCACGCATTTTTTAATTAAATCATAATGCTCTTTTACGGTAGGGTCGTCTTTTGCACCGTCAAGCGCAAGTTTTATAGTTTCAAATGCTTCTTTACATTTTTTTTGTTTGTATTGTCCCCAAGCTAGAGAGTCTAAATAAAATGGTGATTTTGGATCTTTCACTAGCGCTTTTTTGACATAATCAACACCCTTGTCGATATCGATATTATAGTCTATGAGAAGGTAGCCTAGGTAGTTTTCGAATATATCATCGCTATTGTTTTTAAGGGCGAGGGTTAACTTTTCGACAACTTCTTTAATTAAGGCAGGGCTCTTGTGTGAATTTGCTTCAAATTTATAAATAGCGCTTTGCCCTAGAAATTTAGGGTCTTTCGTTTTTTTGTAAATTTTCATAGCCGTACGAGAAGCCATTACAAAATCTTTTTTATATTTATAGGCTTCCAAAAGTATCGCATCGTCTGCTTTTGTTTTTTGCAAAAATGCAATCAAATCATTTATTTTATAATTTGACAGATAGATTTCAACTATTCTGCTTAAGGCATCTTGATCGCCGAATTTAGTGTACAAAATCTTGTATATTTCGATGGCGTCATCATATCTGCCTACCTGCTCATAGGCTAATACCATTCTTTTGCATATAAACTTTGAATAGCCGTATAATCTGGAGTGTGTTTCATATAGTGATATTGCCTCATCTTTTTTATCCATTTGTATAAAAAGAAGACTAGCCATCTTATCTAGTATGGTCTCATCAGGTGAAATTTCATAAGCAATTTTTAGTTCTTTGATGGCAGTCGAGTAGTCGTGTAGATAGATAGATATGGTTGCCGACAAATCATAATCATGAGGTGATTTTGTAGTTTGAGCTAATGTCAAGGCTAACTCTTTAGCTTTTTGTAGTTCACCGCTTGCTAGTAGAAGCGTCACTAGGGCTCTTTTTAGTTCAATGTTATTAGGGTTTTGTTTTGATTTCCCGTCAAGCAGTTCGATTGCTTCTTTGACATCTCCGGTTTGTGCTAAAAGTTGAGTGAGTTGATATAGATAAAGCTCTTTATTTGTTGTTTTATATAGCTCTTCTAGGTATACTTTGGCAGTTTCGGTGTCAGAATTTTGAAGAGCCAAGACGGAAGCCATAAACAAAGTATCTTCCGACATTCCTGAAAGATTTGGTAGTTTTTGTTGCGTACTACCGTTTTGAATGGTTTTGTTTAATTCTGTTGACTGCAAATCTTGCTTACAGCCTAATGTTATTAATGTTACAAAAATAGCTATTAGTAAATTCCTGGGCATTCTTTTCTCACCTCTTGTTCGTTGTTTTTGAAAACCTCCCAGAAAGGAAAGTCTCTGCATTGCTTTGGTCTAACTTCGTATATTCCGCACTGCTTGACTTCGGTATCAAAAAATATACATGCAAAACCATCTAAATATTTTTTTTCAGTTAAGCTAAAACTGTATCCTAGTTTTATGAGATACTTTGCGGCAAAATTTTCAAGTGTTAGGCCAATAAAATCGGCAATCTGTTCGCATTCGTGAATCGTAGCCTTTATATATCCGCTCTCTCCGATGCAACATCTCCCGCCGCACTCATTACACGCATTTTGGTTAAAAGAGTAATTGTATCCATTTTTTTGATATAAATCTATTTGACTAATTTTGTTTTCCATGCTTGGAATCATATCTTTTGTTTGATAATGAAGCGCTATTAAAGGTTGTAAGTGAATAAAAAAGAAAAAATATCAAAAATCAAAGAACTATTATTACAAAAGTATGGAGATGCAAAAACTGAGCTAATCTACAAAAATGATTATGAACTTTTGGTGTGTATTATTTTATCGGCTCAATGTACTGATAGACGCGTAAACATAATAACTCCTGCGCTTTTTGCAAAGTATCCAAGTGTATTTGATATGGCAAGAGCAGATATTTTAGAATTAAAATTACTAATCAACTCTTGCAGTTTCTTTAATAATAAGGCGGAAAATCTACTAAAAATGGCAAAAACTGTCACAATGGAGTATGACGGTAAGATACCGCATAATGAAGATGCTTTAAAAAGGCTAGGCGGAGTTGGACAAAAAACCGCTCACGTATTTTTAATAGAGTTTTGCGGATTGAATTTTATGGCGGTTGATACGCATGTATTTCGCACTTCTCATAGGCTAGGTTTGTCAAAAGCAAAAACGGCAAGTGGAACAGAGGAAGATTTGGTAAGAGTATTTAAAACTGATTTGAGTCGGCTTCATCAGGGGTTGGTACTATTTGGTAGATATGTGTGTAAATCAAAAAAACCGTTATGTAGTAGCGAATGTTTTTTGAATGAGTTTTGTATGTCAAAAGAGCCGTTTAAACCTGCTTAAGATAAGTTAGTTAAACCATATTGGCAATTATATCTCTCTTAATCTGTCACGTCGCTTTTCTATCTGGCTTGGAAAAATCCCTCTATTGTGTCCCATTACCATAACTACTACTATTGATATGAGCGTGGGAACTAAAAGTTCATATCCGTGCGTCATTTCGGAAACAAGAACTATTGTTGACAATGGAGCTTTTGTTGCTCCTCCAAATACCAAAATCATACCTATGACTACCAATGCTTGTAGCGATATATGAGCAGATGGGAAAAGCCAGATTAATCCAAAGTAGAATACCGCTCCCGTTAATCCTCCGGTTATAAGGGAAGGACCAAATACGCCGCCACTTCCGCCAGAACCTATCGTTAAGGACATTGACAAGACTATTAGCGGAATAGCTGAAGCGATCATGTATATGTTTACAATATCAATTCTACCGTTTAGTATGAGTTGAATCCATCCGTAGCCGTTACCTATAATTATTGGGTTTAGTAGACCTATTAGACCTACCAGAAAACCGCCTATTGCTGTTTTGTAGTATGATTTGATTTCAATTTTTTTGAATAAATCGTTTATCTCAAAAAAAGTGTATACTAGAAACATTGATACTAATGCACAGATAATTCCAAATATAGCGTAAATACCAAAATCAGCTATATTTAGTTTGTCAAATACGGGTATATTCGTTCCAAAAACTGTACCGAAATTGAAAAAGTATCCGTAAACACTAAAAGATACAATTGAAGCAATAATCCCAGGTACTAAAGGCTCCATTTCGAAGTCTTCAGTATAAAAAATTTCAGAAGCAATAATCGCTCCAGCAAGAGGCGCTCTAAAGATTGCAGAAACACCACTTCCTAGTCCTATGGCAAAAGCTATCGCTCTCTCTTTTTTATCTAAATTAAAAATTTTAGCAATAAACGAGCCTATGCCTGCTCCTATTAGGGCTATTGGACCTTCTTTTCCTGAAGTTGAGCCGCTACCTATCGTTATTGCCGATGCTATAAATTTTACAAAGGATGCTTTTAGGCTTAAATCCGCATCGTCGCTGTGATATGCTTTTATTGCGGCATCAGTGCCTATTCCCGCGGCTTCAGGCGCAAATTTATAGACTATTAATCCTGAAATTAAACCACCTATACATGTTGAGATAGGCAAAATATAACTATGTTTCATAAAAAATACGTAAGTATCATTTTGCATACCTTCCCCGGCTGGGTAGGGTTGGGTATATCCGACAAAATGCACCAAGAATAAATCCGTGCAATATTTTATAGTTTCGACAAAAGCCGCAGAGACTAAACCTGATAATATGCCTATAGTAACGGGAATGAGAATTAATGTTTTAAAGGAGCTTTTAGACATTTTTGCTTCATATAATAAAATTTGTTTTGTTCTATTATATGCACCATAGTATGAAATAAGTGTGAAATTACTGGTTTACGAGAGTTTACATATTAAACCTCGATAACAAATAATATAGTACATAACAAATTCGTAACTATATTTTTGTAGAATCACGAAAAAGTTTAGGAGATAAAATGTCAAGATTATTAATTATAGGCGCAGGTGGGGTCGGTGGAGTCGTTGCCCATAAGTGTGCTTTTGCGACTGATATTTTTGAGTATGTGGTTTTGGCCAGTAGAAGCATAGATAAATGCGATAAAATTGCCGCTCAGATAAAAGCAAAGGGCTATCATATCGAAGTTGACAAGGTTGATGCCGACGATGTTGCGCAAACTGTAGCTCTTATAAAAAAGCACAATGTTAATCTGGTAATCAATGTTGCCTTGCCATATCAAGATTTAACTATTATGGATGCCTGTCTTGAAGCCGGAGTGCATTATTTAGATACCGCAAACTATGAGCATCCGGATACGGCAAAGTTCGAATATAAAGAGCAATGGGCAAAAAAAGAGGCTTTTGAAAAAGCAGGGCTTACCGCTGTGCTGGGAAGCGGATTTGATCCTGGTGTTACGAACGTATTTTGCGCATACGCCGCAAAACACTATTTTGACGAAATACATACGATAGATATACTAGACTGTAATGCCGGAGACCACGGTTATCCGTTTGCGACAAATTTCAATCCGGAGATAAACCTAAGGGAAGTAAGCTCTAAGGGGCGATACTGGGAGGATGGTAAATGGATAGAGACTGCTCCGATGGAAATTATGCAGGTGTGGGACTATCCTGAAATAGGTCCAAAAGATAGCTATCTTCTGTATCATGAAGAGTTAGAGTCTCTTGTACAAAATATCAATGGACTAAAGAGAATTAGGTTTTTTATGACATTTGGACAAAGCTATTTGACACATATGAAATGTTTGGAGAATGTAGGGATGCTTAGAATTGATGAGGTAGAGCATAACGGACAAAAAATCATTCCTATCCAATTTCTAAAAACTTTACTTCCGGATCCTGCAAGTCTTGCCGGACGTACAAGAGGTAAGACAAATATCGGTTGTGTTATTGACGGTTTAAAAGACGGTATTAGTAGAAAGATATATATTTATAATATTTGCGATCATGAAGAGTGTTTTTCTGAGGTTAACTCTCAAGCTGTAAGTTACACCACCGGAGTTCCGGCATTTATAGGCGGAATGCTAATTGCTCAGAAAAAATGGTTAAAAAATGGCGTGTGGAATATGGAGCAATTTAACCCTGATCCATTCATGGAGGCGCTTAACGAATATGGACTGCCTTGGGTTGTTAAAGAACTTTAAGTCGGTTTGCCTGTAAAAGCTACAGCGGCGGAAAAACCGCCGTCGTGTGTGATTGATACATGTATCTTTTTGATTTTAAACTCTTCAGAGACTCTGTCACTTAGTATGATAAACGGAGAACCATGAATATTTTTTGTTACCGTCATATCGTGAAAGCCTACTGTTGTTCCTATACCCGTACCCAATGCTTTTGATGCGGCTTCTTTTGCCGCCCATAGACCGGCGGCGCTCTGTGCGTTTTTTGCCAAGTGAAGCTCGTTTTCGTTTAGGTATCTAGTTAAAAATTTACTGCCGTGCTCTGCTATCATTTTTTCTATTCTGTCAATGGAAACTATATCTATGCCTATCATTTTACTGAACTATAAAATTTGTAAAGTAAACATTTCTAACGGTACCGTCGTGTAGTTTTTCATTTACTTTGTCAAGTATTTCGTTTTTACAGCTTTCCTTGCCTTTATATGTTATAAGCTCATCTGCGGTTTTTTGAGATAAAACTGTAATAATCATATCTTGAAGCATTGCTTTTCTCTCCGTAACCTCCACCATTGACTCAGGAGTATCCATTTCTAATGCAACGGAGACTTTTGCATATCTAGCGCCGGTTTCACTGACAAGATTTATAACTATATTGTCAATAGCAAGCATAGGACCAGGCTTTGCCTCGTCGCCACCTTTTTTCTTTTCACCTTTTTTACCGTGTTCATCTTTTGCGGCGCTTTTGCCTTCGGCGCCACCACTGGTATCTTCGCTTTTCATCATCATCATAACAACTACAGCACCTATTACTATTAGGGCTACAATAGCTACGGCAATAATAATTATAGGTTTTTTACTCTTACCGCCTTCAGCGTTTTCCTCTGTGCCTTCTTCGTGTTTTTCCTCTTCTTTTGCCATTAATCATCCTTTATTTTCTAGCATATCTACGTGCAAATCGTCAAAATGCCTGATTTATTGAATTACGTATGACGGACTCATGTTTACGCAATGGTATATAGTAGTTCCGTAATGCTTTGAGTAGTATTTTAGCAGTTTTTTTTGCAAAATAGGCTCAAGGGACGGTATGAACCACGAATTGTTACTTAACGCCATGACGTATTTGGGCTTATCGTAATACAGTTCGTCTTTTGTAGCTTCATAGCAAACGGCATTTCTGAATGTTGTTCCGTGAATCGAAAAGTCTGAAAAATCTTTTGCCGTTTTAAAATCGTCTGCCCCGCCAAAAAATATCTCATTTACAAAGTCGCTCATAAATTCAGGCATAGGATTAACTTCGCCAAACGGCACTCCTATTACTTTGTCAAAAGTCTGCATTTTTCCGTCTGCAAAAAGATAATTAGTATTGTATACATTTTTACCGTCAACTCTTACGGAGCCGCACAATATAGCTATTTGCGTACTTTTCTCTAATAGTTTGTCTATAATTTCAGGAGCTTGATTTAGGGCAAATGGAAATGATGTTTCAGGTAATACGACTAAATCATATTTTTGCTCTATAGCAGTGTCTATGATGCTAAAATTATTTATAATATTTATTAGTTCGTATTTGTCTTCAAATTTTACATGCGTGTTTGCTAGATAGATTTTTAGATTGCATGTAGACTTTTGAGGTGTTGTTTCTAGGGCAAATAATAATAGTACGAGTGGTAAATATCGTTTACGATTTCTTAATACTGCAAAAAGTGCAATCGAAAACAAAACAATAAATAATTGTAATTTTGAAGTTCCAAAAAAGCCATCCGCCAGAAATGTTTCCGGTTTAAACCAATTAAATCCAAACGGCGTGGCATAATCAAAATAAAATACGCTAAGTAAAGCTTTTGCAAAGACTGCATATCTTTGAGCAAAAGACGAGACAAAATCTAATAGCCAAAAGATTAATCCATATGTTATACCGATGATAAGGAGCGCAAGCGGAGTTAGATACCATAAGTTTAGATGGTAAAGACTAAAACTCATCCAATAAAAGGACATAATTCCGACAAAAAATCCTAGCCATCCGGCATTTTTGCTATTAGATGTTAAAAGCAAATAAAAAATAATTAAAGCAATTAATGAATCAAAAAAAGCATTATCAAGTTCAAGTAGTGAAAGAATAGCTTGAGCTAAAAATACAAAAGAGCTGAGAAGTGCTTTTATAATTATGCTTTTGTTACAATGGCGACTCATTAGACTCATAAAAAAGGACAAAAAATCATGGAAATTCTTGCTCAAATACTACCCTTACTTATTTTGGTTGCGGTATTTTACTTTATTATTATAAGACCGCAACAACAGCAGGCAAAAAAGCACAAAGAGATGGTTGATAATTTACAAAAAGGCGACAAGATAATTACGGCAGGTGGGCTTTATGCCGAGGTTATAAAGGCTGAGGCTGAATATTTGAAAATCAAACTAAATGATGACGGTCAAACTTTTAGACTTTCAAAAGATTTTGTATCAAAAAAACAAGACGAAAGTGTCTCGGAATAAAATAAAACATGAAAAAAACTAACAGCAGACTACTGATCTTTGTCGTTACGACACTAATCGGCTTAATATTGTGCATACCTTCGTTTACGGATGCCACCTTTTTTTCAAAGATAAAATTGGGACTAGATCTTCAAGGCGGACTACATATGACCCTTGGCGTAAAAACCGATGAGGCTATATCCGCTAGGATGAAAGCGGTGGCTTTAAGCTTAAAATATTACTGTGATAAAAATGACATACTTATTGACAATCTAAAAATCGAACAAGACAAAGTTTTATTTTCTCTAGTTGATAAAGACGCCAAGCCGAAACTTGAGGAGTTTTTGAAAAAAGAGAGCGGTATGGATGTAAAGTCAAATACTCTTGAGTATTCAATAGGCGTAACTCCCGGCGAAGCGAAAATAATCAGAGAGTTTGCTATCTCTCAGGCTATTGAGACTATTAGAAATAGGCTTGATTTGTTTGGACTTGCAGAGCCTAGCGTTACAAAGGTGGGTGAAGACGGTATTGTGGTTGAACTTCCTGGGGTAAAAAGTCAAGCAGAAGAACTGAGGGCAAGAGAGCTTATTGCAAAGACTGCAAAACTTGAACTTAGTGTCGTATCAGACAAGGTTGTAAATAACGATATTGAAGCAAAAGAGAACGGGCTCTTGCTATTGCAAGATTATAAAGAAGAGGGGCGAAAATATGCAGTTAGCGAAGTCCCTGTTCTTGATGGTTCAATGCTTATAGATGCAAAAGTAGGGTATGACCAAAACAATCAGTCGATTATCAATTTTACTTTAAATTCTCAAGGCGGGGCTATTTTTGGTGAGTTTACGGAAAAAAATGTAGGAAAACATCTAGCAATTATTCTTGATGGAAAAGTTTACTCAGCGCCCGTAATTCGAGAGAGAATTGGCGGAGGAAGCGGTCAGATAAGCGGTCATTTTACTCCTGAAGAAGCAAGAGATTTGGCAATAGCGCTAAGAAGCGGCGCTTTGCCTGCTAGTGTTGTTATGTTGGAAAAAAGAAGCGTCGGACCGTCGCTTGGCGCCGATAGTATCAAAGCAAGCTTTGTTGCTTTTGCAAGCGGCGCATTATTGGTTTTTGTGTTTATGATACTTTATTATGGCATAGCTGGAATTTTTGCAAATATTGCGCTTATTTCAAATATAGTTTTGATTATTGCCGTTATGGCTGTTTTTGGCGCAACCCTCACGCTTCCAGGTATGGCGGCATTGGTGCTTACCGTTGGTATGTCGGTTGATGCGAATGTTATTATCAATGAAAGAATTAGAGAGCTTTTAAGACAGGGGATTGGCGCTAAAAAAGCGATAGAAGAAGGGTATAACAATGCTATGAGCGCGATTGTGGACTCAAATGTTACTGCTGTGATAGCTTCGGTTGCGATGTATGTGTATGGAACCGGACCGATTAAAGGATTTGCCGTCGTAATGGCTGTCGGTGTTTTGGTTTCAATGCTAACGGCGATAGTCGGTACGCATGGACTGTTTGACTTTTTCTTGCATAAAATTGAGAAGAGTAAAAATATCAAGTTGTGGTTTGGAATGCCAAATAGCTACCTAAAAGGCGATAAATAATGGAAATGTTTAATAACTCTAAAACGTATAATTTTATGGGTAAAAATAAAATTATATTTTCTATTTCCGCCCTTGTAATGGCATTTAGTTTTTATCTACTACTGGTTCACGGTTTCAAATATGGCGTAGATTTTGCCGGCGGTACCGTCGTTCAACTCAAATATGATACTCCGCCAGATACTACTAAAATCAGAGAAATTCTTAAAAACAGCGAATTTAAAGGCGCTGAAATTCAGCAATACGGTAAGCCTGATGAGATTTTAATTAGATTTCAAACAACTAATCAAAATGTTACGAAGGATACTGGCGATATTATGGCTAAAACTCTTGTAGGTACAGGTAAGTTTGAAGTTAGACGCGTGGAGATTATAGGTCCAAAAGTAGGAGACGAGCTAAGGCAAAAAGGTATAATGGCTATGGTTATTTCTTCGATCGGTATTTTGGTATATCTTGCCGTTAGATTTGAATGGAGATTTGGTCTTGCCGCATTACTTGGGGTTATCCATGACGTCGGTATTACCGCCGGTATGGTAGTGTTATTCGGTATTGACTTTGATTTGACGGTGCTTGCCGCGCTATTGACGCTAATGGGTCACTCGATAAATGATACTATTATTATTTTTGACAGGATTAGAGAGCACGTAAAAGAGGCTAAACCTAATACGGAAGGTAGATATAACTTTCCGTCAATTATTAATGAGGCGATTTCTAGAACACTATCTAGAACAATCCTGACCGTATGTACTATATTTTTTGTTATTTTGACGCTTTATCTATTCGGCGGTGAAATTATTCACGGTTTTGCATTTACGATGCTTATAGGATCAATTATAGGTGCGTATAGTTCAATATTTATCGCTAGTCCTTTTATTATTTGGTTTGGATACAGCGTCTCGGGTGCAAAAGCTAAGGAAGCTGAGAAGTTAAAATTGCAAGCTGAGAAAAATAAAATGAGAAGTGAGTTTGAAAAAGGAACCGTATGAGTTATGCACCAAGTGAGATAGAAAAAAAATGGCAAGAAAAATGGAGTGAGAGCAAGGCTTTTGAGCCGTCAAGTGATTTTACTAAGCCTAAAAAATATATTTTGAGTATGTTTCCGTATCCGAGCGGTCGTATACATATGGGTCATGTGCGTAACTATACGATAGGGGACGCTTTTGCTAGGCATTATAGAAAGCTTGGGTTTAATGTGCTTCATCCAATAGGATGGGACGCTTTTGGATTGCCTGCTGAAAATGCTGCAATCAAGCACGGTGTGCACCCAAAAAAATGGACTTATGAAAATATAGACTATATGCGTAATGAACTCTCTTCGCTTGGTCTTAGCTTTAGCAAGGAACGTGATATTGCTACATGTGATGAGATATATACGAAGTTTGAGCAAGAGTTCTTTATTGATATGTGGAACGAAGGACTTATTTATCAAAAAGCCGGACTTCTTAACTGGTGTCCTCATGACCACACCGTATTAGCAAATGAACAGGTAGAAGACGGTAAATGTTGGAGATGTGGAACCGAAGTCGTAATGCGTGAGATGAATCAATATTATGTTGCTATTACGAAGTATGCAAAAGAGTTGTTAGGGGAGATAAAGCATCTAGAAAACGGTTGGCCAAAACAAGTATTGACGATGCAGGAAAATTGGATAGGTGAGAGTTTTGGCCTTGAGTTTGATTTTAAGTTGACAAGTGAATCCAAGGGGTTGCTGTCTCATAGTTTTGATAGTTTTAGCGTATTTACTACTAGAGCTGATACTATTTACGGTGTGACCTACTGTGCTTTGGCGCCTGAACATGAGATAGTAAGATATATGTTAAAAAATTCATTACTCGATAGTGATATTGCTAAGCTCGCACTAAATCTTCAGAAAGTTCCAGCTAGAGATAGAGCTGTAAGCGAAAAAAATGGATTCGATACTGGATTGAAAGTAATTCATCCGCTAACAGGTGATGAAATTCCTGTTTGGGTTGCGAACTTTGTTATTACTGATTACGGTAATGGCGCCGTTATGAGCGTACCTGCCCATGATGATAGAGATTATGAGTTTGCCGCTAAATTTAATTTGCCGATAAAATATGTAATTTGTCCGGTTGACGAAGAGTGTGCAGATGGAGCCGCTTTTACAAAAATAGGAATATTGGAAGATTCTCATAGTTTTGACGGTCTCGACTCTGAGACAGCGCGAGAAAAGATTATAGCTTATTTTGAAGAATATAAATTAGGCCGCAAGACACTAAACTATAAACTGCGAGATTGGGGCGTATCCAGGCAGAGATATTGGGGAACACCAATTCCTCTGATCCACTGTGATGAGTGTGGAATTGTGCCTGAGAAAAAAGAACATTTACCGATAGTGCTACCGGAAGATGTGATTATTAGCGGCGAGGGAAATCCGTTGGAATTTCACCCTACATTTAAAAAATGTAAATGCCCAAAATGTGGGCGGAATGCAACTAGGGAATGTGATACGCTAGATACTTTTTTTGAATCTAGTTGGTATTTCTTGCGTTATACTTGCGACCCGTCTGTAAAAACAAGCAGAGCGTTTAGTAAGGAAGAATCAAGTTATTGGATGGATGTTGATTTGTATATTGGCGGTATCGAACACGCGATATTGCATCTTTTGTATGCTAGATTTTTTACAAAAGCATTAAGAGATTTAGGTTATACGAAAAGCTCCGAACCGTTTACTAATTTGCTTACTCAAGGAATGGTTCTAAAGGACGGGGCAAAGATGAGTAAGTCAAAAGGCAATACCGTCGACCCTGATTTTTTAATCAAAAAATATGGAGCCGATACCGCAAGATTATTTATACTATTTGCCGCACCGCCTACGAAAGAGTTAGAGTGGAATGATAATGCCGTTGACGGTTGCTACAGATTTTTACGAAGGCTTTATGACAAAAGTGAAAACTGCAATAAGGTTGAATTTCTACCTATTATTGACCAGACTGAACTTAGCGCTAATGAAAAAATAGCAAGAAAAAAAGTGTATGAAGCTTTGAAGAGAAGCGAATCTGTTTTAAATGATAGTTTTACGTTTAATACTTTGATTGCAGGGTGTATGGAAGCATTAAATGCTTTAGAAGAACAAAGCAACAAGGATGTTTGGACGGAAGGATATTATGTGCTCTTAAATTGTTTAGAGCCGATTGCTCCACATATTGCATGGGAACTTAGTGATAGATTATTTGGTTGTGCTAATCTTAGAAAAATAGCCGTAAACGAAGCAGTTTTTGATAGTGACACCATATTAATTGTCGTACAGATAAACGGAAAAAAAAGAGCAGACATGGATGTACCTAAAGGCTCCAGCAGGGAAGAGATAATCGAGATGGCAAAAACTACTTGTAGCAAATGGCTCCAAGGTGAGATTGTAAAAGAAGTGGTAGTACCTAATAAACTTGTAAATTTTGTCGTAAAGGGATAATTTGAAAGCTTTTTTATTGGTCGGTATTATAGTTTTTTTTACTGCTTGCGGATACAAGCCGAGTAGCGTGTACGCAAAACGAAGCATAGGTGATAGCGTCTATGCTTTCGTGGAGATATATTCAAGTGACCCTGAGAACTCCGTAGCCATAAAAGATGCCGTCAATGAAGCTATTATTACAAAATTTCGCTCAAAATTAGCGCCTATTGATAAGGCGCAGACTAAAATGTACGTCAAAATTCGTTCGATAGATCTAGCTCCGATACAGTATGACCCGAATGGTTATATTGTGCTATATAGAATGACTGTCACCTTGAATGCCGATATTACAAAAGCTAACGGGGATGTTCTAAGGGGAATTAATGGAAGTGGAAGCTATGATTTTTCTGTTGCTCCTGGAAGTTCGTTATCTGAAGAGGCAAGATTTACTGCCATTCAAAATTCGGCATCAAAAGCTATTGATATGTTGATTTCTCAAATATCCGTAAGAGGAGTGGTAGCGCAAGATGACGATAGAAACGCAAATAAACAAAGTTTTAAATGATTTTCGAAATAGCGGCAATCAGCTGACTCCTGATGAATTTAAAAGAATATTCTGCAAAGAGCTTAAAAAAGCCGGTGTTACGCACGGCGATTGCGAAAAAGTAACCAAATATAGCGCAAGGTTAAGCGAAAATTATCAAAAACTTATTAAAAGCTATGGCGTAAAAGACGAAGACGAATTTTTCCAGTTTTTATTATCCCAAGTTAATAGATTAAATCCTGCCGAAACGGAAGCGTTTATATCATCGCAAATGTCTCTGATAGCAAAGATACTAAAAAGTGTGACTCTGTTAAAAAATAAAGAGGCTACCAATCTAGCAAAAACGACTCTTGATAGAGTTGAAAACTATAAAAACCTAGAATCATTGGCTAATCTAAAGCAAAAATGGGACGAGTTTGCAGGCGGCTATTCGGATGCTTTTTTGGATACGTTGGCGCAGTATGGAAATATTAGAAGAACGTCACTTGATTTAATAGTTGAAGATATAAAAATTGCTTTTGATAAACTGGAATTTAATACCGAAGAGTTGGCTTTCTTGTTTGCGGATGCTCTTAAGCCGTCTATAGCAAAAGCTATGGATGATGAGATTAAAGTTTTTATATCAACTCTTATATCTGATCCAAAAATATTAAAACTAAGAAAAACACAAAAAGAGATAAAGTCTCTCGTATCAAAAAGAATTTTTTTAGATAATAAAGAGGTTAGGGCAAATCTTGCCGAAATAGATAGGATCGTTGATAAGTTCTCCAAAAAACTGCTCTATATTTCAGAATCAAATATTGGAAGCTCTAAGAAACTAGGTACGCTTAAGACAATCATAAAAGATATGAAAGTAACCGATGACTCTTTTGATAATGTTAAATCCAAATTAATAACACTTGTAGAGGCGATAGATTTGGAACTAAAAGATACTTCTGAAAGCGCAAAGGACGATGCAGAGATAGTCGGACTTAAGAGTAAGATAAAATCGCTAGAAAAACAGTTGGAAGAAGCAAAAGAAGAGGCTCTAATCGACCAATTAACAAAAGTTGCGAATAGGAAAAGTTTGGATGAGGAGATGGCTAGATTGGAGGAGTATTACTTCAGATTTGGAGACGATTACTCTATTATATTCTTTGATATAGATAAATTCAAAAATATTAACGACACTTTCGGGCATTTGGCCGGAGATACGGTATTGGCGTCTTTTGCAATAATTCTAAAAAAATTATCAAGAGAAATAGATACGGTCGGCAGGTGGGGCGGCGAGGAATTTATAGTAATACTTAATAAAACGTCACTCGATGATAGTGTTAGATTCGCCAATAAGATTAGACAATCGGTCGAAAAAACAAAGTTTGTATACAAGGATGTAAGAATTCCGGTGACTATTAGTGCCGGTGTTGCAAATAGAAAAGAAGAAAAATCGTTAAAAGATTTTATTAAACTTTCCGACACTAGACTGTATGTAGCTAAAAATGGCGGTAGGAATAGGGTTGAGCCATTTTTTGAATGATTTTCTAAATACAAAAGGTTTAGAATATAGGGCATTCGAGCCGAAGCGTTTTTTTACGATTTATTCAAAAATTAGCTATTTGTTTAATAAACCAACAAAAACCATTCAGGTAGTAGGTACCAACGGCAAAGGTTCAACGGCTCATTTTTTGGCAAAAATGCTTGAGTCTTCAGGGAAAACCGTGGGTCTTTATACTTCTCCGCATCTTTTTAAAATTAACGAACGAATTGTCTTGAATTCTAAGCATATAACTGATGATGAGCTACAAGTAGAACATCTAAAATTGTTATCAATTTTAGACGACGATGCTAAAAATATTAGTTATTTTGAATACTTGACACTTCTAGCGTACTCTTTTTTATCAAATAAGTGTGAATATCTGATTTTGGAAGCTGGACTTGGCGGTGAGTTTGATGCTACGAGCGCTTTTGAGAAAGACTTATTGTTGATAACACCTATCGGTATTGATCATAAGGAGTTTTTGGGCGATACGATAGAAGCTATTGCTGGGACTAAGTTGGAGGCTATGAATTGCGACACAATTATATCAGAACAAATAAATAAGGTTCTTTGTATAGCGGAAAAAAAAGCTAAAGATAAAAAGGTTTGTCTTATTGAGTCAGGAAAATTACTAGATAAAGATGAAGCTGATATTTGCCTGCAAACATGTATAGACAATAAGTTTGCCTCATTTCTGTCGGCAAATCTTATGCTGTCGGCTTCAGCTTTTAAGTATTTAGGTTTTGAACCGACAATGGATGTGATGCCTGCTACAAAGCCTAGCGGTAGATTTGAAAGGATTGCTAGTAATATTATTATAGATGTCGGTCATAATGAGGCGTGTGCAAAAGCGATCAAAGACGAGCTTAATAATAAACAAGTACAATTAGTCTACAACTCATTACGAGAAAAAGATTTTAAAGCCGTACTGTCCATCCTTAAGCCGAATATCGTGGAAATCGAAATAATAGATATAGATAACGAGAGAGTATTAGCAAGAGAGGAGCTGGAGAATTTCTTGAAGCAAAACGGTATAAGTTATAAAAATTTTATCGGAATTTCCGATGACAAAGAGTATTTGGTATTCGGCTCATTTTTGGTGGTTCAGAAATTCATAGAGACTTTAAATGAAACAACAAAATAAAAAACGTGGAGTGTTTGCTTTTTTTGGAAAATTAAAATTTTCACGTATGTCGGCAAATGTTTCAAGGCAAAGGGTGAAAACTCATCACGGACATGAAATACTTATACGCGAGCCTAGCGCTAAGCCTATAAGGTCAGATCATTCTACGGGCGTGGTTATAACTCTTTCGACGCCGTATTTTTCAAAAAGTTTATCTCTAGGCAGAATAGCCAAAAAAGTATATCTTGGCTTGGCAATATTCCTAAGTCTCTTTTTCTTTGTGGGAACAGGCGTTATTGTATACTCTGCGACTAGTATTTCGGAGTTGACAGGTTTTTTAGGTAACCTACAGGATGCTTACAAAAAAGTACAAATCGAGAATGATGAACTAAAAAATATATTATCAGGCTCTATTGAAGAAAAGCAGAAGATTAAAGAGTTTGAAGAGAGTGTAAATAGACGAAATGCTAACGGCGGAGCAAAAACAACAATTGATCTGTCTAGCGTTACGATTCAGCAAAAACTTATGCTTCTTAGAAATGCGCCAAGCGGCTATCCTTGCAAGTTTTTAGGCATAACAAGTGAATTTGGCTCTAGGAATCATCCTGTTTTGCATAAAAGTATTTTTCATGAGGGCATAGATTTAAGAGCTGATTATGGAACGGATATAACCTCTACGGCGGACGGAATTGTAGAGTTCGCCCAATTTTTTGGCGGTTATGGTAATATGCTAGTTATCCAACACGCATATGGATTCAGAAGCGTGTACGGTCATCTGTCTGTATTTTTTGTAAAACAAGGCGATTATATTAGAAAAGGTCAGCTGATAGCCAAAAGCGGTCAGAGTGGATTATCCGATGGGCCTCATTTGCATTATGAGGTTAGATATTTCAATACGCCTTTAAATCCAAAACCTTTTTTGGAATGGAATGCACAAAATTTTCATCATATATTCGATCAAGAAAGGAGTATTAAATGGGCATCTTTACTTCAGGCGACAAAGTGGTAGGCGAGCAATCGTTAGCATCGGTCGTAGCGAAAGACACCCTTGTAAAAGGTGATATAAAAGTAGATAATAGACTTTTTATAGACGGTAAGGTAGAGGGAACTATAGAATCTAGCACGACGGTCACAATCGGCAAAGACGGTATTATTGACGGAAATGTTAAGATTGACAAATTGATAGTTAGCGGAAAAGCAAAAGGTAAAATAGAGTGTGCGACTTGCGAAATATTATCAGGCGGTATCGTAGAGGGCGAACTATTAGTAGGCACCCTTGTCGTGGAAGCTGGAGGTATGATTGATGGCAAAACTACAATGAAAAAAACAGAATCTACAAGGGACGAGTAGCGGTTGCAGTCTGATTTTTTAGAATTCCTAAGAACCGGAGCATATTTAGATAGAAGCTTGTTTATTTGCAATGATGATGCAAAAGCTATAGAGTTGCGTGACGTTGCATTGTTTTGCGATAAGCTACCGTTTGTTTTGCCTGATTTTAGAGCCTGCGACGGAGAAGACCTTAGAAGTTACCGCGAAGAGCTTTTAGAATTATTTTTCACGTTAAATTCCTACTATTCGTCAAAAGACAAGAATAAAATATTAATCTCTCCTTTTAGAACGGTAGCCAAACCTCTTCCTGCGGAAAGTTGTTTTGACTCTTTTGTTATATCTTTTGCCGATAAGCTTAAGCCTGAAGTTTTAAAAGAAAAACTTTATGGGTGGGGATATGAATTTGTGGATATTGTGGAGAGTGCCGGTGAAGCTTCTTTTCGTGGAGATATTATCGATATTTTTGCCCCTAACCATGAAAATCCGATTAGAATATCACTATTTGACGACGATGTAGAATCTATTAGATTTTTTGAAGCATCTTCACAAAGAAGTCAAAAGAGTGAGCTTGAAAATATAGAAATCATACCTAGTTTTTTGGCTTTAACGGCAGGAGAGTTTGAAGAGCTTGAAGACGAGGCAAAAAAAAGTGAATTTGACGCTTTTTATGCAGATGTTAATTCTGTTGGATTTTGGTTGCTCAAGGATAAGATAAATTATTTAAGTGAGTTTAATACTGTAAATGCGGGATTTAATCTTGATGAGGTTGACGAGTATTATTCAGGTGCTAGTGGACTTTTGGATAGGGCGCTATTTGAAAGCGCCAAACAAATTCCGGAGTCTAAAAAATATAAACCCCACTCGATTATTAATATCAAAGACGCTTTGAATATTCATAAAGACAAAAAAATTACGCTTATCGCGAAAAATGAAGTTTTACTGAAAAGTGTAGAACTAGATAGCGATAATTATTGCGTTTTTTTCTCTGATATTGTTGTTAATCTCATAAGTGACAATGAGCTAATTATTTCGCTAAATAAAAAAGAAAAGAAAAAGCGAGTCAAGAAGAGTTCGCTTGTTATGGATGATTTAAAAATAGGCGATTTTGTCGTTCATTCGAATTACGGTATAGGTATTTTTAAAGCGCTTAAACAGATAAAGACTCTTGGGGCTGTTAAGGATTTTGTGGAGATAGCGTATCAGGGTGAAGATAGGCTACTTTTGCCTGTAGAAAACCTCTCTTTGATTGATAGATATATTTACGAGTCAGGTTCCGTTCCAATTGTGGATAGGCTTGGAAAAGGGTCTTTTGCAAAACTAAAAGAGAGTGTGAAAGCTAAACTTTTTGAAATTGCCGGCGAAATAGTTTCTCTTGCCGCTAAAAGAGAGCTTGTCGACGGTATAAAAATAGAGTGTAAAGACCCTAGACTTGTTACGTTTATAAAGGGCGCAGGGTTTGAGTATACGGAGGATCAACAAAAGTGTATTCATGAAATATTTAATGATATTTCTAACGGTAGAGTTATGGATAGGCTTTTGAGCGGAGATGTAGGCTTCGGTAAAACAGAGGTTGCAATGAATGCCGCTTACGCCGTAGGATTAAACGGTTATAAAACTGTAATAACGGCGCCTACCGCAATATTGTCGAACCAGCATTTTGAGACGTTTAAAGAGAGATTTGATCCGCTTGGTTTTAGGGTTGTTAGACTTGATAGGTTTGTACACTCTAAGGAGAAGAAAGAAATACTAAAACAGCTTGCGAGCGGAGATTTTGATATAGCCATAGGAACGCATGCCTTACTTGATATAAAGGCTAGTGGAGTAGCGCTTGTCATAGTTGACGAGGAGCATAAATTCGGCGTAAAACAAAAAGAAAAACTAAAAAAGCTATCGGAGAATGCCCATCTGCTCTCAATGTCGGCAACCCCGATTCCTAGAAGTCTAAATATGGCTCTATCGCATGTTAAGAGCCTAAGCGAAATTAAAACACCGCCAAAAGAGAGAATAGGTGTTCGTAGTTTTGTAAAAGCTCATGACGAAAAAGTCGTAAAAGAGGCCATTGCTAGGGAGCTTAGACGTGGCGGACAGATATTTTATATACACAATCGAATAGCGGACATAGAAGATGTTAGAGAACTCTTGAAACAAATTATGCCGACTCTTAGAATAGAAATTCTACACTCCAAAATAAGTACCGATGAGACAGAGAGGATAATGGTAGATTTTGCTCACGCTAAATTCGACTTATTATTATCTACTTCGATTGTGGAATCTGGTGTTAATCTACCGAATGCAAATACTATAATCATTGACGGAGCGGATCATTTCGGTATTGCCGATCTTCATCAGCTTAGGGGTAGGGTCGGGCGAGGAAAGAGAGAAGGGTTTGCGTATTTTTTTGTAGAAGACATAGGGTCTATAACGGAAGATGCAAAAAAACGTCTTGTTGCACTTGAGAGTAATTCGTATTTAGGAAGCGGCGCCGCTTTGGCATATCATGATCTTGAGATTAGAGGCGGCGGAAATATTGTCGGGGAGGCTCAGTCGGGACATATAAAAAATATAGGCTACTCTTTATATCTTAGGATGTTGGAAGATGCAATAAACGAGCTGAGCGGCCAAGTAACGGATGAAAAAGCGTTTGAGATGAAACTTGCAATTTCAGCCTTTATTTCTCCTGACTATATAGTGGAAGACAGAATAAGACTTGAGCTTTACAGAAGGCTGAGCAGTTGCAAAAATTCTGCAGAGATTTATGAAATAGAAGAAGAGATGGTTGAAAGATTTGGTAAACTTGATGAGTTTACTGCTAGATTTTTGGATGAGATACATATTAAGACATTAGCTATTGCAAAAAATATTGTATCCATCTCAAATTACACGTTTAATATGACACTGCTATTTGCAGACGGTAAGAAACAGTTTCTTGAGGCAAAAAGCGCACATGACGATGATTTGGTTGCAACGCTTTTGAAGTTTCTTAGGAGCTAAATTTCTCCAAGCAGATTTTTTCTATCTCTTGAGCGTTTTGGTTATCCAAAAAGAAGTAGTGGTTTCCGTCTAATACCGTAAAAACATTATTTGTTACCAAGGAAGCGATTATTTCGCCGGCTCTTAGCGGAGTTGCCGTGTCATCTTTGCCCCAGAATATAAATGTTTTATCGTGGTAATTGGTAAATATATGTGAAAAATCCTCATCGACGACATTTTTGAGTGTTTCATACATATTCTTAGGCATACCTTTTGCGTCTTTTGTCGCAAAAAATCTATAAAGATAAGAAAAGCCTAAAGGCTTTAGAAGTTTGAAGACGGCAATTTTTAACTTTACGCTCAAAGATTTTGCTTGTGGAATTCCCGCCGAGCTTAGTAGAATAAGATTTTTCGGCTTTAATAACGTGGCTACTTTGCCTCCAAATGAGTGTCCTACGATTGCAAATTTATCGCTATTTAGTGCATCCAAAAATGTAGCCATAATATTTGCATAATCGTTTGTAGTAAGTATCTCGTTATTTGGACTTTTGCCAAAACCAGGCATATCGATATATATATGCCTAAGATTTTGAAACTTATCCTCAAAGGCGCGTTTCATAATCTCTTTGGAGCTTCCCCAACCATGCAAAAAAATAATATCTTTTTGACCGGACATATTTACTATGTCATAGTGAATATCTAGTGTGCATTCTCCAAACCGTATAGTTCTTGCGGCCATTAATTAGCCTTTCCTTTTGCGGAAGCTATTTCGTTGATATATTTATACTCTACGCCTATTTTTTTTACTTTAGGAAGGTTTTCGGCTAGATCATTAATAACAGAGTTGAAATCTTCAAAAAGGTAGTTAGCCATACTTCCCGGAATAGGATTTATCTCATTGATGCAAATTTCATTTCCGATAACAAAAAAGTCGCATCTTATTAGGCTTCCAGCAAAACCTAAGTTGTATATTTTTTTAAACTCTTCTTTGATTTTGTCTTGCAACTCTTCTGATATGTCTGCTTTAAAGACGGTTTCTGTTCTGGAGAAATCTTTATATTTTTTGTCAAAATCTAAAAATTCATTTTTTTGCGGCTCTTCTATTACTGAAAATATAAAATCCTTTGCAAAACATCCAGCTAGGTTGAACTCTCTTACGTCTTCTATGAAAGGCTCTATGAGAATATCGTCGTCAAATTCAAAAGCTACGTCTAGCGCATATTCTAGCTCGTCTTTGTTTTTCACTACGCTAACTCCTATTGAACTGCCGAGTCTGGACGGTTTTACTATTATTGGAAAGACGATATTTTCGGTAAGAACCTTTTGTCTATCTTTTTTATTTACGGCAACATATCTCAAAAATTTTAAACCACCCATATTGGCTAGTTGTTTTGTATATATTTTATTAAAACTCATAACGCTAGCTTCAATTCTAGGTCCTATAAAATCTATTCCAAAGAACTCAAAAATAGACGCCAGTTTGCCATCTTCGCCGTCCGCTCCATGGCATAAATTTATTACCGTATCAAACTCTATTTTTGATGAGCCGAAAAATGATTTTTTTACAAAACCGTTTCTTGTTAGCTCTAATTTTGGAGATTTTTTATAATCGCCTTTTGCAAAGTAATTAGACTTCATATTGCCGATATCTATGGCGTAAAAGTCTCGTTCGGGCGATAGAAATATAAAGCATAACTCACTTTTAATAACTTTTTTTAAGGCTATTGCACTTACGATACTTATTTCATGTTCATAACTTGCGCCGCCAAATACTATTGCAAACTTCATCTTAATTCCTTTTCTTATAGTCGTTGTAATTTTTTTAGCGCTTCTCTGACTAATTCGCCGGTAGAAAGCGTTTCTAATCCACTTATCGCTTTTAAAATCTCATCTCTCTTAAATCCAAGACTCTCAAGCGCCATCACAGCCTCCATGTTTGTGTTGTTTGAAAAAGACAATGCGGTTAATGCGCTTGAATCGCCAAGTTCGGTTACTATTCTTAGCGCTGTTTTAGGACCTATCCCCGGAGCTTTTTTTAAAAGCGTAGCGTCTTTTGATGTCAGAATTTTTGCAAACATGGCAGGCGTAAAACTTGAGCATATTGCCATTGCGGCTTTAGGTCCTACACCGCTTATTTTAAGCAAATTCTCGAACATTTTTTGTTCGTTTTGGTCTATAAAACCGTACAAGGATACGCCGTCTTCTTTGAATATCTGCGTAATAATAAATCTCTGACTATCGTCTTTTATATCCTGATAGCAGTTAACGGAGATATTTACCCCGTAAATAACGCCGTTTGTATCTACATGAACCGTTGTCGGTTCTTTTTTGCATATTTTACCGTAAATTCCTACTATCACCTTTTTTCAAATCCTAGCTCATATATATCGTTTATTTTGTGCAGAAAAATTTCAGCATAGTTATTTTTCTCATCAACCGTCACTGAAAGCTCTTGTGGCGGTTCTAGAATTTTGAATTTTATCGTATTGTGACCTCGCCAATCCTTTGTCGCTATAACTCTTGCTTGCAGTAGTTTGTCTTGTTTTGCTTCTATCTCTCGTGCTAGCGTCTCTTTTTGTATCGCCAAATCCGAATTTTCTTTTTTTAGTATTTTAGTTTTTTCTACCAAATCGTTAAATGCTTGCAATCTAGACACGAGCGGAGCTATGATTTCTTTATTTTTTTCGTTATCTATTTTTGATTTAAGCGCTTTTGCTCCAGGTAGACTCTGCTCAATTGTTTTTAAATTTTCTTTTAGTTTAAAATCACTAACTTCCAACCTTTTTTTTATATCCGTTAATTTGGACAAAATCTCCGAAAATTCCTCTTCGTCTTCTTTGGTAGCTATCGGTGAAACTATAATTTTATTTTCAGAGCCTGATACTGAGTCTATTGTTAGTAGTTTTGAAATCGTTATTGTAGAGTTTGAACCCAGAATATCTATCATACATTCGGAAGCGTTTAGCTTTGAGCCTAATATTGACGTGATTCTTGCGGTATTGGCGTTAACCTCCCCGCCTTCTAATATGCCTATTTTTACGTCATCTCCGTTTACGATACCTTTATTTGTTTTTATATCAATCTGTTTTCCAGATATAGTACTGCTTCTGTGTGTCCTACCGTCTATTATTATTTTTGTTCCCTCTAAGTATGTATCGGCTCCTACATTACCTTTTATATAAAGTTCAAAAGCCTTAAGTTTTACACCGTCACCGACAGCGTCGACGTCATCTCCGGTTTGGGATATTTCAATTTTTGCACTCTGATTTGTTCCGGTATCGATAGCGCCTGATTTTACGGATAAGTTACTAAGTGACAACTCCGGTTTTATATCCAAAATATGATTTTCAAAAACAGCAAATCCTGCATTTATTGCGCTATAGACTACTTTTTCCTCGTTTTCTTCTACTTTGATAGTATTTGCTGCAGTAAATGTTACCTCATGTGTTTTTACGGGTTCGTAGCAATTAATATATTTACCTTTTGCGTTTCTTGATGCTTTACCCATTTGAGGTTTTATATATTCTACAAGCGTGTCGCCTGCAGATACGCCTATATAAGCTGATAGTCCTGGATTTTTGCTTTTCGTTTGGTAGACATATTCTATCCTGTCATCTATTGACGGAATAAAGTCCGGACCCATAAATAAAGATACTTTAACATCCTTATCCAGTTTGCCTCGTTGCCAGATAATTTCACTCAATTTATTTATGTCGCTTTTCATGTGCTCGTCAAAGATATTAATAAAAAAACCGTGTTTTAGTTTCTTTTTATTTAGCTCGTTGACTACAAACTCGTCAAAACCTTCACCGGCTATTATGTGTTCATCTTTTTTAATAAATGCCGCAATATTTGTTACGTACGTATTGGTAGCAACTCCTATATGTAAGTGTGGAGCTGTTGGATTAAAAGGATATAGCAGTATTTCATATCGTTGTGTTATCGTAACATCATTATCTAGCCAAATCTCTTCGGATATGTCAGGTACGCCTTTTTTTTCGAATACCACCATCTCTTCGGTTGAGTTGCCTATTATCTCGGTTCTCTTAACCGTCGTAGTTACGCTAAGTATATCAAAATCTATTTTGTCGGCAGGAACCCCTCTCTTTTTTGCAAAATCCTCAATAGTAAAAGCAACATTTTCGGTCTCATATCTAACACCTTTTCTGTTTGTATCTTTACCAATATCATATACCAGCAATAATATACTCCGTTTCGCTAATTTTTTTTAGCCCTATCGTTGGAATAAATTGATCTTTTTCGGGCGAATATCTATACTCTTTTTTATCGCTTACTTTAAATATAATTGTCTGAAAATTTTTCCAGCCGCCGCTACATACTACTTTTGCATTTAGAATCTTTCCGTATACGTTGTCAAGCAAATGCTGTACCGTTTTTAAGTTGGTTTCAGCTTTAAAAAGTCTGTTTTTAATCTCTTTTGCGTTTTCTACATATTTTACAAAAAGAGCATATTTTGCGGTAAAAGAGTTGAGTGATATTCTGCCGTGTTTTTTATCTTCATCTAAAACAGCTTTTATTTTTAATGAACTCTCTTTATTGTCCTCTATTTGCTTTATTGCTTTTTTAAATATCTCATACAAACCGTCGACTTCTTCTTGATATACTTTTAACTCGCCGTTTAGTTTTTCGACCAGTTCGGTATCGGCTTTCGTTATTGCGGATTTGAAAATTAATTTATTGTCGGTACCGCTTATTTCATCTATTTCTATCAATTCGGAAGCAGTTATCGTATTTAACGAGCCTAAGTTTCTAATTTTTACGGCTTTTGCGGTTACGGTACCGTTTGAACAATTGTTCAGCTCTACGAATTCGGCGATTATCGTGCCGCCCTCCAGCCTTTCTATTACGGCTTTTTCGGCCTCAAGAGTGCCCTTTAACGAATGTATAGTCGCATCTTTAGCATTTATATATGTTGAAGCATGCGTAGTTCCGGCGATAGTGCATATATTTGCTATTATTTTGGCGTCGTTTCCTACGCTTCCTTTGATATGCACCTCATTTGATTGAACGGTCATGTTGGGACCTATCGCATCTATAACTGGATTTTCCTCCGTTACGTTAAGCGAGACGTCTTTGTCTTCGGGTATAACTACCGAACCCGTTTTTCTAAAATTTATCTGTTGCAGTTGAACGCTATCGTTAATTTCCAATTTATTATTTTCATAAGATACGTTGCCCGGCTTTGTCGCATAAAAAAGAATTCTTTGCTGATCTTCTTGCCTCTCTATGCTACCTTGTCCAGTAATAAATTTAGGCTCGTTTACTACGATAGGCTCTGGCGCTTCGATAAATTCACCGCGGCAATTTATAGATGAAATACCTTTTTTTGGCTTGGTGTATTCTACTAATAGTTCACCGGCTTCGGCACTAATAATGAAGCCTCTATCGTAGACGCTTTCCGATTGCTCAGGCTGTTCTTGTTTTTCCAAAAATAAAAAGTTGATTTTATCGTCAATCGTAGGTATGTAATATGGGCATTTTGAGACTTGTATTTTGATATCGTTTCTTATAACCGTTCGTTCTAGTAGTTTTTCGGTAAAAAGCTCAATCGTATTTTTTAAATCACCCTCAAAAAGCATTATCAAAATTCCGCTTTTGGCTAGTCTTTTATTGATTTCATTATATAGGTAGCCCTGCGTTGCAGGGGTCTTGGTGATAACGCTTCCTTTTTTGATTACTACTGATATGCTCATATAGTTTCTATCAGCCGTTATGGCAAGCAAGAGCTTGCTTTTATCGGTTTTATCAACCGGTCTTATCATGATTTGGAAGAATTGCTTTAGTATAACTTCGCCAGATGTGTAGACGGCCTCTGGAACTCTATCACCGTCTAGTATCTTATAGGTTATCGCATCTCCTGTCTGTATACTTTCTACTACGGTGTATATCTGCTTTATATCAAAATCAATATCCTCTATCGGTATTGATTTTTCTTTTGAAAATCTTACGATAGAACCTGTAATATCTCTTGTGTCTACGAGAATTTTAGTAAAATTTGCTACTTCAGTTGACATTCTACCTCTTGCATACGAATCTGCATGTTAATCTTCGTTTACCTATCGGCATAGCTACCGTTTTTTTTAGGTTAAGCCCAGCCGGCTTATTCATTTATATTTATTTTTTCTACAAGCTCTTTCAAAACAGTATCAGCTTTTTCGATTTCCACTTGGCAAGTGCCAGCTTTTTCATGTCCACCGCCTCCGTAGGAGAGCATAAGTTCGCCTACGTTTACTTTTGATGTTCTATTGATTATTGAGTGTCCCGTTGCAAAGACTATGTTTTGTTTTTGAAATCCCCACATTTTGTGTATCGATATATTACATTCAGGATAAAGGGCATAAATCATAAATCTATTGCCGGCATAAATAGTCTCTTCTTTGCATAGGTCTAAAACGACTAAATTGTTATGAACTGTCGCGCATCTTCTAATTTGGTCTTTGAATTTCGGTTCGTGCTCTCTATATAATTCTACGCGTTCAATCACGTCTGGTAGAGTCATTATTTCATCTATAGTATGGTTTTTACAGTATGTAATCAAATCCATCATCAATTGGTAGTTTGATACTCTAAACTCCTTAAACCTTCCAAGTCCGGTTCTGGCGTCCATGAGATAGTTTAGCAATACCCAACCTTGTGGATGCTTTATCTCTTCAAGCGTAAATTGTGCAGAGTCGCTTTTGTCTACAGCATCCATCATATCGTCAAACATTTTAGGAAACTTATCCTTGCCGCCGTAATACTCATATACTACTCTTGCGGCAGACGGAGCCGATGGGTCGATTATGTGAGCGGCTTTACTTTCGTTTCTAATAGTTTCAGATAAGTGATGATCGAAAGCTATGTGGACGCCTTCGACATATGGTAGGTTTGTAGTGATATCATTTGCACCCACTTCAATCTTGCCGTCTTGCATATCTTTTGGATGAACAAACTTGATTTCATCTATTATGTCAAGCTCTTTGAGTAAGACTGCGCAGACTAGCCCGTCAAAATCGCTTCTGGTTATTAACCTGTATCTATTTGACATACGTGCTTCTCCTTTTGTATCAAATATCCGATATAGTTGCAAATGATAACACTTATAAGTTTTAAGTTGCGATTTTATCGGTTAAAAGTGTTAATTTTTCCGTTTTTTTCAGCTATAGTGTTCTTTTTCGCTACGATTAGATAGACTAGCCCTCTGCTTGCGGTTTGTCCCGCATAAAAAAAAGCCTCATCGCCTTCGCCGAAATAAATATCGACGCGTCCTCCGCCTTTTATTGCTCCTCCCGTATCTTGTACCAAAAAGAACTTTTCCATCTCTTTTCTCTGGCTTCTAGGCACGGCAGTATCCGTAGGTGCTTTCTTGTATGGAATTGCTAGTTTGATAAATACTAGAGACGCTTTCGGTATTAAATTGCTATCCATAGCTACGCTTTCCTTTGCCGTTAACGGTAATCCAAGATTACCAATAATCTCCGCTCTATCCTTAAGCCTAAAAAAAACATAGCTTTCGTTTGTGTTCAAAATCTTCGACTCAGACTCAGGATGCTTTAGTATGTATTCTCTCATCGTCTGCATATTTATTTTGTCGCTGTCTATTAGATTTTCTTTCCAGAATAAATTCCCTATAGAGTTATAAGCTCTGCCGTTTCTATTGGCATATCCTATATGATATGCATGTCCGTCATCGTCTTCTATCGTGCCTGAGCCTTGCAGTTCCAAAAAGAAAGCATCGATTTTATTTTGGACGTACATTATAGGTTTCGTATCTTTTAGCGCCCCGTTTTCAATCTCTTCTCTGCTATAAAACGGCACTAGCTCATTGCCGTCAAGACGACCTATTAGCTCTTTTTTCGGCAAGGAATTTGAAAATTTTTGAAGATTTACGGAGATAAGATTTTCCGGAACAGGATAGAGCGGCACCGAGTATTTTTCGCTTTTTACAGGAGAGCCTTTTAGCATCGGTGCGTAATAGCCGGTGATTAAAGCATATCCTTTTTCATTTTTTGTTTCATATATGTCAAAATTTTCAGAGATATTTTTAATAAATTGTCCGTAGTCGACCGATTCTTTTGCAATTTTTTCAAATAGCTCCAGAGATTTAAACATCTCTTTGCCGGTGTAGTTTTGGTCGTCATATATAAAAGTAGATTCTTGAATACTTTTTTTGGAGTAATATTGTTTTGACTCTTCCAAAGCTTTGAAAAATTCAGGATCATCCTTTGGATCGGTTGTTATGATTGACGAAAAATCATAGTTTTGCAGTTTTCGTATCGGCCTTACGGATTCCTTCGTAATAGCTTTTGCTACTACTTTATCTTTTGGTGGCTCTTTTGTGGCACATCCGGTAAAGATGAAAATTGCGACGACTAATATTGTAAAAAATCTCATCATGAGGCTCCGTTTGGTTTTTGTCTTGGCGTAAAAAATGTGCAATCAATGCCCGAGCTTTGTTTCACTAGAAGACTCGGCATCGGTTTTGATTTGAATCCATACGCTTTGCATCCGTATGGCTGATTTTGTTGATAAGTCACAAAAAAATGTATGCATTTTATGCAATTAATTTTATTCAAGTTCAAAACTTTTTGCGATAGTTTGCGTTTCACTTATTTCGTACTTTTTCACTATTACCCATTTATGGATAAGGTCAGTAGTGTTTTCAAACGATACTTTGTTGTAAAATTGGCAAAACCCGCTATTTGAGTTTTCTATTAGCACTTTAAGCGGCTGAGCTTGTTTTTTTCTAAATTCTAAATTTTTTGCGGATACTAGTTTGTTTAGGGCATGTAGTCTCTCTTTTGTTGTGTCTCCTTTCGGACAATCTTTCATATCTGCCGCCGCCGTATTATCTCTTTTTGAGTAGATGAAAGGGTGGATATGGGTAAGCGGCATTTTGGAGATGTTGGTAAAAGCTTCTTGCCATATCTGCTCGCTTTCACCAGGAAAGCCGACTATATAATCTGTTCCCAATGCAAACCCCGACATTGATAATTTTTCAAATAAAGCCAAATCAGTTGCAAACCTATTGTGTCGCTTCATTGATTCAAGAATCCTGTCGCTTGAGTGCTGTATGGCAATGTGTAAATGCTTTGCAAAAAAGTCTTCGTTTGCTATCTCTAAAAACTCATCATCTATTTGAGAAGGTTCAACGCTTCCCAATCTAATTCTTTTTACGTTTTTAATTTTAGATATTTTTTTTATCAGTGTAGAAATGGAGCCGTTGTCGTTTTTATAACTACCGACATTTGTGCCTGTCAGGACAAATTCGCTAAATCCTTTATCGCTTAATATTCTAACTTGCTCTAAAATTGTATCTTCGGAGAGACTTCTGGATTTACCTCTAGCAAAAGGAATAATGCAGTAGCTACACTCAAAATCGCATCCTTCTTGTATTTTAATAAAAGCCTTCGTATGACCCACAAATTCTTCTACGATAGTCGTATCTATATGTTCTTTACTCCCGATTTCATAGAAGCTTGAGTTTTTTGAGAGGAGAGTGTCGATTTGTTCTTTTTCGGAGTGTCCGAATACGGCAAAAAGCGTTTTGCTGTCGTATAATTTTTTACCTTCGGTTTCGACGGAACAACCGGTTAGAAATATTTTTGCATTTGGATTTTTGCGTTTTATATTGTTGACATATTGTCTGACGCCGCTATCTGCTCCGTTTGTTACCGTGCAAGAGTTGATAACTATAATATCTGCTTTTTCGTCATCGGTCGTAGTTTTATAGTTCTTTAGGTTTGAACTCATGACTTGTGTATCAAATAGATTTGTTCTGCATCCGAATGTTTTAAAGTATACTTTTTGAAGAGTTGAAGACATAGTCGTTGTGTAGCTACCCGTTATTGAATTATGAAATTATACAATATAAAAAGTCAACTTTAGGCATAATCTGTAAAAAACAAAACGGATTAATTGAAGGTCTAATGCTAAATAGATTAAAACATTTTGCGGAACTTGTCGTTTTTAGCCATACGGTTTTTAGTACGCCATTCATATTTATAGCTATGTTTGTCGCTTCGAGAGGTATGCCGAATATAAAACTGTTAGGGCTTGGTTTGTTGGCGGCAGTTTTTGCTAGAAATTTTGCTATGGGATTTAATAGACTTGCCGATAGAAAATATGATGCCCTAAATCCAAGAACAAGCTCAAGACCTAGCGTTGACGGTCGAGTTAGTACTGCTCAGATGAGCGTCTTTGTCGTGGTTAACGCTCTATTTTTTATTTTGGTTTCATATTTTATAAATTCTCTTGCTTTCAAGTTGTCATTTGTATTTTTGCCGGTGTTAGCCGGATATTCTCTTTTTAAGAGATTTTCGGCTTCGGCTCATTTAATACTAGGACTATCTTTGGCTTTGGCGCCTATTGCCGGTGCGATTGCCGTTTTGGCTACAGTTCCGGTTTGGGCTTATTTTATATCAGCCGGAGTTTTATTTTGGGTTGCCGGATTTGATGTTTTGTATTCGCTTCAAGATATAGAGTTCGATAAAAAACACGGTCTGTTTTCCGTACCTTCAAAATTCGGCGTTAGCGCATCTTTGAATATTGCGTTATTCTTCCATATGCTTACGGTGTTCTTTTGGGCTATTTTTGTTGAGAGCGCTGACCTGAATTTTTTTGCTAGAGCCGCCGTTTTGGTATCTGCTTTGCTTTTGGGTTTTGAACATTATTTAGTTAGGAAGGATTTCGCTAAAATCGACAGAGCCTTTTTTACGGTTAATGGGTGGCTGGGTATCGTGTTTTTACTACTAATTATTGTTGATTTTTCATTTTAAAGGGTTGCTATGGCTCGCATTAGAACTGTTATAAATATTTTTTTTCAGGAAGTTGCACACGGTAAAGAGCTGTTTGAAGCAGAATTTGAAAAATTTTCAGAGACCGATTCTGATCCTATTTCTCAATGGGTAAAGAAAGCAAAAGCCAAAGGTGAACTTGATAGCGATGACTATACGGTAGTTTACCTGCTGACAGAACTGCATCGAAAGGTTGACGAGCTAACAAAAATTATAAAAAATGAGACCCAAGATAGGATACATTTACAATATAGAAGCACTATTGAGTCGTGTTGGTATGAGGAGATAGAACTTGCAGGCGAAGAATTTGAGGAGGGTAAAATCTACTATGCTAGACTAGATTTGCCTATTTTTCCGAAACGAGAAGTTCCGATGTTTATAAAAGCTTCAAACTCTACTACTGCGGTAATTGTTAGGATGCACGAAAGAGATAGAAAAGATTGGGACAGCTATCTAGTTACTAAAGAGAGAGAACAGATTTTAGATATGAAAGGTCTTGCTTGATGATTGACGTTTTGCTTGTCGGCTTGATGAGCGTTGGCGTCTTTGCCTTATTTGTATTTGTCGCCGTCAGGGAGGGAGCTATAAATAAGAAGCTAAGAACTTACGAGAGATCATTTGATATTTTAAATAAAGAGATTCATGCGCTAAAAAAAGAGTTGAAAGCAAAATCTCCGACAGCTATAGAGTTGGGCGATAAATTTGCCACTTCGGCAGAGTTTGAAGAGTTTACAAATATTATAATCCACAAGCTTAGAGAGATGCAAAGTGATAATACGACTTTTAAAGATGCCCTTTATGAGAAGATAAAAGACGTTGAATCCAAAGAGCAACTTTCGCTCCCAGGTCTTACGATGCCATCATCCAGTTCTTCAGTGGACGAGCAAAAAATAATTTCGCTTTTTGAGTCAGGGTTTGCACTGGAAGATATTGCAAAACAGCTAAGAGTTAATGTCGGGGAAGTAGAGTTTGTCTTGAAATTAAATAATGTAAAAACTAGGTCTCTATTTTAGGTTAGTTGATAAAAAATTAAAAAATGCCGTGGAATGCAACTAGATAGATTAAATCTTTTTGACTATAATCTGCAGTAATCTTTAATATTTAAGTTGGAGTAGTTTTGTTGAAAAACAAGTCGAATAATCTTTATTTTTTGGTCTACCATGTCTACTAATAGGAACAAAGGCAGACTTTTAATCGTAGAAGATAGTGATACGATAGCAGAAGTACTCAGAAACACAGCGGAAGGGCTTAATACTTTTTCTATAGCCGTCGCAAAAAGTCTATCTGAGGCAAAGTTTTTTATCGAAACTGAAAAATTTGATGTTGCCATACTTGATATAGGTTTGCCAGATGCGCCAAACGGCGAAGTGGTTGATTTAGCAAAAGAGCATTCTATACCTGCGATAGTGTTGACGGGTAGTTTTGATTTTGATCTTCGTGAAAAGATTTTGCAGAAAAGTGTAGTAGATTATGTGCAAAAGTCTAGTATAGAGGATATTAGAAGCGCCGTATTTATGGCTGAAGACGTAGTTTTGTTTAAGGGCAGAAAGGCGCTTGTGGTAGATGATAGTAAGGTTTTTAGAAGCATACTAGTAGATAATTTTAAAGATCTTAATTTTACTACTTTTGAAGCCGTAGACGGTATTGAAGCTATAGAGATACTTAACAAAAATCCTGATATAGATATAGTAACGGTAGATTATGAGATGCCTCATATGAACGGTGTACAACTGATACAGCAAATAAAACAGCTTTTTAAGACAAATATTCCGATTATTATAGGCGTGTGCAGTAGCGATGAACACAAAACTGTTGTTCAATTTTTAAAAAGCGGAGCTAACGATTACTTTCCAAAACCTATTATGAAAGAAATTTTCAATCTAAAAATCGCAAATATTATGAAACTATTAAGACAGCAAAGAGAAATCCTAATCTCCCAAAAAGTGACTGAAGAGTACAAAAAAGCGCTTGATAGCGGAAATCTTGTTACAAAAGCGGACATGTTAGGGAATATAACTTACGCAAATGAGGAATTTTGTGCTCTCTCTGGTTATTCATTGGATGAGATGATAGGCAAATCTCATTCTATATTTAGGCATCCGCAGTCTCCTAGAAGTCTTTTTCGAGAGCTATGGACGACAATTAAAGATAAAAAAATATGGCGCGGTGTCATTAGGAATTTGAGACGAGACGGTAGCAGTTACTACTCAAAAACTACCATAGTGCCTATTTTGGACGTTGATGATGAGATAGTGGAGTTTGTAGCTGTCAGGGATGATGTTACGGCGCTTGTTGAGAGTAGAAGCGATCTGAAAAAAGAATTTTTTAACGACTGGTTAACTGGACTTGGCAATAGGCACAAATTAAGACTTGATATGAAACAAAATCATGCTAATGCATTGGCGATACTCGACATAAAAGGTTTCAAAGATATTAATAACAGCTACGGGTCTAAATCGGGCGATTTTATCCTTTCGGAGGTAGCAAATAGACTGTTTGAGTCATTTTTGCATTTAAAGTATCTGTTGTATCGTATAAGTTCCGATGAGTTCGGTGTTTTGGCGGCTATATCAAATAATGCTGAGCGAGAAGTGTTTAAAGATAATATCCAAAATTTTATCGAAAATTTAGAAGAAAACCCTATAGTTATAGAGGGAGACGACCTTATTATATCCTTGGTCGCAGGTATTGCTTTTAACTCAAACGATATTACGAATGCGGATATGGCGCTTAAATATGCCGTATCTACAAATGTCAGATTGACGATTTTTGACGAGAACTTAAAGCTTGGTGAGTCGTATAAGAGAAATGTAATATGGGCGCAAAAGCTCAAAAATGCTATTAATAACGACAAGATAATTCCGTTCTTTCAGCCTATCGTTAGTGCGCAAACAAGAGAAATATGCAAGTATGAATGTCTAGTTAGAATGATAGATGAGGATGGTAATATTGTTTTGCCTGGAAGCTTTTTGGATGTTGCTAAAAAAAGTAATCTATATAAACAAATTACGTTAAAAATGATTCAAGCTTGTTTTGGTGTTTTTTCAAAAACAGAGCACAGATTCTCAATCAATATAACGCTTGAGGATATTTTGGATGAAAACGTTAGGGAATTTATAATCAAGATGGTGACTATATCAAAAACAGGCAAGAGGGCTATTTTTGAGCTTGTTGAATCCGAAGGTATCGAAGGATATGAGCAGGTTTTGGACTTTGCGGAAAGAATAAAAAAATTAGGTTGCAAACTTTCTATAGATGATTTTGGTACCGGATACTCCAATTTTGACTATCTTATGAAGCTAAAACCTGACATTATCAAAATTGACGGCTCAATAATACAAAAAATCTGTAGCGATGAAAATGCTTATTCCGTTGCGGCTACTATTGTTAAATTCGCAAAAAATCACAATTGTGAGACTGTTGCCGAGTTCGTTAATTCGAATGAAATATATGAAAAAGCGAAAGAGTTAGGTATAGACTGTATGCAAGGTTTTTATTTTCATAAACCGTCAGCATCGTTAGGCGATATATAAAATTTTAACATTGAGTTTACTAAGCTCAACTTTTTTGATATAATTACACTAAAAAATACATATCAAAGAGGTAGTAAATATGGCAAAAAAAAGTTTATATGAAACACTTGAAGTGTCGCAAAACGCTTCGCAGGATGATATTAAAAAGGCTTTTAGAAAATTAGCTAGAAAATATCATCCAGACCTAAACAAAACAAAAGAAGCCGAGGAAAAATTCAAAGAGATAAATGCGGCATACGAAGTATTGTCAGACCCTGAGAGTCGTCAAAAATATGATGCTTACGGTGATGATATGTTTGGTGGGCAGAGTTTCCACGATTTTTCAAGAGCGCAGGGTGGAAACGTAAATCTTGATGATTTGTTAAGAAGCGTTTTCGGCGGCGGCTTTGGCGGCGGGCAGGCTAGGGGGGGTTTCGGCGGCGGATTTGGAGGTTTCGGCGGCGGATTTGGCGAACAAGATCTAGATATTAATGCTAGTACGGTGATTCCTTTTGATATAGCCGTGCAGGGGGGCTCTAGAAAGATTAGCGTCGGAGGTGACAGCTTTGATGTGAAGGTTCCTGCGGGTATAAAGGAAGGTGAAACGCTAAGAATAAAAGGTAAAGGTAGAAGTAGCGGTTCACAGAGCGGTGATTTGCTCCTCAAAATAAGTATAGCGCCTAGCGATGAATATAAAAGAGACGGAGATGATCTGACAAAGAGCTTCGATGTGTCGCTAAAAAGCGCTATATTTGGTGGTAAAACGCTTGTAAATACCTTGGAAGGCGAAGTTAGTCTAAAAATTCCGGCAGGTACAAAGTGTGGGCAGAAATTTAGATTAAAAGAAAAAGGCGCAATAAATCGCAAAACAAAGATTAAGGGCGACTTATATCTTCAGGCTAATGTTTTAATTCCTAAAGCCGAAGATTTCGATAGTGCTTTAGCAAAAGAAATGCAAGAAAAATTGCCGTAAGGAGTTGGTATGCATAGTTATGAAGAGCCCGTGTATCAAATAAGTGTAGTTGCTTCAATGCTAGGAATTCATCCTCAAACCCTAAGGCACTACGAAAGAGAGGGTCTTGTTGTGCCGTCTAGGACAATCGGCAAGATAAGGATGTATTCTCAAAAAGACATAGACGATATTAAGTTGATTATGAGTTTAACGAGGGATCTTGGCGTTAATTTGGCCGGCGTAGACATTATTATAAGGCTAAAACATAGAGTATATGAATTGGAAAAAGAGTTGGACGGGGTTCACGGTGAGTTAAAAGCGAAAATGGCACAAAGTATAGTGCCTAAAAATCGTCAAATCGTAGTTAAAAAAAGTTCATTTATCGTAACCGTAGTCGGTGATTAGCTTAGCATAGCATCTACGATACATTTTGCACCGTTTGGCGAGAGGAAGTTTTTTAGATTTTTTGAAACGGTTTTTATATCATCACTCTTTATAATGGATAATATTTTGTCCGTATTTAATGATTTTTCGTTTGAATAAAAAGCCAATGTTTTATCTACTAGATATTTTGCATTTAGTTCTTGATGGTTTGCGGCGGCAAACGGATATGGTATAAAAAATGTCGGTATAGCATTTGCGGTTAGCTCAAAAAGCGCGCTTGCTCCGGCTCTTGATATGGCAAAATCTGCCCTAGATACATATTCTATGATGTTGTTTGAAAAGGCAAATATTTCTGCCGAGACGCTTATTTCTGCATATTTTGCTTTGATTCTTTCAAAATCCCTATTTCCTGTTTGGTGGATTATACCTATTCCCATTTCTTGTAGCGTTGGAGCCAATGTGATAGCTAGGTTATTTATAGCGCTTGCTCCTTGAGAGCCGCCTAAAAAGATTATATTTCTTATTTTGTCTCTAATTATGGCTTTGTCAAAAAATTGTTTTGATACCGGGTAACTCTTACATTTTGAGCTTTCTAAAAACGAACTAAAAAACTCTTTTGCAAAAGGTTTTGCTAGTGAGTTTAACTTTCCTATAACTGCATTTTGTTCATGGATAAATAGCTCGGTTTTTGTCAGTATACTTGCAAAAACTAACGGCGCCGCGCTATACCCTCCGACACTGAGTATTTTTTCTATGCCTTTTTCTCTTATGATGGATGTACATATCGAGCCGTTTTTTGCAATATTAGCAAGCGATATTAATTTTGCAAAACCACGTTTATTTACAACTCCGCCGGTATTTAGGAATATTTTTTCGCAAAAGCCCTCGTCGTTTTCAAACCAGCTTCTGTCTTGTCCGTTGGTAGAGCCTATGAATATTGGTTTGATGCCTCTACGGTTCAACTCTTCTTTTATTGCTTTTGCTATCATTAAGTGTCCTCCGGTACCTCCGCCAGTTATAGCTATCATACTCTGGACCTTTTTGAAATCATTATAACCATACCGATTGCAACAGACATCGCAATGAGAGAGCTTCCTCCGTAGCTTATAAAAGGAACTGTGATACCTTTTATGGGCATAATCCCGCTAATGCCGAGTGAGTTCATCAAGAACTGAAACGCTGTTATCGTGGCAATTCCGACACAAAATAGATAATAAACCGCATTTTCGCTTCTATTTGCAATTTTGAAGATTCTATAAACGATACTAAGTATAACTGCGCTTACTAACAGAGCACCGAAAAATCCAGTCTCTTCGATTATGCCTGATAAAATAAAATCGGTATGTATATCGCTGACAAAACCCAGCTTATAAATGCCTTCACCTATATTTGTACCCATTATTCCACCGTTGTGTATTGCATTTACCGATTGTGACGCCTGATACCCTTCGTCTATAGCCGCTTTTTCTATTCTCATATAGTTTGATAAAAAAGTCGGCAGTACGGATAAGATATAGTCTTGTATTGTCGCCCACCACTGTAGAACCTTATTTAGTCTATAACTTGAGTAGACGATGAATACTATTCCGCTGACAAATGCGCCGCTAAGTAAAAAGAAAAAAAGCCTAAAGCTACTCCCGGCAAACAGTAGCATGATTGCAAGTGTTGCACTCATTACGATGGCTTGCCCTAGGTCGTTTTGTAGCACTACAACCAAAAAAGCCATCATTGCCAATACTAAAAGATAAGGGGCAAATATGATAGCCTCTTCTTTGAGTGTTCGATGGTCTTCATTCATATAAAATTTACGAGTAAAACTCCAAGCTAAGAAGTAGACAAAACCGATTTTAAAAAACTCAACAGGCGACAGGCTTAACGGTCCTAACTTTATCCACCTCTTAGCGCCGTTAATCATTGGGACTAGTGAGCTAGGCAATATCGGCATTAGTGCCATCACGATCGTAAAAATAATTAGCATACTCCACCCCATTTTTGGAAGAGCTGTTTCAGGAGATAATTTTGATATTGCTCCTATTAAAAATATGCAAAATACGGCAGTAGAAAATTGACGAATAAAAAAGTGAAATTGTGAGTAATCATTGTGAATTATAATATAAGAAGAGAGGGAGTAAGAAAAAATAACTCCAAGAGTAATCGCTACAACGGTAAGAGCGAAAAGAACTTTATCAGCCATATCCCACTTTTGTTTTTTCGTCATTGTAACATATTGTTCTTATGCACTGACACTCATTTTGTTTATGCGTGATTTGCTAGAATATTGAAGGTGCAGGTAAAAAGGTATATATTTAGTATATTCACGATGCGCACGGTATTAATTTATTTTTTAAAAGAGCAACATGAAGTTTTTTTCTACAATTTTTGGCAGATTACTGATATTTGGGGTTACTATCGTATTTATAACTGTTGCTCTGAACGGTTATTTTTTTTATTATGAGCAGAGTAGTTTTTTGCAAAAAGATGTGATCGGTGAGCCGAAAATATTACTAAAGTTGGCGGCTACTTATTTTATACTTGCGGTTTTGATAATAACACCGTTTGTTTTGATAATAGCCAGAAGGTTTTCAAGGGAAGTCGATAGGATAACAAAATTTGCTCTAAACATGAGCCATAATAAGGGCGAAAATATCAAAATCGGACATTTTTCAAAAGAGATGGATGATATAACCGACTCTTTGAATAAGGCTTCAAATATGCTTTATTATGATGAGGTAGAGCTAATACTTGTCAAAGAGCGATATGAGATGATTTTTGAAAACAATGCGGCAGGCATATTTGTCGTAGATGAAAATAGAAATATCATACTTGCAAATGAGCGGTTTTGCGAAATATTAGGTTATGCAAAAGATGAGTTAGTAGGTCATAATGCAGAAATGGTGCATATTAATCAGAGCGCATACGAGTCTTTTGCACCAAATTTTTTATCCGTAAAGAACGGACAAAGTGTCAGGATTGATTATTTATTAAAACACAAAAGCGGTGAGCTTGTTTGGTGTGAACTTTTTGGCGGAAGGGTTGAACTAAACTCTAATAAAATCGGTGTCGTATGGAGCGTCATCGATATTACGGATCAAAAAAAAGCGGAAGATGAACTACATTTAGTTAGTACGGCTTTGCATCATGTCTCACAAGGTGTCTTAATTGCCGGATTAGACCGCGTCATAATATATGCCAACAAAGGATTTGAGGATATTACGGGATACTCAAAAGAAGAAGTGATAGGCAAGAAATACTCTATATTGTATGGTAAAGATACCGATTCGTATACGATTGATATGATGAGAGCTAGTCTTGATGCATACAAACCTTTTAGTTGTGAAATATTAAATTACCGCAAAGACGGTACTCCGTTTTGGAATGAGCTATCAATCTCTCCGGTACTAAATCATAACGGCAGAGTAATAAACTTCGTCAGTATTCAAAACGACGTCACCGAAAGGCGAGAATTTGAAGAGAAAGTAAAAAAGAGCGAAGAGAAGTTTAGAAAAATGTTTGAGATGCATGATTCAATTATGTACATAATAGACCCGGCATCAGGAGAGATTATTGATGCGAATATCTCGGCGGCTAAATTTTACGGCTATAGTGTAGAAGAGTTGAGGGGTATGAATATATCTCAAATAAATGCGCTCTCTCCTAGCCTTGTTCATGAAGAGATGATGAAAGCTTTAAGGGAGGACAAAAACTTTTTTATTTTTCCTCACAAACTAAAAGACGGCGCTATAAAAACAGTAGAAGTTCATTCTTCGCCTGTAAAAATAGACGACAAAGAAGCTCTTTTTTCGGTAGTAATAGACGTTACGGCTCAGAAAAAAGCTGAAATGCGACTAAAAGAGAGCGAGGAGATGCTAAGGGCTATATATGATATTTTACCTGTCGGAATATCGATAACTGATAGGAACGGCAATATAGTCGACTGCAATATAGCTTCCGAGAAACTGCTTGGAATTACAAAAGAAGAATATTTGACCAGAAATTATAAATCCAAAGAGTGGCAAGTGCTTCGTTCGGATATGACTTTGATGCCGACGGAAGAATATCCAAGCGTTAAAGCGCTTGCATTCCAAGTGCCTGTGTATAATGAAGAGATGGGGATAGCGAGGGATGACGGAATAGTATGGTTGTCAGTTAGTGCAATGCCTATCATTAACGAATCATATGGCGTAGTTATAGCATATGTCGATATAACGCAAAGTCGCAAAAAGGAAGAAGAGCTAAATAATGAGCGAAATTTTGCAAATACAGTATTTGATACGGCAAATTCGATCATAGCCGTCATAGATAGAAACGGTTCAATGGTTAAGTTCAACAAAAGCGCCGAGAATTTTACCGGATATAGTAGAGATGAGATAAGAGAACCGTTTTTTTGGGCAAATTTTTTACTGCCTGAGCAAAGAGATAGCGTAAAATCTGTATTTGAAAGAGTAATAAATGGAGAGATTACTCCTAGATATGAAAATTACTGGTGCTCAAAAGACGGTAAAACAAAACTTTTCGATTGGACGAATGCTTTGATTCTTGACGATACTGAGCGGATGACACATCTTGTAACGGTCGGTATGGATATGACGGAGACAAAAAAAATCCAAAAAGAGTTGTTAGAAGCAAAACTTGAGGCTGAAAATGCAAATATAGCAAAAAGCCAGTTTTTGGCAAATATGAGTCATGAAATAAGAACGCCAATGAATGCCATCATGGGGCTTAGTCAATTATTGTTAAGTATGAATTTAGAACATATGCAAAAAGACTATGTTGAAAAAATCAACTCCTCCTCCAGACTACTGCTTAGTATAATAAATGATATATTGGATTTTTCTAAAATAGAAGCCGGAATATTGGAGTTTGAGTATGTCAACTTTAATATAAGCGATATTTTAAGTCAACTTACGGCTATTTTTTCTCAGGTTGCCAAAAATAAAGGCGTCGAGCTTTTGTTTGGTGTTGATTCTAATATTCCTACAAAACTAGTAGGAGATAAGCTAAGAATTACGCAAGTGCTTACTAATCTTCTCAGTAACAGCATTAAGTTTACTCAAAAAGGTCGCATTGAGCTTGAGATCAAACAAAAAGCAGTCAGTGATAACAGGTTGCTACTTGAATTTATCGTTAAAGATACGGGTATCGGAATAAGCGAAGATCAAATGCATAAGCTTTTTATGCCTTTTACTCAGGCCGACGTATCCACTACTAGGAAATTTGGCGGTACGGGTCTCGGACTTGCGATAAGTAAAAAAATTATCACAGCAATGGGTGGACATATTTATGCAAGGAGCGTAGTCGGCGAAGGGTCTGTTTTTGGCTTTGAAATTGAACTTGAGACTGGAAGTGACTACAGTGTAAGAGTGAATGAGTCGAAAATTGCTCGAATTGCACATCAGAACGGTGATGATAATAAAAAACAAACCGTAAGCCTCAAAGGAATAAAAGTACTGCTTGTGGAAGACAATGAGGTAAACACCGAGGTTGCAAGCAGAATATTAACTCGTGTCGGAGCAGCGGTTTATACCGCGACCAACGGAAAAGAAGCGGTACTAATGATGTCTGAAAATCCGTCGAAATATAATATAATCTTGATGGATATTCAAATGCCTATAATGGGTGGCTATGAAGCTAGTTCGGTTATTAGAGAGACGAATAAAGATATTCCGATTATTGCTCTTACTGCCGCCGTGATGGTCGAAGATAAACAAAAAGCTATAGACGCCGGAATGAACGATTACGTATCAAAACCGATAGATATGTATGAGCTTTTGAATACGGTACTAAAGTGGGCGAGTAAAGATAATACTAGTGGCGCAGTAATGAATAGTCTTAAAGAAGAAAATGAAGAAAAAATAACGGAAGAGTTGGATTACTCTTTGTTAAGTGAGGTACTAGGCGGCGATGAGGTTTTGGTTTCTAGACTTCTTAATTTATTTTTGTCCGACTTGGGAGAAAAATTCGGTAATTTAGTTGAAATGATAGCTTTAAAACATCCTGATGCAGAAAAGATGACCCATGCGCTAAAAGGAGTGTCGGGCAATATGCATGCAGATAAGTTATCTAAGGTGTCTGCTCAAATAAATACTTTTTTAAAAAATGGCATACCGATAACACCAGAAATACTAGAGGAGTTAAGGGACGCTATTAATGTTACGAAAAGTGCCATTGGAAAATATCTAAAAACGATAGATAGGTCGAAAATAGAGGCGCTAGATGCAAGACAATTAAAGGTTTTGCTCGATGATATAAAAGTAAAGTTGCAAAATGGCGATATGATAAAAGAAGATACAATAAGTACCGTTTATTCAAATTTAAAAGATATTATTGATGACGATATTTTGAGTAGATGGCGTGTGGCCGTCGATAGATTTGAGTATGAAGAAGCTTACAAGATTATGGAACAGTGGAAAATAGAGGCGGAGAGTATATGATAAATAAAATACCTGTCGTACTAATAGTAGATGATATGGCTACAAATATTCACGCCTTGTCAAGTGTGCTAAAGGATGAGTACGAAATTAAAGTAGCAACAAGCGGGAGTACGGCTATAAAAATTGCAAAAAACCAAGAAAAGCTAGACTTGATATTGCTAGATATAGAAATGCCGGAGATGGACGGTTATGAGGTTTTAAAAGAACTAAAATCAGACCCGCAGACAAAATCAATACCTGTAATATTTGTAACGGCTAGAGATGATATAAGAGATGAGGAGAAAGGGTTTGATATAGGAGCCGTAGACTACATTACAAAGCCGTTTCATCCTGCCATCGTAAGAGCTAGGGTAAGAAATCAAGTTAACTTGAAAATGAAAAGTGATCTTCTTGAGGAACTAGCTATGATTGACGGGTTAACTCATATTCCAAATAGGCGATATTTTGATGAAGCGTTTGGTGAGAGATTTACCGATGCAAAAAGAAGTCAAAGACCAATTTCCGTTATCATGGTTGATATTGATTATTTTAAAATATACAATGACAATTATGGGCACGGACAAGGCGATACCTGCCTAAAACTTATAGCAAAAACGCTTAGCTCTACACTAAAAAGACCTTCTGATTTGGTAGCTAGATACGGTGGCGAAGAGTTTGTGGCAGTATTGCCCAATACCGACGAAAACGGCGCTTTAACCATAGCGAACAGTTTTTTGGAGAATGTACGCAAGTTGCAACTTCCTCACGAACGCTCACAGGTAGAAAAATATGTCACCATCAGTGTGGGTGTAGCTACGATGACGCCGTCAAAAGATACCAATGCTGATGGGTTATTGAAAAGCGCCGATGAGATGCTCTATCAAGCGAAAAACAGCGGTAGAAATAGAGTAGTCGGTTGATGTTTTTTTTGCAACAAAATATATATAAAGTTGAAAGAGTTATAGAGTGCATTTAATTAACAAAAAAAGCGCTTACTTCGCGCTTGCAGTTGGAATTGTTGCCAGTATACTTTTGAGTTGGTATGCGCACGGACAGAGTCGAGAAAAAGAGCTGATTCGTTTTGATACCGTGTCTAAACAAGTCACGCTTCTAGTTCAAAATCGTATGGATGCGTATAAGCAGATTTTACTAAGCGGCGTAGGACTTTTTAATGCAAATGAAAGCGTTACGAGAGAAGAGTGGAGAACATTTGTCGAGACTTTGGAGTTAAATAAAACTTACCCAGGTATCCAAGGAGTTGGTTATAGCGCTGTAGTTAGGGCCGATGAAAAAGATTTGTTTGTCAAATCTATGAAGACGCAAGGATTTTCAGGTTTTGATATTACGCCTAGCGGTAAAAGAGATATTTACACATCAATAATCTACCTAGAACCATTTGACGCAAGAAATAAGCGCGCTTTCGGTTATGATATGTTTTCAGAAAATATCAGGAAAAAGGCGATGATTACAGCTATGGAGACTGGGAAGGCTTCTATTAGCGGAAGGGTAAAACTTGTACAAGAAAACGGCATAGACGAACAAGCCGGATTTTTGATGTATATTCCTGTTTATAAAAAAGGAGCCAAGCTTGATACCAAAGCCGAAAGGTTACAAGCTATACAAGGGTTTGTATATGCGCCTTTTAGGGTTAAGGATCTTATGATGGGTGTCGCAGGCGCTAGAGCTTCTTCGGTTGATTTTGAAATATATGACGGCAGTAGTAACAATGAAAGCTCACTCCTGTTTGATTCATTTCCTGGGCATAAGCATAGAGCAGGGGTCGCTACAAAGGTAATAAAAATATGCGATCATGATTGGTTGTTGGTATTTTCTCCTTTGGAAAATTTTTATGACGAAGCCGATGATGCTGGAGCTTGGATAATTTTATTTAGTGGGACGCTTTTATCTTTTGCACTATTTTATATACTATTATCATTGATAAGGGACAAAGAAAAAGCTCTAAAACGTGAAAATATCAAATATAAGACTCTTTTGGAGAGTGCAATAGATGGTATATATATATTGAATTTTGACGGAAAATTAATTCAATTTAGCGACTCTTTTGCCTCAATGCTCGGATATACTAGAGAAGAGATGGCGAATCTAAGCGTTTTTGAGTGGGATACGGCAATGCCGCGTGAAGAGATAGCTAAAAATCTAAAACTTCCTGTAGACACTATGGCTTCATCCGAGACTAAACATAAAAGAAAAGACGGTTCAATTATAGATGTTGAACTCACAATTAAAGGCGTAACGCTTGACGGCGAGGCTTATCTGTACTGTTCATCAAGGGATGTGACGCAAATTAAAATTGCAAACGAGCAGTTGAGGGTTCAAAAGCTAGAGTATGAAAGCATATTTAGGGCTTCGAAAGACGGCATAGCGATACTCGATCTTGAGAGTAATTTCCTTGATTTTAATGATACATATCTTGATATGACAGGTTTTAGTAGGGATGAATTGCTTAGTAAATCATGCGTAGGACTAAGCATAGAAGAAGATAGGCAAAAGACGGTGCTTGCTATCAAAGAAGCTATAGATATAGGATTTGTACTAAATTTTGAAAAGAGCTGTGAGCTAAAAAACAGAACATTGACAATTAATATGAGCCTAACTCTACTTCCTGATAAAAAACGACTACTGATGATTTCAAAAGATATTACGGAAAAACGAATTCTCGAAGATACTATCAAAAAAACAAATGAGCATTTGCAAGAGATTATTGCCGATGAGATACAAAAACGACTTGAAAAAGAAAAACTTCTGCTTCAACAATCAAAAATGGCTATGATGGGCGAGATGATAGGAGCTATAGCTCACCAATGGCGACAACCGTTAAATGCGCTAGGTCTACATATACAAGATATGCACCTTGCGTATGAGTTTGGCGAGTTAAACAAAGACTATGTGGACAAATTCCAAAGAGAGAGTATGTCTATTATCAAAAAAATGTCAAAAACTATCGATGATTTTAGAAATTTTTTCAAACCGATCAAAGAAAGAGTAGACTTTTCATTGGAAAATGCGGTTGATGAGACTCTTAGTATTATAGGTCCGCAACTGAAAAATCACTCTATAAACGTAATTTTTACCAAGGATAAAGAACATATCGTAAACGGTTATCAAAACGAAGTCGAGCAAGCGTTGCTCATAATCATGTCGAACGCACAGGATGCCTTGTTGGAGAAAAATATAAAAGACCCGATGATAAACATAGCAATAAACGACGGTAGTGAAGGTGAAACCATCCTTAGTATAGAAGACAATGCCGGCGGCGTACCGACAGAGATTATCGATAGGATATTTGAGCCGTATTTTACGACAAAAGAGCAAGGAAAAGGTACCGGTATAGGGCTATATATGGCAAAAGAGATAGTCGAGCGTCAGATGAACGGTAGATTGAGTGTTAAAAATATAAACGAAGGCGCTTGTTTTACTATAGAAATAGGCGGGGGGGGGCGAAGAACCAAATCAACTCTATAAAAGATAAAAATTAATAATTCTTATGCTATAAAATCATACAAGATTGTTCTAAAGTGTTTATTTTTAAACACATACGGATAATGTTGACGACGGGCGTATTCTATGACGAGAGCGACGCTGTTAAAGTTGATTTGTTTTTGTACATCGTAGGTTTAATCAACATTTACCATTGTTGCTTTTTGGTTTACTTCTTACTGCTACAATAAATTGTGAAGCAGATCAAGTAAAATGCTTTTAAAAAGTACAAAGGATATGAGATGAGACAAGATACCAAAACTGCAATAATCTACAAAATAACCCACTTCCAACAAGTAGATATCGACAATATTGGAATTTTCTTTTCCGATAGCTCCAATAGACCTCGCAACAGGTACAGACTTTCAATTCCATTTTAATTAAAAATGAATTTAATAATCCAATATCATCAGTACTAAATTTATGTGGGCATTTAATATCTAAAAAACGACCCGAAAAATTTGATGAAATCATGGCAATGATGCATATGGAAGTTTTGAGGCTTGACTTTCAAATAAAAAATATTATTGCGGCTAGTGAAATTGAGGCCGGGGAGACGGCAAATTATTACTCAAGAGTAGATTTTAACGAGATTTTTGAAGATGCAAAAAAATCTTTCTACTACATAATCAAAGATAAAGAGTTGAGTGTAAATATCTCAAACGAGCTAAATGATTCAATAAATAGCGACGGTCAAAAAATATATCTAATATGCCTAAATCTTCTCTCTAACGCATGCGAGTATTCTTATGCGAAAGGTGTTATAAATGTGAGAGTCTTAATGAAAGACGAGAATGTTGTCATAATTTTTGAGGATATGGGCGAGGGTATTATTTCAGATAACAAACTATTGGTTTATAATAGATTTACACAGTTTAATAGAGGAATAAATAGAACAAAAACAGGGCTTGGGCTTGGGCTTAGTGTGGTAAAAGGAATGTCCGAGGCTCTTGGCGGTTCGGTTGACTATGAGAGTGAACCTGAAAAATTAACATCTTTTATCGTTACTATTCCTATCATTCAAGATGGCAATAAACTTATGAGCGGCGGCTCAAACGATGTGCTTTTTGAAGATTTTGATAATGCATTAGAGATGTAGCCTTGTATGTACGATAAAATATTTATACATGTCGGTCAAATATGCACCGCAACAAAGCCTACTGAAATATCTACGGTTTTGGGTTCTTGCGTAGCCGTTTGTCTTTATGATAAACTATATATGTATGGATCTATGAATCACTATTTACTTCCCATGTGGAACGGTAACGGGCTTCAGAGTCCTAAGTTTGGCAATATTTCTATTCCGAAAATGATAGAGTCGATGATAAACGCTGGATGTAGTATTGCAAATATGGAGGCAAAACTATTCGGAGGAGCAAATATTAATTTTGCTACAAATGAAGATATGATGATAGGCAGAAGAAATGTTATGACTGCAAAAGAAATACTTAGGGAGTACGGCGTCAAAATAACTGCCGAAGATACTGGTGGTAGCGTTGGCAGAAGAATAATGATGAGAAGTGATATTGGTAAAATTTATCTAAAATACTCAGGAGCATCGCAAAACGGAGAGGTTTTAAGTGGCAATTAAAGTTTTAATCGTTGACGACAGCGCTACCGCTAGGGCCGCTATCAAAGATATACTTGAAGCTGATAAGGAGATTGAAGTTGTAGGCATAGCGCCTGATGCATTTGTAGCAAGAGATAAAGTGGTCGAGCTAAAACCTGATGTAATATGTTTGGATGTTGAAATGCCAAGAATGGACGGTATTACTTTCTTAAAAAAACTTATGCAATATATGCCGACTCCGGTTATAATGGTGTCATCTCTTACTCAGAAAGGTGCCCAGACCACGCTTGATGCTTTAGAGGCAGGAGCAATTGATTTTGTAGGAAAGCCCCATTCGAATATTTATGACGGCAAAAATGAAATAAAAGATGAGCTTATAGCCAAGGTTAAAATGGCGGCTAGGACGAGGGTCGGTAAGGTTATTGCCAAAACAACCCCTATTGGTGATAGATTGTCATATCGAGCGCTTTCTGAGACAACAGATAAAGTTATCGCAATAGGCGCCTCAACCGGAGGAACTGAGGCTATAAAAGATGTATTAACTAGACTACCTTCTAATACGCCGGGAATAATTATCGTACAACATATGCCGGCAAATTTTACAAAACCGTTTGCTGAGAGATTAAACTCGCTTTGCGCTATAGAGGTAAAGGAAGCTGAGAATGGCGAATACCTAGGTATCGGAAAAGCATTAATTGCGCCTGGAGATTTTCATATGGTACTTCGCCGTTCAGGCGCAAAATATTTTGTAGAGATAGGTACTGGAGACAAAGTGTCTGGTCATAGACCTAGCGTAGATGTTTTATTTAATTCAGTAGCTAAAACAGCAGGTTCTAATGCTCTTGGCGTAATATTGACCGGTATGGGTTCTGACGGCGCTAGGGGGTTGCTAGCTATGAAAAATGTAGGCGCTAAAACATTAGGACAGGATGAAAAAAGTTGTGTCGTATATGGAATGCCAAGGGCGGCGTATGAGTTGGGAGGCGTGGAAAAACAGGTTGATTTGCAGATGATGCCTGAGACTATACTTACTAGTATATAAAGGGATAGTATACCTCCACTTGGATGACTAAAGTGTTGTATTTGTAAGTATATGGCTTTTAAATTTATCACAAAAACTTCTACTGTCCAATCCTTCGAAAGCGCTTTTATCTTTTAAAACTTCATATTTAGTTGCGGCTATATATAGCACAAGATGCAGGGAAGCATTGTCAAAATCATTATCGTTTATGTATCTTAAAAACATTTGAGAGTGAAATATATAGTCTATATCTGTTGAAATATAGATATTATCATTTGCGTTTCGGATGTTTCTGCATTCGTGTTTTTTACAAAGCAACAATTGTAGTATTGGTATGTATTTTGAATCTATACCGCATGTGTCGATTTCAAATGCCAAATGAGCTATGAGTCGTAAGAATTTTGGAGATTTTGTCGTCAAATCATATACTCGTTTGCCGCTTAGAACAAAATATAGAACACAACCTAGGGAGTATAGATCGCTACTGTTTTCATATTTACCGAGCAATACTTCAGGCGGAGTGTTGAGTATCGACCCGTTAAGACCGCTTGACTCTTTTTTATCTAATTTTTGTGACATATCCCAATCGCTCAAAATAAAATTACCGTTACTGTCTAACAGAATATTTTCAGGCTTTATGTCGCAATGCATATATCCTTTTTGCTTTGCGTACTCTATTGCCGATAGCATCTGTTCTAAAAAAGAGTCGGCTTTTGAGCTTGTATATATACCGTTTTGTACTACATCGTCATATATATCTCCGCCGTCATAATATTCAAAATCCAAAAATAGTCTATCCCCAAAAATAAACGAGTTGTGTAGTTTTAATATGTTGGGATGCCCGTTTAGAGCCCTTAGGGTTTCTATTTCTCGTATGGAGTAATCTATAAAGTTAGCATTCGTCAGCTCTTTTAAAACCGATTTTCTGCCTTCTATTTCGCAAAGTGAAATTTTAGTACTAGAACCTGTGCTTATTTGTTTGATTTCATTATAAACAAGATGTAAATTCATAAAAAGAGGTTACAGATAAATTACTTAAATCCCCTGAAGTTCTTAACTTCAGGGGATTGAATAATAACTGTGTTTAAGAGTGGAGATGTGTATTTCCGTGGTTGGCAATTTCTTCTTCGCTAATAGGAAGTCCCATGCCGCCTGTGCCACTATGGGTATCGCCTGTGCCACTTTGAGCATTGCCGTTTTTGCCTTGGTTGGTATTGCCTAGTGACGCTAAAGGATCTGAACCGTTTTTGTCTCCAAAAATATCGGAATACGATACTTTTGTCGGTATTTCACCGCTAGCATTCTCGGCATTGTTGTGATCACCTGAATTGCCAGGAGCATTTTGGTCGCCATTTCCAAAGCCATTGTTGTCATGACTATCTTTACTATCTGCAGAAGTGTTTTTACCGCTTCCGTGAGAGTCTTTACCTGCATTATTATCATTGTGACTATCATGACCGTTATTGCCTGCATTATGGTCGTTACCTTGTTTTCCGCTACCACCATTGTCTTTGCCGTGGTCTTTGCCGCTTCCATGACCATCCTTGCCGCTACCACCATGGTCTTTGCCGTGGTCTTTGCCGCTTCCATGACCATCCTTGCCGCTACCACCATGGTCTTTGTCCGGAGCAGATGTTGGTGCCTCTGTCGGTGCTTCAGTTGGAGCAGATGTTGGTGCCTCTGTCGGTGCTTCAGTTGGAGCAGATGTTGGTGCCTCTGTCGGTGC
>Ga0078972_1001806_pt1 | contig 76599 bp, 57 predicted proteins | sample YelNatPaOPGAMG01_FD_67568 | JGI IMG/M metagenome (GOLD analysis project Ga0078972, IMG submission 67568) | Hot spring thermophilic microbial communities from Obsidian Pool, Yellowstone National Park, USA - OP-RAMG-01 (SPADES assembly) (version 2) | ecosystem: Environmental > Aquatic > Thermal... | reverse complement strand
GAAAAGGTTGAAATAGTTACAAGAAATGGATTAAGTCCCTATATTGGTCCCACGATTTTAAAGGAAATAATATATGTCTAAAGATCCGATAGAGTATTTAAGACACATATTTGATGAATGTAAGTTTATTTTATCTGTGACGGGGGATAATTTTTCCAGGGATGATTTACTGCAGGATGAAACTTTGAAAAGAGCACTGGTAAGGAGTTTAGAGATTATTGGGGAAGCAACAAAAAAAATACCAGCTGATTTTAAAATAAAATGGGATTCAATTAACTGGAAAAATATGGCTGGTATGAGAGATAGGTTGATTCATGATTATATGGGTGTAAACTATTCGATTGTATGGGATGTTGTAAGAAATAAGATACCTGAATTATACGAACAGATAGCTGAAGTAATTAGATATGAACAAAAAACTGACGGTTTAATTAACTCTTCAAATGATGCGTAGCAATCAAGTATTAATGCTTATGTCGAATTGCATCTTTCCTCTTCTCGGCGGTGTAAAAAACCTTGTCGCAGCTAAATGGCGGTCGACTGACCGCTGGTGTTCAAGCTTATGACCTTTTGATTATCTTCATATTAGAGTTAATCCGTCATCGCCTCTATCCGGTAAATCTGCTTATTCCGGTTCAGATCATTGCACATAACGCCCCGGCATGGAAGCTCAGGGTGCCTGGTTGTTTTGCTCCCCGGGGTCAACAACTTCGTCAGCGAAGGGTAAAATTTAGCGGTAAGCCTTCATTTACCTAAACAACAGAGCATTGTTTGCAATTTTAAATTTTAAGTTTAAATTTGCAAAAACTGTGCAGGGGTCATGTTAAAAAGGGATATACAAGAAATATTGTCTGAACTTGTTGCAACTTACCCGGTGGTCGTAATCACGGGACCTCGACAGTCGGGGAAGACGACGCTTGCTAAAAGTTTTTTCTCCACGTATCATTACTGCAATCTCGAGGACCCCGATATACGGATGCTGGCCCTGACCGATCCCAGAAGTTTTTTTCGTCAGTATTCACCTCCTTTGATTATAGATGAGGTACAACGTGTACCCCAACTTTTTTCGCATATACAGGTGATGGCAGATGAATTGGGTCAAAACGGGCAATTTGTACTTACGGGCAGTCAGAATCTTAATTTAAATCAACATATCGGCCAGTCGCTTGCCGGTCGTGCAGCCATTGTAACGCTGCTGCCTTTTTCGGTTAATGAACTCAAACAGGTTGAGGGCATGGAGTTACAACGCGATAGGCTTATCTATACGGGTTTTTTGCCCCGTATCCACCATCACCATCAACAGCCTACCATTGCCTATCGCAATTATTTACAAACATATGTCGAACGCGATGTCCGCCAACTTGTAAATGTGAGGGATCTTATTGTTTTTGAAAAATTTCTCAGGATATTGGCCGGACGGGTAGGTCAGTTGCTCAACATGAGTACATTGGCTTCCGATACAGGTGTTTCAGTAACAACCATTGCTCATTGGATATCTGTACTCGAAGCCTCGTATATTGTTTTCAGGGTTCCTCCCTATTTCAAAAATATAGGTAAACGTCTGATAAAGTCGCCCAAATTGTATTTTGTGGAAACGGGTCTTGCGGCCTATCTTCTGGGAATTGAGAACGAAAAGCAGGTAGCTCGCGATCCATTACTTGGCCATCTTTTTGAAAACATGATAGTGGCTGATGTCCTGAAGAGTCGCTTGAACAGTGGTTTCGATGCAGGTAATATTTTTTTCTACCGCGACAGTCAACATCATGAGGTGGATCTGCTGATAAAAAAGGGTTCGAATTTTATCCCCGTAGAAATAAAAGCTGCTGAAACTTTTCATCCCGAATTTGAAAAAAACATTTTGCAATTCCGAAAGATTGAGGCAAATGTTGACGAGGCTTATCTGGTATATTCGGGTAATTACGCATTTAATACCCCTGACGGTACCAAAGTCATTCCTTTTGACCGTTTGGATGAGATGGTTAGGGGATGACAGACTTTTTCAGATTTTGAGCATCCGTGTTTTGTTTTTTTCAGTCAAAATGAGCAGGGGGCGTATGCTTCATTTTGCGGAAAAAAAACATAGCTTTGCAGTTTAAATTTTTATGGTTTAACAAAAAAGCTTAAGTTATGCTGAATATAGTATTATTTGGACCTCCGGGTTGCGGCAAAGGTACGCAAAGTGAAAAGTTAATTGCTAAGTACGGATTAGTTCACCTGTCGACGGGAGATATTTTACGGGCCGAGATTGCCAATCAGACCAAGTTGGGTCTGGAAGCCAAACAATTTATGGATAAGGGCGAATTGGTACCCGATGCAGTGGTGATCGGGATGATTGCTTCGAAAATTGATGCCAACAGCAATGCTAAGGGATTTATTTTCGATGGTTTTCCGCGTACCACAGCGCAGGCTGAGGCCTTGGATCGTATGCTGGCTGATCGAAATATGCAGATTAAATGTATGCTTTCGCTCGAGGTGCCAAAGGACGAACTGGTTAAGCGTTTGCTCAATCGCGGGCTCACCAGCGGACGTAGCGACGACCAGAATCCTGAAATTATTGAAAACCGAATTAAAGAATATAATCAAAAAACGGCGCCGGTGATTGAATATTACCGGGCTCAGGGAAAACACAAACCCATCAATGGAGTAGGCAGCATCGATGCTATCTTTGCAGCATTGTGCGAAGCCATTGAGAAGGACTGAGGCGCTTTTTGGAATAACAAAGGGGCATGAACGAAAATTTTGTGGATTATGTAAAAATTTTCATCCGATCCGGTAAGGGGGGGTCGGGTAGTGCCCATTTGCGCAGAGAGAAGTATGTGCCTAAGGGAGGCCCCGATGGGGGTGATGGTGGGCGTGGGGGACACGTCATTGTTCGCGGAAATGAACAGCTGTGGACCTTGCTTCATCTAAAATATACCAAGCACATCCATGCTCCCGACGGGGTTAGCGGAAGCGGATCCGAAAAAAAAGGAGCCGATGGCGAAGATGTGTATCTCGAAGTTCCCTTAGGTACGGTAGCCCGTCGTGCCGATACGGGTGAGGTCCTTTTTGAAATACTGCACCACGGACAGGAGGAAATCATTGCCCGTGGAGGGCGAGGGGGATTAGGGAACGTGCATTTTAAATCCCCTACCAACCAGACACCACGTTATGCCCAGCCGGGCGAACCGGGCGAAGAAGGATGGTTTATCCTCGAACTTAAAATCCTGGCCGATGTGGGACTGGTGGGTTTCCCCAATGCCGGAAAATCAACCCTGTTGTCGGTTATTTCGGCGGCCAAACCTAAGATTGCCGACTATCCCTTTACTACCCTAGTACCTAATCTGGGGATGGTAAGCTATCGCGATTTTAAGTCTTTTGTCGTGGCCGATATCCCCGGTATTATTGAGGGTGCAGCCGAAGGCCGGGGACTGGGATTACGTTTCTTGCGCCATATCGAGCGAAACTCTATGCTGTTGTTCCTTGTACCCGTTACTGCCGAAAATATTGCTGCCGAGTACAACATTCTGATTAATGAGTTAAGGAAATATAATCCCGAACTGCTGTACAAAAAGCGCATGCTGGCCGTTACCAAGTGCGATCTTGTTGACGAGGCTACCCTGCAACAAAAAAAATCGGAGCTCCCATCGGTACCGACAGTCTTCATCTCGTCGGTAGCTCAGATGGGGATTGAGGAACTCAAGGATATGCTCTGGCATGAACTGAACAACTAATACCCGATGTTATGCTAACCCTGCTGAATCAACTCGACACGGAACTGTTCCTTTTTCTCAATCGTCTGCATGTCCCCTGGCTCGATCCGGTCATGTGGTTTCTCAGCCTTACCAAGGTATGGATACCCTTATATCTGCTGCTTGCCGGCTGGGTGATTTACCGTTATCGACGGCTTAGCTGGGTAGTATTGTTGGCCATAGGCCTCACTATTGTGCTGAGCGATCGGATATCGTCGGGGGTGATTAAACCGGCCGTATGTCGTTTGCGTCCTAGCCATGAACCTGCCCTTCGGGACAAGGTTTATATCGTCAACGATTACCGTGGCGGGAAGTATGGATTTGTTTCATCGCATGCTGCCAACACCTTTGCATTGGCCATGTTAATGTCGCTGCTGGTTAGAAAGCGCAGATGGGTTGTCCTGTTTTTTCTTTGGGCTATCCCAGTTTCTTACAGTCGTATTTATCTAGGAGTGCACTATCCCGGTGATGTATTGGGCGGAGCCTTGGTAGGTATGGTTTGTGCTTATATCGTATTTAGGGCTATGCAATATCTGCCTCGTTCGTACCGGCCATCATTGGGGAAATATGAAAATAAACCGTAAATGCTTTTGTGCTGTAGTAGAAGTATTGTCTTGTGCTTGCTGAAAAAGTTTAGAAACAATTTTTTACGTCAGTTCTGCCAACGGTTCCACATGAATATTTATTTCAATGGGACCGATTTTGTTTTTTATTTGTGCTTCAATATCATCGCATAGGTCGTGTACTTCTTTGAGTTGTAACGACGAAGGGAGTTCAATGTGCATCTCGGCAAAACGGTATTGACCTGCCTTGCGGGTTTTTAAATCATGGTAGCGCACCGGATAGTTATTCAATATTTCTTCGATGGCTTTAACCTCATCGGCCTTTAGCGAGGAGTCGAGTAGTGGGGCATAAGCCGCTTTCAGCAGCACGTACGATTCCTTAATAATCAGACCGGCAACCAGCATGGCAATCAGCGGGTCAAGCCAATTCCAGCCTGTTATCCATATCAGCATTAATGCTACACAAATACCCAGCGAAGTGTAAACATCGGTTTTCAGATGCAATGCATCAGCCTCAAGAGCGATGGAATCGGTGGCTTTGGCGACACGGTACAAATGCCGCGAAACAAAAAAATTTGTAACGGCCGAAATTCCCATGACTATTATACCCACTTCAAGCACCCTGATTTCGTAATTGCCACTCAATATTTTATGTACAGCCTCGTATATTATCCAGCCTGCAGCTCCAAAAATCAAAAGAGCCTCGATAACTCCTGAAATGTTTTCGTACTTGCCATGCCCGTAAGGGTGCTCCCTGTCGGCCGGTGTATCAGCAATACGTAACGAAAAGTAAGCAATAAATGAAGCCAGCAAATCCATCCCCGAATGTATGGCTTCCGATAGAATACTTACCGAACCACTAATCAAGCCGGCAAATACTTTCAGTACAATCAGAAACAGGTTTGAAAACACCGAAAAACGGGCTGCACTTACCTTTTTACTCATTGCGGATATTTTGAAAAATACAGGTGGCTTTACTGACTGTAAAATTAATCAAAAAAAATGTTTGAATTCGACACTCGGCCAATATTACCAATAACATGACATCTGGCTATTTCAATGTGTTCAACCTTTTGCTCGGCGAAGTCTGTGACTTGGCCGCATGTAAATGTTGGTCAACCACCCGCGTAGCGGATAAATTTTGCTAATACTTTTTCACAACTCCATCTTTCTCAATAGTCAAAAATCAGGATTATACTATTTTATATTTTGGGCATAATATTTGATAATTTAGAATTAATAAAACATAAATATTTATGATTTATAATTAAAAAATTAAAATTAGTTTGCTTTTATTAAAAATGTTTTTATATTTGCAAAAAGAAATAATTTTTAAAAAGTTTGATTAGATGATAAGGGGGTATAATTTTAAAATGATTAAAAAATTAAAATTCATAGTAAAAATATTAGGGTCTATAAATGTTTAACCATTAATTTTTTTTAGCCATGAAAAAAGTTGTAATTAGTTTATTATTGTTGACAGTTGCATTGGCGGGTAGCTATGCGCAACTGACGGTAAAGCCGGCAATGGATATTTACAGCAGCTATATCTGGAGGGGAACACAGTTAGGGAAGGGTCCAGCGTTCCAACCTTCTGTAGTAGGAACGGTAAGTAATTTGTCGGTTGGAGTGTGGGGGTCATTCGATGCCTCGGGGTATAAGGAAGCCGACTTGTTTGCGACTTATGCTTTCCCCTTTGGCTTAACCCTGATAGCTACCGATTATTATTTTCCAGGGCTGAAGTATTTTGATTATTCCGACACCAGTGGTAGTCATGCGTTCGAGGCCGGTCTGAGCTATACGCTATTTGAAAAACTTACCCTAAGTGGATTCTATATTTTCAATAAAGCTGGTGGTGCAGCTTCAAAGGGGGAGGACACTTATGTAGAGGTCTCGTATGCCTTCGAACCTCTTACGGTAATTGTTGGTGCAGGCAACGGTTGGCATACTTCCGATAATGAATTTAAAGTTTGTCATATCGGTCTGAAGAGTACCAAGGAAATTAAGGTCACCGAAAGTTTTTCCATCCCCGTAACGGGATCGATAATCCTTAATCCTGACCGGGAGCAGCTTTATGTGGTAGTAGGATTAACATTTTAATGTAAATGTATAGGTATAAACTCAAAATTTTAAGCATATGAAAAAGATTGAGGCCATTATTCGGAAATCAAAATTCGAGGATGTCAAAAAAGCCTTGCACGAAGTAGGAATCGATTTTTTTACCTACTGGGATGCAACTGGGGTGGGTCGGTCGACCGAAAAGATGATTTTTCGCGGACAGGCCATTGACACCAGCAAAATTAGTCGTACCATGATTTCGATTGTTGTGCGCGACCACAACCTTCAGAAAACAGTGGATGCTATTCTGTCGTCAGCCCGAACAGGAGAACTGGGCGATGGAAAAATCTTCATCTCCGACATGGAAGAAGTTTATCGTATCCGAAACGGTGAAAAAGGGCCTGAGGCTCTGTTTATTAAAGGAGAAGAGGAATAAAAAATATTACATTAGGTAAATTTAAAATTTAAAATACTATGAAAGCACATTTTAAAATAGTTCTATTATTGCTCATGTTCCTTTCGGGAATAAGCCTTAATGCACAGGACAGCATAACTGCAAAAGCCGATTCAGTTGCAGCAGCTGCTCCGGCTTCAACCGCTACAGTGGCTCCTTCCATTGATTCAGGCGATACGGCATGGATGATTGTTGCAGCAGCTTTTGTGCTGATGATGACAATACCCGGTCTGGCACTATTTTATGGGGGCCTGGTACGCAGAAAAAATGTGATTAGCGTGTTGATGCAATGTTTTGCTATTACTGGTCTAATAACCATTGAGTGGGTAGTTGTAGGGTACAGCATGGCATTTGGTTCATCCGAGGGATGGCTTAAACCTTTTATCGGAGGATTTGACTGGGCTTTTCTTAAGGGTATTCATATTACTGATCTGAGTCCCTATTTCATCAGTCATTCGCAGTCCACTGCCGATGGTGGTACCATAGGAACCATTCCTCACATGGTATTTATTTTGTTCCAAGGGATGTTTGCCATCATTACACCGGCACTCATTATTGGGGCCTATGCCGAACGTATTAAGTTCGCGGGTTTTGCTCTGTTTACCCTTTTGTGGGCACTTTTTGTATACAATCCCATAGCTCACTGGGTATGGAGCGGTGATGGTTGGTTATTTAAAATGGGAGCACTCGATTTTGCAGGGGGTACTGTTGTACACATCAATGCTGGTATTGCTGCTCTGGTTACGGCTATAATGATTGGTAAGCGTAAATACTATGAGGGTCATCCTACCTCGCCCCACAATATTCCCTATGTACTGATTGGGGCATCGTTACTATGGGTGGGGTGGATTGGATTTAATGCCGGTAGTGGTTTAGCTGCTGATGGATTGGCTGCAAGCGCTTTTCTGGTAACCCACCTGGCTACGGCAACGGCTGCTATTACTTGGGCTGCACTCGATTGGATCTTTAATAAGAAACCTACTCTCGTTGGTGCTGCTACGGGGGCTGTAGCAGGACTGGTAGCTATTACCCCTGCTGCTGGTTTTGTCGATGTCACCGGTGCTCTTGTGATCGGATTATTAGTACCAGTATTTTGTTACATCGCCGTAGGTATTATCAAACCTCGTTTGGGCTACGATGATTCGCTCGATGCCTTTGGGGTACATGGTATCGGTGGTATTTGGGGAGCTATTGCAACCGGCTTATTGGCTTCACCTGCTATTCAAAGCTATCAGGGCTTGTTCTATGGAAATCCCGCTCAACTCTGGATACAGACAAAAGCTGTGCTGGCTACCCTGATATATTCCGGTGTAGTAACTTTTGTTCTCTTCTGGATTACAGATAAGCTCGTTGGGGTAAGAGCCGCCGATAACGATGAAACCGAAGGGCTTGATATTACCCAGCATGGTGAAACAGCTTACAGCAAAGCCGATTAATTTTGCGATAACAGTCTGAAAAATATAATTCTGCACATTTAACCTGCGACAGGTAATGTCGCCTCTCCCTCTCCCCAGCCCCTGCTTAGCGGGGGTTTGGATTTTATACAGGCTTCGGTTTTAAGGTATAGCGCCATGGAAGATTTTTCCAGTAGTCGCCTGCATAATCGACTCCAATACGGGGATGGGTTTCAATGTCAACAGGCATGACAATATTGGGTTCACGAATCCAGATCCGTTGGGAATGCAACAGGTCTTCGCCATAAAAACTTTTGTCAATTTGCAGGTGGCGGGTAATTTTCCCCGGTCCGTATATGCCTTCCAGTCCGCGGATAAGCGCTGCTTGTGGATGTCCCTTCGGGCCGGTGACTACATTGAGCATCCAGTACATACCGTAGATGAGGTATACATATATATATCCTCCGCGGTGGTACATGATTTCGGTGCGTGGTGTGCGACCTTTGGAGGCATGACAGGCCAAATCCTCCTCCCCTCGGTAGGCCTCGGTTTCGGTAATGACAAAACATTCTTCCCGGCCATCGTCGTACCGCCGGACCAAGATTTTACCTACCAGATCGGGGGCTACTTCCAGTACATCCCTTGCATAAAAGCTTGCCGGCAAACGATCCATTTTCCCAACAAATCCTAATCCAATTTTCGACTGGCCCCCCATACAAAAAGGGAATAAAAGAAAGCCGTAAAGGTAACCCCTGCCTGTGTTTCAAGTGTATCTTCATTGATAAATGACAGGATTATTACCAGAAAAATCATTACAAAATAAAACGATTGCCATTTACGTTCAAAAAACGGAGGAGCAATAAAGGCGATCAGAAATATGATGAAACCTACAATGCCAAAAGTTGCAAATACCCGCAGGTATTGATTATGGGTCTGCCACCATCGCTCCGGCGATATTCCGGTATCGTGGCTCTGATAATACTGCAGATACGCTTGGGGTAAATCGCCGGTGCCTATGCCAAAGACAAAATGTTTTTTGATCAGTTCGATCGCAATCCTGTAATATACAAAACGTTGTACTACCGAATGATTATCGACCGATCCGGTGTGCTTATAATAGTCAAGCTCCCAGATGACTTCATAAATCCGTGGAATGATTGAATATTTTTTGGCATATATCACATTCGTCAGGCCGTTCTCGATGTTTACAATATCGCTGCCTTTGAGTTTGGTTACACCCACAGAGTCTTTGGGTAAGTCTAGGGAGGTCATGTATCGGATAAGGGTACTTTTAATAGGCTGTCCCTTACGGTCGGTACTATCGTAAGCAATACGGCTGCGCTTGTTCCATTCTCGGGCCAATTCCTTTTCGCACACATACAGCCAAACCCTGTGACCATTCTCAACAGCCCAGTGGCTGGTATCGTGATAGTAGGCATTCCCATTAACGGTGAATTTGGGTAAGGTATCGGAGGTGATGCTAGCCTCCTTATGGTATTGATAGTAAACCTTTACAAGGGTTATCAGTGAAAAGAAAGGTACAGCATACATCAATGCAATGAAAAATATTTTCAGAAGCTGATTTTCGATTCGGTTGACAAAAACCAGCAACAGAAGGAAAAAAGTTACGGCCAGAATGACAACCCCCGTTAAAGCCTTCATAAAAAACAAAAACAGGACGAACCATATGATAGCAAGTATATATAAAATCTGCTGTCGATTCAGTATTTTTTCTGAAGTCTTTACCCAGTGCATAAGCGTAAAAATGGCAACCACTATCAGCAGGGAAAAACGAATGTGCGAGATAAACGGTGATAATTCGCGGATATCACGAATGGGTTTTCCCCACCAACCCCAATATATCCCCAATGCCATGATGGTGGCTGCAAAGATGCCAATGATAAACAAGCGAAGTATGGTCAGCACCTGCCTTGGTGAGAGTTCGTCGGATGATCCGATAATAATCGGTAGCAGCAATAAGGGCAGCTTTATGCGAAGGGTCTCAGCGGCATGTGTCCAATCTTCGGTACCAATCAGCCATATAAGATGCATTAGGTAAAAACTAACAAAAATCCATACGCTGCGTCGATGTTTAAGCCGAAACCATTTTTGATGGAAATTGCCTTCGAGTAACCAGTTGATTAAAAGCAAAATTTGGCTTAACGAAACCATGAAGGGCGAAAAAGGCAGCGATACAATCAATATCGTAAGCAGCCCTACATATACCTGCGAACTGTACTCAGCGTATTTTTTTAGCAGTTGCATAAATGTAATTTTTTGCAAAGGTAACGTTCTTCACGGATAATTATTTGCCTGTTCTTTCTGGTGCCATAGAATGTTTGCGATAAATGATGTAAAGGAGGATTATACTTATCACCAGCGAACTCCAGAGGTACAGTCCGGATTCGTTACCTGCCACGCCAATTTCGTCGAGGTTGACGGAGATAATATTGCGATGAACCAAATAATATACCATCACGCCCAGAAAATTGTTGGTAAAATGCATAAGAATGGCATAGCTGAGGTTACCCGTCCATGCAACCACATATCCAAAGGCAACGCCAAGCAACAGACGGGGGAGGAAGCCAAAAAACTGAAAATGGAAAAAACTGAAAAGCATGGCCGATAACCATATACCTGCATGATAATTTTTCAACCACCGGGTAAAAATATTCTGGAACAGTCCGCGGAAGGTTAGCTCTTCGCCGATGGCCGGTATTATGGCAATAATCAATATGTTTACCAATAATCCCCCTAGCGAAGTGGTGCTCAGAAACTTTTCAGTCAGTCGATTAACACTTTCTTCGGTAGCACGCATCCATTGTTCGAGACCCGAGAACATCTCGGGAAGACTTAGCTGGCTGTTGATCTGCTGAGTATAGTTGATAACGGGAAGTATGGCAATAATGAGTGCGATACCCAACCACCCGGTTGCACCCCGGGGCTTACTACTGAGTTTTAGATACGTTGCAGGGGTTTCGCCAAAAAGTTTTGCCAGCACTATAGGGGGCACAACAAACAAAAATATCGACTGAAATGCCTGAAAAAACTTAAGCAGCGCAACATTGCCCGAGCCTTCGTTGCCCAGATCCATAATAGCCGATACCCCAAACAAGGGAATAGCCAGTAAGGCCGATAGGATTATGCCCATGGCCAAAAAACCTACCATGGCTGCCAGCGATACAACAAACTTTGCCCCTTCAGGGCTATGCTCAAACCAATTATATCTCATCCAGTAATAATTTTTGAACGTTTATGTGTCGATGCATTCGTTGAACTTAGCATGGGGATCCTGACTCTGATGCCGGTCAACGTGGTGCAAAGTTACTTTTTTCGGTTAAAATTTTGTCCATGAGGTAAATTATTCATCCCTCCCTACATTATTGTTTTTCTGTTGAGAGTCTGATATGAGGAGATATCTTTTTATACCCAAGGGAGTACCCCCACAGGAATTTCGAAAACAAAAACCGGTAAATCGGGGTTTATTGGGGTACCGGAAAATTTCACGGAAGGATTATTAAAAACCATCGTATTTTTGTAGTACCAAATACAATAGAACAATGCGCATAGGGAATGTTGAGGTAGGAGAAAAAGCTTTGTTGTTATCGCCAATGGAAGATGTTACCGATAGTGTTTTTCGGCGATTATGTAAGCACTACGGTGCCGATATGGTATATACCGAATTTGTTTCGTCCGATGCCTTGATACGACAGGTAGAGAAGAGTCTTAAGAAAATGGCTTTTTCGGAGGAAGAGCGGCCTTTTGGAATTCAGATATACGGCAATCAGAAGGAGGCCATGGTTGAGGCGGCACGGATAGCCGAGAGCATGCAACCCGATGTCATTGATATCAATTTTGGCTGCCCGGTCAAAAAGATAGCCCGACGGGGAGCGGGTTCTGGTATGTTAAATAACGTCCCCCTGATGGTTGAGATAACCGGCGCTATTGTGAAGGCGGTTAAGGTGCCGGTAACCGTAAAAACCCGTCTTGGCTACGATGCCAATCACAAAAACATAGTGGAGATAGCCGAGCAACTTCAGGATGTTGGCATACAGGCTATTACTATTCACGGGCGTACGCGCGACCAGTTGTACAGTGGCAAGGCCGACTGGGATATGATTGGCGAGGTGAAAAATAATCCCCGCATGCGCATCCCCGTCATAGGCAATGGCGATGTGGATAGTCCGCAACGGGCAAAGGAATGCTTCGACCGATATGGTGTCGATGGTATTATGATAGGACGTGCTACCATAGGCCAACCCTATATTTTTCAGCACATCAAACATTACCTCAATACCGGCCAGCTGTTACCCGATCCTACGGTAAAGGAAATTGTAGACGTAGTCCGCAGGCATGTAACCCTTTCGGTCGAGGCAAAAGGCGAACGCGGAGGCATCATCCATCTGCGCCGGCATTTTGCACAATACTTTAAAAACCTGTCGCACTTTCGCGATACACGCATCCGACTGCTCAACGCAACCACCCTCGCCGAAGTAATGGAAATACTTCAGGAAATTGAGGAAAAATGGGGAAATGGATAAATGTTTCGGGGAAATGGATAACTTTGCATGGCAATTGATTTATGTTCAATAATTTTAGTAAGTGAACTGGTTAACTGATAGATAAACAAAATACTATCTTATGATTTCCGATAATATTAGTTTTGGACAAATTTTGTCTCAACTTTGGAAAAAAAGATTATCCATTATCAAGATTTCATCAGTTTTCTTTGTAATAGGTTTTCTTTTTGCAATATTAGCGATAAAAAAGTATACGGTTACGACAGTAATCATACCCCAAACATCTAATGCATCCAATTTAAAATTAGGAAATTTGTCTTCACTTGCAGCAGCTGCAGGTTTTGATTTAGGTTCGTTGACATCGGGCGATGAAATAGTATCGCCTTTAGTATATCCGAAGATTGTGGGTTCTGTACCTTTTCAACTGGAACTGTTGCAAACTAGATTTTACTATCCCAGAATAAAAAAAACCATTACTTTGCAGGATTATTACCTTGAATACAAAAAAAAGGGGGTAGGAGAAATTATATTAAAATATACTGTTGGCATTCCATCATTGATAATGGATGCCCTAAAGAAGGATTCAAAACAAACGGATACATTAAATCGACATTTTATTATTATTGATAAGGATATTGAAAAAATCAGAAAGAAATTGGAAGATGATATAGTTGTTGAGATTAACCTAAAACTTGGTATAGTAACAATTAGTGGCACTTTTGATGATCCGGTTTTTACGGCCTTGGTAGTTGATAAAACCAGGGAAATGTTGCAAAAATACATTACTGCCTATAAAATCGAGAAGGCAATGCAAAAAATGAAATTTCTCGAGGAGCGATATACCGAGCTTAAAAGTCAGTTTGAACAGGCACAGCAAAAATTGGCCATATTCAGGGATAGGAATAAAAATATCAGTAATCAGCTTGTTAGAACCGAAGAAGAAAAGTTGCAGGCCGAATACAATCTTATTTTTTCAGTATATTCCAATATTGCTGCGCAGTTGGAACAGGCAAAAATTCAGGTTAAAGAGGATACGCCGGTTTTTACAGTAATTGAGCCAACGGTTGTACCCTATAAAAAAGCCGCTCCTAATCGAATTTTTATTATCCTGGCCTGGACAGTTCTTGGCGCTTTAATAAGTGTTGGAATAGAATTTTATCGGATGCTTAAAGACGATTTATTGCAGCTTAAGTAATCATTATAATAATCCATTCATGAGTTTTTCAGGCAGAGCTAAAATTATTAGCAATACATTGATGTTGTACATACGAATGTTGCTAATACTTTTGGTATCTCTGTATACGGTTCGTTTACTTTTAAATATTCTGGGTGTCATTGACTATGGGATTTATAATGTGGTGGGGAGTGTTGTTTCAATGTTTTCTTTTACAAGCTACTCCCTGTCTGTTGCTACCCAGCGATATTTTTCATTTGAAATTGGATGTGGCAATAGACAAAGGTTAATTCAGACTTTTCAAATCGTTTTGATCATTTATGGCACACTGGCCATTTTTTTATTTTTTACCATTGAAGTACTTGGTTATTGGTTTTTAACCCATCAATTGGTAATACCTTCCGATCGCATTGAAGCTGCAAAATGGATTCTACATTTTTCCTCGTTGTCCTTTTTAATAACCATAATGACTATCCCTTTTAACGCAATGATTATTGCAAAAGAAAGGATGGAGGCTTTTGCACTGATTAGCATTCTGGAGGCATTACTTAAATTGATAGCAGTGTATTTATTATTTGTAATTTCGGCCGATCATCTTAAGACATACTCAATTTTAGTATTTTTAAGTACTTTGTTAATCAATCTTTCTTATTTTATATACTGTAAAACACGTTTTTCCGAATGTATCCTTAATTTTTTCTGGGACAATAAAATTTTTAAGAGCATTATATCTTTTGCCGGTTGGAACTTTTTTGGTTCATTAGCTTCTGTGGTTAATAGTCAGGGAATCAATCTGCTGATTAATGTCTTTTTCGGACCGGCTATCAATGCAGCAAGAGGAATTGCTTACCAGGCCAATGCTCTTGTTAATCAATTTGTTCTTAATTTTTCAACAGCGCTCAATCCACAGATTACAAAGCTATATGCTGCGAAGGATTCGGATAATTTACGTAATACAGTATTTTCCGGTTCGAAGTTTTCTTTTTTTCTGGTTCTTATTATTGCAGTTCCCTTGCTGTACGAAACCCAATTTGTTTTAAAAGTCTGGCTGAAAACGGTTCCACCTTTTTCAATTCTTTTTTTTCAGTTGGTTGTGGTTAATGTTCTGATAGATTCGCTCTCGGTACCCTTTCAGGCTGCTATTCAGGCTACCGGAATAATTAGAACCTATCAAACCATAATTGGTGGTTTGCTTCTAATGAATCTTCCTTTGTCTTATCTGTTTTTTACGGCAGGCTATCCACCACAAAGTTGTTTTATCATTTCAATTGGGATATCCATTATAGGTTTTGTTGCCCGATTGTTTTTTATTCAACATCAGTTGCAGATGTCAGTTGCTCTTTATTTTAAACAGGTTGTGTTAAAAATTTTTCTGGTATGCTTGCTGATATTTCCTTTCCTTTGGATTCTTAAAACAAATATTATAATTTCTCCGTCTTATCTTTCTTCAATTGGTTTTATTTTTGTTTCTGTTTTTGTTTCTGTTTTTGTAATTTATTGGGCTGGTTTTTCTCGTCATGAGAAGAACTATTTATACCAATTATTTGTGGGATTTATCCAAAAAATTAAAAAGCAATAAAAATGAATCTCAAAAATGTTGTTAAATCGTTGATAAATAAAAGATATTTTCGTTTTTTTCAGAAAATCAATATGTACCGAGTTACATACAATGCTTTTCGCTACGATGCACTACGCTATATAAGCCATTCGAATTCATTTCTGAAATTTGATACTGAAGATAAATTATTGGGTCAGATTATTGCTGAATATCATGCGATTGAAAAAGGTATTTGTATGCCCCAACGTCGAATGGGATTTGGAAAGCAGGTGATCAACAATCTGTTGGATCATTGTATGATTTATTTAAATCGTTATCCCCTTTACCATGATCAAATAAAACATGCGGTAGCGGTAATATTGGAATATCAACGAATCCATCATGAGGTCGGTTTCAAACTGGACGATGATCTTGAAGAAAAGATGAGTCAATTGAAAAGACAAATCAATTCAGCACCGGCAAGGCAGTTGACAAGCACAAAAGAAGCTTTTTTTTCAGAACGATATAGCTCATTTGACAAATTCTCGGAAAGCAGGCATAGTGTCAGAAATTTTACCAGTGAACCAGTTAGTTTAGAGAAAATCAAACAATCTGTTTCGCTGGCACGGAACAGTCCCAGTTCCTGTAACCGGCAACCATCAAAAGTATATATTGTACAGAATGCGCAATTGCGCAGACAAGTTCTGGAGCTTCAGAATGGTAACCGTGGTTTCGGACATCTTGCTGCTACTGTTTTGGTCGTCACCGAGAACCTGAGTTATTTTCTCAGCATCAATGAACGTAACGAAGCATACATTAATGGTGGTATGTTTGCCATGAATCTGCTTTATGCTCTGCATTTTAATGAAATAGGGGCATGTCCATTGAATTGGTGCGCTGAAAAACAAAATGATATATCCCTCAGAAAGTTGTTGGATATACCGGATAATGAAATTATTATCATGTTAATAGCATGTGGGCAGGTACCCGATACGTTTATGTTAGCTTCATCACCCCGTAAATCAGTAGACGAGATAATAAGAATATATGGAGAGTAAAAAAGCAGAAAGAATTCGTGTTGGCATATTAACCTTTCATAGGGCTCATAATTTTGGGGCTCTGTTGCAGGCATATGCCTTGCTTTCTTTTTTACAAAAATATTTTCCGGAAACAGAAATAATCGATTACTGGCCATCATACCATCAGGATGAATATACCCTTATCCCAAACTGGAAAAAAAGAACATTTGTTGAGAAAATTAAAGGAATTCTTGTTTTTTTGCTGGGCTTTCCGAAAATTTTAAAAAGGCGGGCAGGTTACCTGAATTTTATGAAGGAGTACTTGCATGTATCCGATAAGGTAAGGTATCCCGTTGCGGGGGCATTGGCCCACTGTTCCTATGATGTGGTAATTTATGGCAGCGACCAAATCTGGCGAAAAATGCATTTTAATAACCAATACTTTTTTGATGATGTTTATTGGGGTTTATATCCCCATAATGTTGGGGTGAAAATTGCTTATGCTGCCAGCATGGGAGATGTGAATCTTACTCCGGATGATATTCCTTACATTAGGCAGTCGGTTCAGAATTTCAGGTATATTGGGATTCGTGAAGATTATCTCATAAATAAACTGAGACAAATCATCGAGGCAGATTATCAGCAGGTAGTGGATCCCATTTTTTTACTTGATAAACAAAACTGGGAAAATATTATTGATCAAGCAGCATTTAAAATACCAAACGAAAAGTATATTCTTTTTTATCACTTATCATTCAACAATAGTGCGTTGCAGTTTGTAAACAGACTTGCCAGAATTACCGGTTATCGGATAATTGAAATAAGAGGGAGGGTAATACCCTATTTGATGGGGAAACGATACTTTCATGGGGTATCGCCTCTGCAATTTCTGGCCCTGATCAGAAATTCAGAAATTGTGGTTACCAATTCGTTTCATGGCACTGCATTTTCTGTCCTGTTCGAGAAAAGTTTTTATTCCGTATTAAAGCCTGTGGAGAATAGCCGAATCAAATCATTATTAAAAATGTTGAATCTTGAGAATCGGATTGTGGTTGACGAGGGAGTAGCATTACTGGAGGAACCAATAAATTATTCCCAGGTAAAGCGTATGTTATCGCACTATATCCAAAATTCAAAGGATTTTGTCCTTAGAAGTGTTCAAAATACAACAATACCATCATGAAGTGGTTAGCTTATTCTTTATATAAGATAAGTCTTTTGTTACTTGCGTTGACCTCCATGTTTGCATGGATGTTTTGGTACTTAAGTATGCCTGTAACAATCTTTGCTTTTGTTGCAACTGCTTTGATGCTTATTACCAGTCCGGAGGAATTCATTAATAAAAAAACTTTACTGATACCGCTTTTCATATTGTTAATTTCCGAAATTTATATTATCAGAGATAATGAACTCCCATCTTTTTTTTCAGCGATATTGCGAACCCTTATCGTTGGTTCAGTTATTTTTCTTACAGATGCTAAGAAAAAAGAGATTATCCGTTTTCTAACCAAAAGCATAGGTCTGATCTTATTGATTTCTATGTTTTTTTGGTTTTTATTTTTAATGGGAGTTAATTTACCTTATACTGTTACTGTTTTTCAAAAGGGAAGGTATTTGTATGAAAATTATTATTTCTTTTTATACGATTTGAAATTACAAGTATTTTTTGTACCTCGCTTTTCGTCCATTTTTCCTGAACCGGGTTATTTGGCATTAATAACTACTTTTCTGATCGTTGCCAATAAATTTAATTATAGAAAATTTTGGGTTTTTGTTTTGCTGATAGCTACCCTCATATCGTTTTCGTTAGCTGGCTATGTTCTTTTACTGCTTTCTTCGGCGATATATTACATTGGACTGTCCAATCATTCTGTTCGCAATTTTATCATTTTGGGGGTACTGGTAGGAAGTTTTATAGTTTTTTTCATGAATTACAATGACGGGAATAACCCCGTCAAGATATTAATTTTTGATCGACTCAGGGTTGAGGATGGGGACATAGCAGGAAATAATCGTACCACATTCTTGTTTAAAGATTATTTCAAAAGCTTTATCCATAAACCGGAGGTGATCTGGGGTATTGGCTCAAAAAAATACGCTACCATGACATGGGGCGGAGGTACAGCAGGAATTAAGGTATTCATTGTAATGCATGGAATTATCGGGTTATTGCTGATGTTACTGTTGTACGTCAGTTATTTTATACAATACCGGAGCAAAGTAGGGATTAATATGCTCATTACCTATTTTGTATGCTATCTTCAAAATACCTATCCTTTGGCCGAAATTACCCTGATTATCTTTATTACGGGTTTGGCATACCTAAAATCTCTACATGACCAACAGGCAAAGCAACAAATAGCATATGGTACCTAAGAAAATTCTTTATGTAACTTGCAGTTCGGCATTGTGGGGCGATAATAAAGCACTTCTCCATATTTTCGATCATATGGATGAGGATATTGTGCCTTTTGTTGTTGTTGGTTCGGATGGGCCTTTTTGTAAGGAACTCGAAGAAAGAAATATTTCATATTCCATTATTAAAAATTTTTTTCATGTATGGCCATCAACCAGTAATTTCAGGGATGTAATGCTTTTTTTCCCTCGCCTGATAAGGATGATTATTTTTAATTATAGGGCAAAAAAGAAATTAATAAAACTGGCTAAGCACTTAAACCCGGATATTATTCATACAAATGTTGGTCCCGTTCATATCGGTTATTCTGTTGCGAAATTATTAGGAATCCCACATGTTTGGCATTTGCGTGAATTTCAAACTCTTGACTTTGGTATGATTCCGTTTCCCAGTTTTTCTTCATTTAAAAACAAAATTCAGGATAGAAACAATTTTGTGATAACTGTTTCCCATGCGGTCCGAAATTACTTTCAGGTTGCTAATGCAACGGTAATTTATGATGGAGTGGTTTCAACAACATCTCCATCGTTAATTGCCGACAAACAAAAATATTTCTTGTTTGTCGGACGCATTTCAGTGGGAAAGGGAATTATAGGTCTGGTTGAAGTTTTTAAGGAATTCTGTCGGTTCGATTCAACCTATCAGTTGTTGATTATTGGAAATGGATCGGCAAAAGTTGAGCGGCAGATACATCAGTTCATTAATCGCAACCGACTGGAAGAAAGGATTAAATGCTTAGGCTATCAAAAGGATGTAGCACAATATATGCAAAGGGCAACCGCTACCATTGTGCCATCGTATCACGAAGCATTTGGATTTGTTACAGTGGAAGCCATTTATAATGGTTGTCTGGTTATCGGCCGAAATTCTGGTGGAACAAGCGAAATTCTCGGGGAGAATCAAATGGGATTGTTGTATGACAATGACAAACAACTCATGGAATTATTGTTAAAACTGACGCAAGAAGGTATTGACCGATACCTTCCCATGATTAAGTTTGCACAGAGTAAAGTTATCCAAATGTATTCGGTTCAAAAAAATATTGAAATGCTGAAATATTTTTACAATCGAATCATGGAAGAAAAAATCAAAAATTAGTTACCTGAAGTTTTGGATAAAGTGTTGAAATATTTAATGTTAATAAGAATCTGATATTGAGATGGAACGTCTGTCACCGATAAAATTCATTGCCTTTTATTTGCCCCAATTTCACGAGATAGAGGAAAACAATCGCTGGTGGGGACCAGGTTTTACAGAATGGACCAATACCCGAAGAGCACAGCCTATTTTTAAAGGACATAGGCAGCCAAGAGTTCCTTTGAACAACAATTATTACGATTTATCGGTTATTGAACCACTAAAACATCAGGCAGAACTTGCTCGCAGGTATGGAATATTCGGATTTTGTTTTTACCATTACTGGTTTAATGGAAAATTGTTGCTGGAAAAACCTGCTGAGAATTTGTTGCAGCATAAAGATATCCAAATCAATTTCTGTTTCTCATGGGCCAATGAGCCATGGACACGGACCTGGAGCGGTAAGGGTAACGAAGTGCTCATGCCTCAGAATTATGGAGATAAAGATGATTGGATAAGACATTTTAATTATTTGTTGCCGTTTTTTCAGGATGAAAGGTATATTAAAGTTGATGGTCAACCTATGTTTCTTATCTACAAGTCAAAATCGATTGAAAATTGTAAGGAAATGATGGAAACATGGATTGAATTGGCTAAACAGCATGGGATGCCGGGAATACATTTTGTTGAAACACTTAGAGATGCATCCCCCGATTCTCGAATGCTACCTTTTTCTGCAAAAGTTGAATTTGAACCTGCTCGCAGTTTTAACAACGATTACGTTAGTCTGAATATAAAAAGAATTCGAAGACTTGTGATTAGAACGCTGAATAAGTTATTCGGGACAAGCATTCCCTATTATGCTGTAATAGAATTCAAAAACATAGCCAATAAATCATTGCGCAAAATATCATCCAAGGGTACCTATGGTGGAGTATTTGTTGGCTGGGATAATACGCCTCGTCGTGGTATCGAAGGATTGGTTGTTACTGAAGCTACCAAGGAAGAATTTAAAAATTATTTACGCCAAAAAATAAAAATCGTTCGTAATATTTATCAGACCAGTTATATCTTTGTCAATGCTTGGAATGAGTGGTGCGAAGGAGCTTACCTTGAACCGGATACAGTTAACCAGTATCGTTATCTTGAAGCAATTCAGGAAGTATTAAACGAAAATTTATAAACTTATGGTGTCTGTTTGTCTGATTACATATAATGGTGAAAAATATATTTCTGAACAACTGCAATCAATTATTGATCAATTATCGGATAATGATGAAATAATAGTTTCGAATGATGGGTCTACCGATAGCACCCTAAATATAATTCAAGCTTTTAATGACAAAAGGATTAAAATTGTGCCTCACGAACCTTTCAGGAATCCAACCTTTAATATGGAATTTGCTTTACATCATGCACAGGGTGAATATATTTTTATGAGTGATCAGGATGACGTGTGGCTCCCCAATAAGGTGAGCGTTATGGTCGATGCGCTGCAGAAAGCCGATTATGTTATCAGCGACTGCTATGTTACTGACGAAAATCTTAATATCATTTACAATACCCGATATGTGCCCGAACTAAAAATTCATAAAAACAAGTTCATGGCCTTATTTTTTACTACACCCTACCAAGGAAGTTGTGTGGCTTTCCGAAGAAAAATTCTGGAAAAAGCATTACCTTTTCCTAAATACATCCAGTCCCATGATCGATGGGTTGGGAATATTGCAGCTTTCTTTTATAATGTAAAGTTTATCCCGGATAAATTGATTTATTATCGTAGGCATGGGAGTAATACATCTCAGTTTAAAAGTCCCAATTCTATCTTCAAAAGAATATATTACAGATTAGGCTATTGCTGGGGATTAATTACCAGAATCTTTAAATAAAACTAACCAGTTCTGTTTATGTACAATGTATTTGAACGCCAGTTGGCTCGTTGGTTAAATCGTTTTCCTGCTTTAAAATCTTTTATTAAGCGACTGTATCAGGCTTTTAATTTTATTATTTACCGTAAAAAATATGAGGTTTATACCCATTTCCAATTATTTCCCCTCCTAGATAGGGAATCGTTTTTTGGATATTATGATAAGTCGCCGGAAAACCGAACCGGCGAATATGTTATTTTCCATACCTCCCCTTTCCCTACCACAAAAAAACCGGCTTTAAGTCAACCTATTACTATTGTTTTATACGACCTGCAAAAAAAGACAGTGCTTCGATCATGGAATTCTTTTGCCTACAATTGGCAGCAAGGTTCCAAAATTCAATGGATTGATGATTACAAATTTATTTTTAATGATTATGACCCCCTTGAAAATAAGTTTGTTGCAAAATTAATTGATGTTGCCAAAGATTGCACCGTTAGTATGTATCCTTTTCCTGTTTATGATGTATATAAAAATGTTGTACTGTCGCTCAACTTTTCCCGTCTTGCCTTATTGCGTCCCGACTATGGATATATTAATGTTAAACCAATTATAGACTTAAAAGATGTCGATTCCGATGGAATATATAAGGGAGATTTGGCAAATAGTTCTTTTGGACTATTTTTAAGTCTGAGAAAAATCATGAATCTTCATTATGATCCTGTTTTTGAGTCGGCAATTCATAAGGTTAATCATATAATGTTTTCCCCTGACGGTGAATATTTTATTTTTTTACATCGTTATTTCCTCAACGGCAGAAAATACGATCGTTTAATTCTTTCAAATATACAAACGGGAGCATTAACTTTACTTTCTGACCATGAAATGGTAAGCCATTGTTTCTGGCTTAGTACATCCCAGATTATTGCCTACATGCGACGTTATGACCATGGCGATGGATATTATATAATTGATATCCATACAAAAAAAATTGAAAAAATATTGAATCCCGATATGAATAACATGGGTGATGGGCACCCCAATGTTTATGGTAACTGGGTAGTCTTTGATACCTATCCCGATCGGGCACGTCATAAACATTTGTGGGTTTATAATTTGCAAACTGAACAACTAACTGAAATAGGTTCCTTTTACGAATCATTGAAGTATTACGAACAAACCCGTTGCGACCTCCACCCCCGATTGAATCATAATGGCACAAGGATATATTTTGATTCGGTACACGACGGAATGAGAAAACTTTATTTCATAAATTTTACTGTCCATGAATAGCATTGCCTGTCTTTTGCCGGTATACCTCAACGATTTACCCCAATATGTGGATAAGGCTATTGAAAGCTTGTTAAAACAAACGGTCAAAGCTGACCTTATAATCTTATGCGACGGTCCTATTGCTTCTGAACTTGAGCAAAAGTTATGTAATATTCAAGGACATGTAAATATGCTAAAATTCCCCACTAACCGTGGTCTTGCTGCGGTTCTCAACGACGGAATTCGCTATTGTATACAGCAGGGTTATGAGTTTATTGCCCGCATGGATGCCGATGATATTGCCCTGCCCCATAGAATTGAAAAACAGATTAATTTTCTGGTAAATCATCCCGAGGTGGATGTGGTAGGGGGGGCTATTGAAGAAATCGATGAACAGGGTAATCCCAAAAATAAAACCATACATTATCCCTTGACTCATCAAGACTGTTATCGTTTTTTCAGCAAACGTGATCCTTTGGCGCATCCTGCCGTAATGTTCAGAAAACGATTCTTTGAAAAAGCCGGATGGTATAACGAAAAATATCGTAAAAACCAGGACACACAGCTTTGGTATCAGGGTTTTAAAAACGGATGTATTTTTGCCAACCTGCCCGATGTTATTCTACAGTTCAGAGTGAGCGATGCATTTTATAAATCACGTCGTGGGGGATATAGAAGAGCCCTGCAAATGTTGAAAGACAGAATAAAAATTAACAAAGACCTGAATTATGGCCCCATAGCTAATGTATATGCTTTGGGTATGTTTTTTATTACAATAGCACCTACCTTTGTGCGAAAGTTGGCGTATAAAATTTTAAGATAATTGTTATGATCCCATTCTCACCGCCTCGTATCGATCAGTTGATTATTGACGAAGTGATAGATACCCTTAAATCCGGTTGGATAACTACAGGGCCCAAAACCAAACTTTTTGAAAAGCGACTTACGGAATATTCGGGTTGTAAGGCAACCTTATGTCTTAATTCAGCCACTGCGGGGCTCGAGCTGATGCTTCGCTGGTTTGGCGTTGGACCCGGCGACGAGGTGATTGTGCCTGCATATACCTATTGCGCTACGGCCAATGTGGTGGTGCACTGTGGCGCTAAACCCGTGATGGTCGACGTCAATGCCCACGATTTTAATATCAATCCTCAAAAGGTGAGGGAAGCTATTACTCCCCGTACCAAGGTTATTATGCCGGTTGATATTGCCGGTTTCCCCTGCGACTACGACGATCTTTACCAGATTGTTAACGATAAGGATGTCCGTAACCTGTTTCGGCCCAGTAACGGAGTACAGCAGCAGTTGGGCCGAATACTCATCCTGGCCGATGCAGCCCATTCGCTGGGTGCAAGCTATAAAGGTGCCAAAATAGGTTCTGTAGCCGATATTACGGTATTCTCGTTCCATGCTGTTAAAAATCTCACTACGGCCGAAGGGGGGGCTGTGGCCCTGAATTTACCTGATCCTTTCGACAATCAGGCACTGTATCAATATTTGTGCATTTATTCCCTTCATGGCCAGTCAAAGGATGCGCTGGCTAAGATGCAAAAGGGGGCATGGCGATACGATGTCATTGAGGCGGGTTACAAGGCCAACATGACCGACATTCAGGCTTCGATTGGGCTGGTCGAACTTGCCCGCTACGATAACGATACGCTCGTTAAACGCAGACAAGTGTGTGAGTTCTATAATCAGCATCTGGGGAAGTATGACTGGGCTATCTTACCCCCATTGACCGACGGCGATAAGGTAACATCTTATCATGCCTATCTGCTGCGCATTAAGGGAGTCGACGAGAGCCAGCGCGACCGAATTATTCAGAGGATTTTCGATCGGGATGTTTCGGTTAACGTGCATTTTCAACCCTTACCCTTGCTTACCGCTTACAAAAAGCTGGGGTATGATATCAACGATTATCCGGTAGCATATCGCAATTATGCTCAGGAAATATCGTTGCCTGTCTTCTACGACATTACAGATCAGCAGCAACAACAGGTTGTTGAGTCAGTCGTACAATCGGTAAAAGAGGTTTTAGCATGATACGTTTTTTGGATATTCTGTTTTCGTTGTTGGGATTGATTATTCTCCTGCCCGTGTTTCTTATAGTAGCTGTATTAATAAAATGCAGCAGTAAGGGTCCGGTATTTTTTTTGCAAAAACGGGTGGGCAAGGGTAATCGCGACTTTTCGCTTATCAAGTTTCGCACCATGTATCAGGATGCCGACCGAAAAGGACTGTTGACTGTTGGGCAAAGGGATCCGCGTATTACGCCGGTAGGCTATTTTCTGCGTAAGTACAAGATCGATGAATTACCGCAGTTGATCAACGTTCTCAAGGGTGACATGTCGTTGGTTGGCCCTCGTCCCGAGGTCCGGAAGTATGTTGACCTTTACAACGACGAACAACGTCAGATATTGAATTTTCGTCCCGGCATTACCGACCTGGCCTCGATCAAGTATGTCAATGAAAATGAAATTTTAAGCCAGGCCGAAGACCCCGAGGCTTATTACATCCAGCATATTATGCCTGATAAAATACGGCTCAATCTCGAATATTTACGACAGCCTACACTGAAAAAATATTTTTCGATTATTTTTAAAACCTTTTTTAGCATAAAATAATAACCCATTTTTGGGTTTAAAGGCGAATGAACATGGCGGGCAGAATATTTCTTTCCGAGCCTCATATGGGAGGAGGGGAGCTTGATTTTATTCACGAGGCTTTTGCTACCAACTGGATTGGTTCGCTGGGGCCTCATGTTACTGCATTTGAGCAGGAATTAGCCGTATATACAGGATCCAAAGCTGTATCCTGCGTATCATCGGGTACGGCAGCAATACATCTGGCGCTTATACTTTCGGGTGTTTCAGCTGGAGATGAGGTGCTTTGCTCCTCGTTTACTTTTGCTGCTTCGGCCAATCCAATAGTATACCAGGGGGCTACACCAGTATTTGTCGATTCCGAGCCGACAACCTGGAATATTGACCCCGATCTGCTCGAAAAAGCTATCAAGGACCGATTGGCCAAAGGAAAAAAGCCCAAGGCCCTTATTTTAGCCCATCTGTATGGTATGCCTGCCCGTCTCGATAGGATTATGGACATCTGCAATCAATACGGCATAACCCTCATTGAAGATGCAGCCGAGGCGCTGGGTTCAAAGTTCAAAGGTCGGCAACTGGGGACTTTTGGCCGTATGGGCGTAATCTCATTCAACGGAAATAAGATTATTACTACCTCGAGTGGAGGTGCCTTGCTTGCCAATGACCCGGAGCTATGCCAAAAGGCTACTTTTCTGGCTACTCAGGCGCGGGATAATTTTCCTTACTATCATCACACCCACATAGGGTATAATTATCGCATGAGCAATATCCTGGCCGGTATCGGACGGGGGCAACTTAGAGTTTTGGATCAAAGGGTTGAGGCACGGCGTAAAATTTTCTTTGCCTACAAAAAGTTTTTTTCGTCAATATCCGGAGTTACGCTGCTCGAAGAACCCGATAGCAATTATTTTTCCAATCACTGGTTGACTACCATTGTGCTCGATCCGGGTCAGATAAGGGTTACCCCCGATGATTTACGGCTGGCACTCGAGAAAGAAAACATTGAATCGCGTCCCTTGTGGAAGCCTATGCATCTGCAGCCTGTTTTCAGGGATTGTCCGGCATATGTCAATGGGGTGTCGGAATATCTTTTCGAACACGGACTTTGTCTGCCATCGTCATCGACCCTGAGTGATGAAGATTTGGCAAGGGTAACTCGTTGCATACAACAGGTTTTTAATAGATAAAAAATATGGAAGCTGTCGGTGTATTTTGCTCATCGAGCAGTCTCACTCCGGCGCCTTATCTCGGCGACGCATACCAGCTGGGGGTGTTGCTGGCAAGGGAGAATATTACGGTGTACTATGGTGGAGGCGCCATTGGGGCTATGGGTTCACTTGCCGATGGGGTGCTCAGCGAAGGCGGTAAAATTGTAGGGGTAATTCCGCAGTTTATGATGCAACTCGAATGGGGTAATCCCCGGGTCACTGAAATGATTGTAACCAAGGACCTTGCGGAACGAAAATCGATAATATTTGAAAAAACAAAGGGTATTGTTGTATTGCCCGGTGGTACAGGCACACTCGACGAACTGGCTGAAGCGCTTTCGCACAAGAAGTTGGGTCTCTTTGATATCCCCGTGGTGCTACTCAACACCCAAAATTTCTTCGAACCCTTGCTGGTATTCTTGCAGCGTATGGTCGATGAGTCGTTTATTCTGCCCGAGCATATGAATTTTATCCACGTAGCCAACACCCCCGAAGCGGTGGTAAGCTACCTCAAAAATTACCAGCCACTGGGTCGGGATACCATTCGTAACATGGCCGCCCTATGATCGGGTAAGTTCCCGAAATACTTCCTCCAGCGGTTTTTCTTTTTTCTGCATTGAAAGGATTTTAATTCCAGTAGCTACAGCTTTGTTGAAAATAGCCTCGCGCAGATCGTAACCTTCCCTGCATTCGATTAGCCACTGGTTGGTATTTTGACTCACTACCGACTGTACTCCTTCGAGTGAAGTAAAAAAACTTTCATCGACCGGCACATGGGTTTCGACGATGAGGGTATGCGAACTTGTGCGAATGTGTGCAGTGGGCTGGTCGGCAATGATTTTGCCCTTGCTGATGAGGATTATGCGGTCGCAGATGGCTTCTACTTCCTGCATAATGTGGGTAGATAGCAGAACACATTTTTCCTTTGCTACTGCCTGAATCAGATTGCGTATTTCGACAATCTGGTTGGGGTCGAGTCCCGAAGTGGGTTCGTCGAGGATGAGGATGTCGGGGTTGTGTATAAGGGCTTGTGCAATACCCACCCGCTGGCGGTAACCTTTCGAGAGCTCGCCGATACGTTTTTTACGTTCGGGGGTGAGACCAGTAAGTTGGATCATCTCCTCCACCCGATGATCGGCTTTCTTTCCTAGTCGGTACAGGCCGGCAACAAATTTCAGGTACTCTGTAACATACATATGCAGATACAGGGGATTATGTTCGGGCAGGTAGCCGATATGTTGGCGGATCGAAGGGCCTTCTATGGCAATATTGCGTTGATTGATGTATACTTCCCCCTCACTGGGACGTAGGTAACCCGTGATAATTTTCATCAACGTAGATTTTCCGGCACCGTTGGGGCCGATAAATCCCACAATCTCGCCTTTTGATAGCTGAAACGAAGCCTTGTGTACCGCACATTGGCTGCCGTAATATTTGGTAACTTCTTTGACCTCGAGCATGGGCTGTATAATTTAGCCCCCAAAGGTACTAAAACTATCCTTAATGGTACGTGATTTTGCCCGTATGGTAAGGACGGGTATGGGAGATTTGCTGATCAGCTGTTGGGCAATGCTTCCCATTATCAGGTCGGTAAAAGAGTTTCCGCTTTCATTGACTACCGACAATAATTCGCATTTGCGTTCTGTGGCGTAGTCAAACAGGTCGTTAAGTCCGTTAGCCCCCACCAGTGCATAGGATACGTAAGGGATATCTTTATTTTTGAGATATTCAATGGTTTGGTTGGCATAGCCATTAAGGCGGCTTACTACCTTTTTATTGGTCGATTCGGAAAAAGTTACTACATGTACGGTAGCGCCAAAAAGCTTGGCTAATGTCGATACAAAAACCACTTTCTGCCGGCTGTGGAGGGCAATATCGATGGGGAGTAAAATGTTTGTAATATCCTGAGGAACGGGCAGTTGCCGTATCGTTATTACTGGTCGCGAGGTAGCACATACGATGCGGTAAGCATTGCTGCCAATGAATAGTTCCTCAAAACCTGAGGCGCCATGGGTCGAGGCAACAATGAGACTATCGGTAAAAGCTTCGGCCTGACTTACTACCTCCTGATATACTTTCCCTTTTTTGATGATGTATGTGAGCTGTGCTTCCTCGTGCAGCTCTTTGCTGTAAATTTCAATATATTTTTGTAGCTTTTTCTCAGCCTGCCGGTATTCTTCCTCCTCTTGGCTGGGTATATCGTGCCGGTGCTGAACATGTACGAGTTGGATTTTAACCGGAAACCTGCGGCCAAAAAGCAGAGCCAGTTCAAAACCTTTCAGGGAGTCGACAGAAAAATCGAGCGGAACAATGATGGTTTTCATCTCGGGTTTGTTTTCGGGGAGTTTTTTAGTGCCCATTTTCTGAAATTTCAGGCTAATGTATGAAAAAATATTGATAATTACCAACAATAAGATTGGGGTTGAATGTTTTTTATTGGCCTTTTGTCAGAATAAACCTATGTTTTTTGTTTATCTTCATTTTACTAAAACATGTTCGATTAAATTTCTATCTTTTTCTTTTACGCAGAAAAGATGTATTCTTGGTGTATATGCCATGCCGGAATTTTATATATCTTTACCGGCTATTTAAAAGATTGAAATGATGCCCGAGATGCAAAAAATTGGATTTATTATTAATCCTATTTCCGGAACGCGAAAAAAGACAAATCTTCCCGACTACATTTATGGTACATTAGGTAATCATTACGATATTGACATTCGTTTTACCGAGCGACGGGGTCATGCCTATGAACTGGCGCGCGGGATGGTTGAACAACAATACAGTATTATCGTAGCGGTGGGGGGCGATGGTACCGTCAATGAGGTGGCCTCGGCGTTGGTGCATACTCCATCGGCATTGGGGATTATACCCTGTGGGTCGGGTAATGGTTTGGCCCGCCATCTGCAGATACCCCTCGATTGGAAGGAGGCTATAGAACTTTTCCTGCACTGCAAGGTGGTGGAAATTGATTATGGGACGGCTAATGATGTTAAATTTTTCTGTACCTGCGGGGTAGGTTTCGATGCCCATGTGGGTCACATTTTTTCCCAGAATAAAAAACGAGGTTTCTGGACATACCTGAAAAGTGTTTTGGGCGAATTTGTTCGGTATAAGCCCAAAAAGTACAAGTTTAAAACCGCTGAATACAAATTTAAGAAAAAAGCTTTCCTGGTGACCTTTGCCAATGCCTCGCAGTATGGGAATGATGCTTATATTGCTCCTCATGCCGATATTCAGGATGGGCTTATTGATGTTTCCATATTGGAACCCTTCCCTGCCATCAAAGCGGTGGATATTGGCATGAAACTGATGAGCAAAAAAATCGATCGCTGCCAGTATGTACAGATTTTAAGGACGAAAGAAGTTCTTCTGAAACGAAAAAAGAAAGGGGTGTTTCATTACGATGGAGAGCCCTGTGTCATGAAGAAAAAAATTCTCATCAAAGCACATCCCCGCGGATTAAAAGTGGCTGTCAATATTGATGCACCTTTTAATTAAAGCGTATAGGGGCGCTGTGTGTAGGTCTTCATACAATTGGGGCATATACAGTCGTCGGCTTCCATCAGCAATTTTTTGTAGGCAACAGGCGTAAGCTGAACGTTTTCACACCAGCAATCGCCATCCCCCTCACAGGTAAAGACCTGCCCGCATTTGGGACATATTTTTTGGCTCATCCTATTGATTCATTTTATTATTCCCATTTTTCGGGAAATTTGCTGATAAAAAATCGTATCAGTCCGTACGATAATACAATGACTGCCGGCCAGCTCAGAAACCAGATAATTTCAGCGATATACATAGCTTAAGTTTTTTCAGTAAACATGTCCACCTTCTTCCAGTTCTTTGTCGCTAAGTTTTTTACGATTAATAGCCCGCCATGCCCAAAACATATAGGCAGCAACAAAAGGCACCAGCGTGCTGACATAGCTCATCACCGTGAGGGTAAAATAGCTTGAGGAGCTATTGCCCAGATGCAAAGAGCTTTGAAAATCAACCTTCGACGGATAGTAGCAGTTGTCTCTGTAAGCAAGTACCATGAATAAGGCAAATACCACCAGAATCACCCCGCTGCCACTATACCATATCCCCTTGGTCGAACGGCGGAAGATGGAAATGGCAATCCCAAAAAGGGTTAATCCAACACCTGCAAGCAGAATAATTGCCAGCAACGGTAATTCAATAAAACTGCGCCAGAATTTAAGGGGTTCGACGTACACCAGCTGGTTGACACTATCATAACGTTGTCCTGGCATGGTAAGGACTACGGCCAGAAATGCCACAAAAAACACTACAAAAGGAATACTGTTGAGTATCAAGTGACGAATCGAACGGTTGAAAATTTCGGGATGATCGATATTGTTCATAAAATATAGTAGTGCCAGGGTGCGTGCCAGGAAAAAAACAGCAAGTCCCAGCAATACATTTCTCCAGTCGGCTATGGCTTCGAGTCCGTGCCATGGCGAAGTCCATTGCGAAATAATATTTCCCTGCTGGCTGGCAATATTTGAGAAATTGACCGTGAAATTAGCTCCGGTAAAAAAAGTGGCTACAGCAACACCCAGCAGAAAGGTTCCCAAGGCACCGTTGATGAACAGGAAAACGTCGAAAGTTTTTTTCCCAAGAAAATTATTGGGTTTTGAACGATATTCGTACGATACAGCTTGAATTACAAAACAAAACAGGATAGTCATCCATAGCCAGTAGGCCCCTCCGAAGCTGGTAGAATAGAACAGCGGGAAAGAAGCGAATAATGCCCCGCCAAATACTACCAGCGTAGTAAAGGTGAATTCCCATTTCCTACCCAGCGAATTTACGATGAGCGATTGTTCGGTGTCGTTTTTGCCTATTACATAAATTAGGGTTTGACCGCCTTGCACAAATAGAAGAAATACCAGAAAGGCTCCCAGAACGGAGATAATAAACCACCAGTAGTGCTGCAATGTGGCGTATGAAAGGGTTTCAAACATAGCTGATAGTTTTTAGTGATCTTTAGGACCCATCTTAATTTGTTTGATCATTATCTTAATTTCAGCAATTAATAAGCCCGTGAAAAGTATGGCAAAAAGAAAGAGCGTTATTTGCACGGAGCTGCTGTCGATTTTCGATATCGATGCAAAAGTAGGCAGATAATCCTGAATAGTCCAGGGCTGACGACCTACTTCGGCCACTATCCAACCTGCTTCACTGGCAATGTAGGGTAGTGGGATGGATAGCAAGGCCAGCCATAAAAATTTCTTCTTCTGATCGATGGTTTGCGAAAATAAATACCAAAGCGATAGGATAAACAGAATAACAAAAAAGAAACCCAGACCTACCATGATGTGAAAACTGTAAAAAGTAAGCGAAATATGCGGGATAATTTGATGTGGTTCTTTGATAAAGGAATAGCCAAAGTAGGCAAAATAATTTTTCTGAAATGCGGGGTCCATGAATTCTCCTTTGAGGGTCAGGTATGTTGCGGTGTCCTTATTGGCACGGGCGTTCTGCAGGGCAGCCAGCTTTTCCCGGGCCAGCGTTCCCCGACGAATTTTCTCCTGCAAGGGTAAAATGTTACGCACCGAATCGCCATGGATCAGTTCTTTGATCCCAGGTATAAAACTATTGGCATTGTTTAACGCCAGCACCGAAAGTGCTTTAGGAATTTCAACGGTGTATTTTATTTTTGGTAGATTAAACAAGGAAGAATCATGTTTTTCAGTACTTACAATACCAAATACTTTTAAATCTGCCCCCGATTGCCCCTCATATAAAGCTTCCATGGCAGCAAATTTCATAGGCTGATAACGGGCTATAAGTTTAGCAGACGAATCGCCGGTGATGATGATAAAAATTGAAGTAATAATGCCAAATATGCTGGCTACCAGCATGCTCTTCTTAAATAATGCAACCTCGCGTTTGTGCAGCAGAAACCATGCACTGATCCCTAATACAAAAACCGAAGCCAGAACAAACCCCGATGATACTGTGTGCAAAAATTTATTGATGGCTACCGGCGAAAACAATACATCCCAGAAATTAATCATCTCGTTTCGGGCAGTATCCGGATTAAAATGCATTCCCGCAGGATACTGCATCCATGCATTAGCTACTAATATCCAAAGAGCCGATATATTCGAACCAAAGGCTACCAGCCATGTCGATAGCAAATGAAATTCCTTGCTTACCTTGTTCCATCCAAAAAACATCACCGCTATGAAAGTCGATTCAAGGAAGAAAGCCATGATACCCTCTATGGCCAACGGCGCTCCAAATATATCACCTACAAACCACGAGTAGTTAGACCAGTTGGTGCCAAACTGAAACTCAAGGATAATCCCCGTCGCTACCCCTATGGCAAAATTGATCCCAAAAAGGGTCATCCAGAATTTCGTCATGCGTTTCCATTCCTCATTCCCGGTTTTGACGTAAATGCTTTCCATGAAAGCAATGATAAAACTTAAGCCCAAAGTCAGAGGAACAAACAGCCAGTGATACATAGCTGTAAGGGCAAACTGGGCTCTCGACCAGTTGACCAAGCCCATATCTACTATTTCATTCATGCCAATCAATTATTTTTTTCAACATTCAACTGATGTAAGCAAACCCAAAAACTCTCCAACGCTAAAACTGCTATTTCGTTAGCTCTTTAATTACATACGTTGCTTTTTCTTCATCGGAGCTAAATCGCGACCCTAAGTAATCCTTGAAGAAAAACAACTTTAAAATCCCGAACATAATAAATAGTTTGATGAGGATAATGATCCACAGCTTACGACCTACGGTCATTGACCGGAATCCATCCACATAAAACCAGAAGATTTTCTTCACTAAATTAAACATTTTTAGAAAATGTGTGCTTGTTGAGTTGTATAAAAAACAGGATAATTTATAAAATGTTTTGCTGATTGGGCGAATTTCTGCAAAATTAAGAGTGTTTCTAAAAGGCTTAGCTTGTATGATTGTTAATAAATTATCTGCCACACAATTGGAAATTCCGCTAATTTTGAAAAAAGTTTTGTCATCGTTATGCCGGAAGCCGAAAAATACGTAGATACCCCATTAATGAAGCAATATTACAGCTTTAAGAGCAAACATCCCGATGCCATCCTGCTGTTTCGGGTAGGGGATTTTTACGAGACTTTTGGCGAAGACGCGATAAAGACTTCCGAGATTCTGGGGATTACGCTTACCCGACGGGCCAATGGGGCAGCCAGTTATGTCGAACTGGCGGGTTTTCCTTATCATGCGCTGGATAATTACCTATACAAGCTGGTTCGTGCGGGTCAGCGTGTAGCTATATGCGAACAGCTCGAGGATCCTAAGCTGGCAAAAAAGATTGTTAAACGAGGCATTACCGATATTATTACACCGGGAGTCACTTACAACGATAATGTACTCGAGCGCAAGGAAAATAATTTCATTGCTTGTGTGCATTTCGACAAATCGTTGATTGGGGTTGCTTTTCTCGATGTGTCGACGGGCGAGTTTTTTGTAGCACAGGGACAGCCTCTGCAAATCGATAAACTACTGGGCAGCATGCAGCCCAAAGAGGTGCTGTGTCAGAAACTACACTACAAACAGTTAACCGAAACATTCGGCAGTCGATATTACGTGTATAAGCTCGACGACTGGATGTTTACTTACGAAAATGCCGAAAGTAAGCTGCGTAAGCAGTTTCAGGTTACTTCGCTGAAAGGGTTTGGCATCAGCGACATGACGGCAGGCATTGTTGCTGCAGGGGTAATTCTGCAATATCTCGAACAGAATGAGCAGCATCAGCTCGGACATATCTCCGGCATCAGCCGTATCGACGATGATAAATATTTATGGCTTGATAAGTTTACCATACGAAATCTCGAGCTTTTTCAATCCTTGCACGAAGGGGGGAAAAGTCTGATTGATATTCTCGATCATACCCAAACCCCCATGGGCGGGCGCATGCTTAAGCGCTGGTTGGCAATGCCCCTTAAGGAGATTTCGCAGATACACGAGCGGCACGAGATTGTGGCATGGCTTGTTGACCATCCCGAAATCAAGGAGGCCATCGAGGAAGAAATTAAAAATGTCGGGGATATTGAACGTTTTTCGGCACGGGTGGCAACGCTGCGAGCTAATCCCCGCGAAGTGTATCAGATAAAAAAGGCGCTGGAGGCAATAGGTCACATTATTGATATCTGTCATCAGTCGGACCATTCACTAATTCGTCAGCTGGCCGATCAGCTTAACCCCTGTACGGTGGTGCTGCAGAGGATCGAACGCGAAATACTTCCCGATGCTGCCTTGCAAGTGGGTAAGGGAAGCGTAATAGCCGATGGTGTGAATGCCGAACTTGACGATCTGCGCAGGATGCGTAACCTGGGGAAAGAATATCTCCAACAATTACAACAACGCGAAATCGAACGTACCGGTATCCCTTCGCTTAAGGTCAGTTTCAACAATGTTTTTGGCTATTACATCGAGGTGCGCAATACCCATAAGGACAAAGTTCCTGCCGATTGGATCCGAAAGCAGACCCTGGTAGGTGCCGAACGTTATATAACCCCCGAACTAAAAGAGTACGAAGAGAAAATTCTGGGCGCCGAGGAAAAAATTGTACTGCTCGAAAGCACAATCTTTCATGAATTGCTCAGCTTTTTGTCGGGTTATGTTCCTATTTTCCAGCAAAATGGCAATGTGATTGCCCGGATCGATTGCCTGTGTTCGTTTGCAACGGTGAGCATGCAAAATCGTTACGTGCGTCCCCGTATCAACGACACGCTGGTGCTCGATATTAAAGGGGGGCGACATCCTGTAATAGAAAAGCAACTCCCTGCGGATAAGACCTACGTGGCCAATGATATTTACCTCGATAGCGAAGAACAGCAGATTATTATCATTACGGGTCCCAACATGAGCGGGAAGTCAGCGCTGTTGCGTCAGACGGCACTTATCGTTATCATGGCCCAGATGGGGTGTTTTGTCCCAGCCGACGAAGCAACCATAGGAGTGGTCGACAAGGTTTTTACACGTGTAGGAGCATCCGACAACATTTCACTGGGCGAATCAACCTTTATGATCGAAATGATAGAATCGGCCAGCATACTCAATAACCTTTCGCCTCGTAGCCTTGTACTGCTGGATGAGATAGGACGGGGTACCAGCACCTACGATGGTATATCCATTGCCTGGGCCATGGTTGAGTATATTCACGAACATCCCTCGTGCCGGGCCAAAACGCTGTTTGCTACGCACTACCACGAACTTAATGAAATGGAGAAATCTTTTGCCCGCATCAAAAATTTTAACGTCTCGGTGCGGGAGGTCGACAACAAGGTGATCTTCCTACATAAACTGGTTCGGGGAGGCAGTGAACATAGTTTTGGTATTCATGTGGCCAAGATGGCTGGCATGCCCAATAGCGTAGTGCGACGTGCCGAAGAAATTTTAAAGGAAATGGAAATGTCGCAACGTGCCGATAAACCCGCTCGTCCCTCTGCGGATATCGGCGTAAAAAGGGAAGGCTATCAGCTAAGTATTTTCCAGCTCGACGATCCCGTGCTCAAGCAGATACGCGATGAACTTAAAAAACTCGATATCAACAACCTAACCCCACTCGAGGCCCTCAATAAATTGAATTACATCAAACGCCTTACTGGTTTATAAACCAAACTGCCCGTATTTTATGATATTCACCTAAGCAATGGTTTTTGCTCAAACAGTAGAGGATAGCCTGATGTTGTAATTATATCAGAACGTTAGCCTCCAGAGCACCATCGGAAAAAATCCCAGCTGGTAAGTCGTAGTAATCTTATTCTTTTGTGGATTGTAATATTCATTTAGTATGTTCCGGTGGTTGGTAATATTTTCGATGTAAATCTGCCATTCCTGTGTACTTCTCGGCTTATTGATCCGGACAAAAATTTTGAAGTCGGCCTTAAAAAATGGCGCATACTGGTGGGCAAAAGTTTCAGATTCGATATAAACAGTTTCTCGTTTTTTCGTAGAAGCCTCAAGGTCAATGGGGGTATAACGTTTGCCTCCTGCTGTGCTGATTTTAATATCGGTGCCCAGGGTTAAGCGGGTACTGATGGGGAAGGTGTATCCTGCTAAAGTGTTGAAAACATAATTGCCGTTAAATGCAGTATTTCGAAGTATTCCATCACTGCCGCAATATTTCGATTCGAAAAGTGATAGCGTAAAGAGGTAGTAAAAGTTGTTTTGCAAAAATCGTTCAAGGGTGAATTCAATACCGTAGTTGTATCCTTTTCCACTATTTACAAGGCTATCGCGATAGTCAACACCCCAGAAGGCACCGGTATTCAGTAGGCTATAGGCGTTTCTTTCATTACCCGATACGGGTATATCAAACAAGTATTGATAATAAGCTTCGGTTTTGAGTCGTAAATTACTGGTAAAATTCCAGTCATGACCGATTACCCAATGGTGTGCACGGATAAAATTCAGGTCAGTGTTTGTTTCTTTGTATCCTACATGGGGATAAAATTTTCCCCAATAATAGGCTGCCAATGGAAGGGTGCGCGAGTGCAGACCATAGGCAAAGTGAAGGGTCCGGTCAGAGGCGTAAAAAAATGAAAAACCTATACGTGGTTCAAGTGAAAATGATTGGTTAAGGGTGAAATACATGGCATGAATGCCGGGTTTTAGTTCCCATTTTTCTGAAAATTTGTAATTGACCTCGTAATAGGATTTGAGTAGCACTGGCCCCTTGCCCAGTTTTTTGGACTGGTCGAGAAAGGGGATTAGCTTTAACGAATCGTAGCTGTACACCTTGGAGTTCAGGGCATAACCCATCAGGTCGGCCTGAATGCCGGCACGCGTATTGAAGCGGGCATTGTATTTAGTACCTGCCACAGCCGATGTGCTGATACGATATTCGTCGATGTTGTGCTCGAAAAACCGAAAGGGGTTGGCGTTGTTCGCATCGAGGGTATCCCCATCGCTTCCTCCGCTTTGATACAGTCCCCAGCCCATGATTTTGAGGTAAGTCTTAGGATTGACGAATACCGTATACGATATTCCCGAAACAGCCATGGCCGATCGATTATAAAGGTCCATCCCTTCCGAAAGGTACATATCATCGGGTTTGAGTTTGCTGCTTAACATGGCTATACTGCTTTTCCCGGCCAGGGTGTAAAAACTTAGAACTCCCTTTTTTAAGGGTAGATTAATCTTGCAGGTAAAATCCTGATAACGGGGTACTCCGGATGTGCCGAAACTAAATCCGAGTTTGTCCATAATATCGAGCACTGAATATCGGTAATAAGCCATATAGGTGCTTTGTTGATCGCGGTTGATGGGGCCTTCAGCACCAATCTCGAATCCGTTAAAACCCGATTGGAAAGTAAACTCGTGTTTGTTGCTGTTGCCATTGCGCATTTTAAGGTCAAATACTCCGGATAGTGCATTCCCGAATTCGGCCGGAAAAGCACCGGTATAAAAATCGGAGTTGCGAAGCAAATTATTGTTGAGCATACTTACAGGGCCACCTGTAGTTCCGTTTTCGGCAAAATGGTTGGGATTGGGGATTTCGATATCATCCAGACGCCAAAGTAAACCCGATGGTGAATTGCCACGGATGATTATATCATTACGCTGGTCGTTGGCAAAGTATACACCTGCAAAGTTGGAAGCCATACGCGCGACATCTCCTCGGCTTCCTGCATAACGTTCGGTTTCCTCGACTGTAAACGAACGTGCACTTGCAGTGGCCATCTCGTTCGTGGGACGAGCTTTGGGTTTTTGCGCTGTAACTACTACCTCTTCGTATGTGGTTATCTCCTCTTCCATCTCGATATGGAGCTGCAAGGCCTTTCCACTGTTGATCATAACCTCGTTCAGTTGAACAGGACTGTATCCTACATATCGCACCGCTATAGAAACCTTGCCTACAGGCACTCCCTTTATTCTGAAATATCCCTGACTATTGGTCAAAGCTACTAAGGGAGGACTGGTACTTGTAACTATTACCGATGCTCCTTCGAGCGGCTGTTGAGATGCCTTATCTACAACCTTTCCTATTACTTCCTGTACATATTCCTGTGCATTTACCGGTCTAAATAGCAGAAAGACCATTAGTCCGAAAATACTTATCCAATATTTCTCAGCTTTTAAGTTAAATTTCAGTGCAGATAATACGTCAATCCAATATTTCTTTTGCATGTCCGTTCGCATCATTCTCAGGTATTTTTTCCGCAAGTTATACAAAAAATAGGTGCCTGCCAAAAAAAGCAGTCGGATATTGTCTCAAAGAATTGTGTTTCCTCGGGTCGCCTTCAATACTTTTGAATGTCTCTATCGTCTGAACATTGCTACCCTGTATAGGGGATAAATGTATCATATAGGGGTCAAAATTGATAATATGGGATATTTTCCGAACAAAAAGCCGTGTTTTTTTCTGCAAAATAATGTACTTTTAATGTTTGATAAGTTTTATAGCAAACGTTGACAAGAAAATCAATTAAAATGCTACCTGTTAAAAAGCAAAATCAATTGCCGCAACAATGATTTTGCAATAGATTTTTGGAAAGAATAATTCCAAATGATGGATTGGTTGGTTTTTGCAATAGAGAAAGCTAAAAAAGAGTCCGACTGATTCAAAAAATTACAATAATGAACAAGATATTCTGAAATATAGCTTCTAACGTTTTAAGCGCAGTGGGTTATCAGAAACACGTCACGGCTGAAAATTTTAACCTGCGAGTTTCATGCGGTCGAGAGGTTAAGAAAAGTAAGTAGACATAACCAAATATCAGTCAGTAACTTATAAAATTATTTTCGAATGAAGGCAAAAAATGAATTGAGATCAGTCCTGTTTTTCAGGGAAGTGCTTGCCTGTATCCGCCGATGGATGGGCAACAGGTTCTTTGTATCCGGGATGCTGTTACTATTCGGTACATCTGGATGGGTGAACGCAGGGGGGCTATGGCTGCCCGCTTTTTTCTCCGACCATATGGTGTTGCAACAGCAAATGGAAGTACCTATCTGGGGAAAAGCCAATCCAGGAACGACGGTAACCCTAGTTACCGGTTGGGGCAGTTCGGTGAACACCGTAGCCGATGCTTCGGGTAAGTGGAAAGTTAAAGTTAAAACTCCTTCGGCCGGGGGCCCTTATGCGATAACCATAAGCACACCAGACGAGGAGAAGAAATTGCAGGATGTATTGATTGGAGAGGTGTGGATTTGTTCCGGACAGTCGAATATGGAAATGCCGCTGGCAGGTTGGCCGCCCCGTGATACTGTTATGGGAGCCGCTCAGGAAATTGCATCGGCCAACAATCCCTACCTGCGGACTTTTACCGTTACCCGTGCTTATTCGCTGATTCCCGTTGATTCGTGTACGGGACAGTGGATGTCGCTGAACCCGCAAACGGCAGGGCAATACAGCGCTACAGCCTATTTCTTCGGCAAAAAATTGTACGAAACCCTGAAAGTACCTGTGGGGCTTATCCATACCAGTTGGGGAGGCACTCCCGCCGAAGCATGGACGCCGCAGGAAGAACTTGCAAATTTCCCCGAATATAGCGAGTTGCTTAGCAAGCTTCCTTCGCTTACCAATGAATACATCAATCTTTGCAATTGGATCAAAGATCATCCGCAGATTGCTATCGACAATACCGATCCCGATTACTGGAAAAACCTCGTATTGAATGATTCGGAGGTAAAAAATCCTGTTTTCAATGATTCCCTGTGGTCTGTAATGAAATTACCTGTTCTGTGGGAAAAGGAGGCCTTAGGCGAATTCGACGGAATCGTCTGGTTCCGCAAAACAATCAATATCCCGGCTTCGTGGGAAGGTAAGGAGTTGGAGTTGTCGCTGGGGATGATCGACGATATGGATGCTACTTTTTTCAATGGCACTAAGGTTGGGGGATATGAAGCAGGCGGTTTTTGGCAGACCCCCCGTAAATACCGGATTGCCCCCAGCCAAGTAAAAGCAGGTTGGGTAACTATTGCGGTAAGAGTCATCGATACGCAAGGGGGAGGAGGTATCTGGGGTACTCCCGAAGACTTGTACCTGACTCCCGTAGGCAGTAATGAAAAATTAAGCCTGGCCGGCGAATGGAAATATATGCCTGTAGGGGAATTTATGAGCAATAAAATATATGTTTACAGCCTAGAGAATGGCGATTTTTTCCGTCGGCCCAAAATTGGCATTATACCGGGTCCTTACCAGCCTTCGTTTCTGTACAATGCTATGATACATCCACTGGTTCCTTATGGCATCCGCGGGGCTATCTGGTATCAGGGTGAGTCCAATGTAGGACGCGCAACGCAGTATCTGAAACTTTTCCCGCTTATGATTCAGGCATGGCGAAGGGTATGGCAGCAGGGCGACTTTCCTTTCTATTTTGTGCAGATCGCTCCCTGGGAATATTCTGGCGCCGATAACGATGATAGCGGTTGGTTGCGAGAGGCTCAACGGCGAACGCTCTCATTGCCTAATACAGGTATGGCCGTTACCCTCGATATCGGAAATGTAAAAAATATTCACCCCCCTTACAAACGTGAAGTGGGCGAACGACTTGCCCTGTGGGCACTGTCGGAAACTTACCGGCAAAAAATCGAATGTAGCGGCCCCCTTTACCAGGGTGCAACCGTGAAAGGCGACAAAATGTACGTATCGTTCACCCATGTCGACGGCGGATTGATGCTAAATACTACAAAGCCAACCGAATTTGAAATAGCCGGCGAAAATCAGAAATTTTTCCCCGCCATGGTGCAGATCGAAAAGGATCGTCTGGTGGTATGGAGTCCTTCGGTCAAAAATCCTGTTTACCTTCGTTACGCTATGCGCAATGGATCCAAAGCCGAACTTTTTAATAAAAACGGACTCCCCGCCTCGGGTTTCTCAACACAGGATATGCAAAAGTAATATTTTGTGATATTTACCGGACACCATTGAGGTGAGAATGGAACCCACATGTTTTACGAAAATAAAAAGCGGGATAATCCCTTTTTGACGAATCGACGACATGTGGGTTTCATCCGTCCGGGGAGATAAATATCACCGGTTTTGGTTGTGTCCAAAACGGTTTGTTTATTTCATCACCGCACATATTGTTGAAATTACTTTCTTATTAGCTTTACACGATTTTCTCCGTCCTGTTACCAGTATAGAAAACACAGAATAATATTTAATCCAAGAAGTCAATAACTAAAAAAATTACAGATGAGAACAATGTTTTATCTAAGATCGAAAATTTTCACTAAAATGCTGCTATTTTGCGGAATTATAGCAGGATCACCGTTGTTTGCTCAGGGGAAGATATTGGAGAGCCAATCCATCGACAGTAAAATTCTATCGCGGACGGTGAAATACTCAATTTATCTGCCCGAAGATTACGATTATTCGCAGCGTTCGTATCCGGTGCTTTATTTGCTGCATGGCTATACCGACGACGAAACAGCCTGGGTACAGTTTGGCGAAGTAGGCAAAATTGTCGACGAAGCAATTCAGTCGGGCGATGTTGCTCCCATGATTGTGGTTATGCCCGATGCCGGTGTGAGCTTTTACATCAATGCCTACAACGAAAAACAGGGGTATGAAGATATGTTCTTCAATGAATTTATCCCCGCTATCGAAAAAAAATACCGCATTCGTTCGAAAAAAGAATTTCGGGCTGTTGCAGGATTATCCATGGGAGGATATGGTACCCTTGTCTATGGATTGAAACATTCCGATGTTTTTGCAGCGGCAGCTCCTCTGAGTGCAGCTGTGTTTACCGACGAAGAGGCTTATCAAAACCTGAAAAATAATGTGATCGGACTGGCCAATATATTTGGACCGCTGGTAAATGATTCGCTGCCTGCTTATTTCAGGCAAAATTCCCCTCTGTATCTGGTCAAAACTTTACCTAAGGAAAAGATTGAATCGGTTCGTTGGTATATCGATTGTGGCGACAAGGATTTCCTGATTGCCGGAAACTGTTACCTGCATCTGGCAATGCGGGAGCGTGATATAAAGCACGAATTTCGGGTACGTAATGGCGAGCATAACTGGACCTACTGGCGAACAGCCCTTCCCGAAGTGCTTAAATTCATCAGCATCTCTTTCCATCGATAAACACCTGTCGACTCTGTTGTCAGGCAGAAACGATATTGCTACCCAACCCATGGGCATTTACGAGTACCCATGGGTTTTTTACTTTAAGCAGGTCTGAGTAAGCATAATTTTCAGTGGTTCTGTAGTGCCAAAAAACGTATACATCTGAAAATAAAATATTTATAGGCCTAAGCCATCAAAGTCAGAAAGAATCTGGTTGGATTTATTATGGCTATTCACGGTGCGTTGGTAGGCTGCATTACCATTTTGCAGAAAACTATCTTATATTTGTCCAAAATGCAAAGAATGAAGATTATGAATGCAATAAAACCATATTTTTACCTTGGCTTGTGGATGCTGGCGGGGATATCATGTGTACCCCTACAAAAGTATAGGGCTACAGAGAATGAACTACAACAGGTTAACCAGCAACTTAGCCGTTTGAAAGGCGAGAACGAGCAGTGTAAGGTCGAAAATGCAGAAATGAAGGTTCAGCTGCAGCGTTACGAAAGTCGCATGGCCGCTATGATAAGGGATAGCATGCAAAGATCCAGTGAATGGCAAAAGTTGTCCCAGAGGTTCGATAGTCTTTTTGCCGAACATACCAGTTTGCAGGATGCCCATGAACTTTTGCTCAAGGGTGCCCAGAAAGAGTCGGCCAGATTGATGCGTCAATTGCAGGAAGCTCAGGATGAACTGAAAAAGAAGGAAGCTTCGCTTACGGCACTCGAAAAAAGTTTGAATGATAAAAAAATCAATCTCGACCGGCTCACGGCCGAACTCAACAAACGCGATGCCCGGTTGAAAGAGTTGGAATCGATCCTGTTTAAGAAGGATTCGGTAGTACGTGCGCTTCGGAATACTGTATCCGATGCCCTGCTTGGTTTCGAGAACGAGGGGCTGAGCGTAAACATTCGAAATGGTAAAGTGTACGTTTCACTTGAGGAAAACCTTCTGTTTCCCTCGGGCAGCACCGTTGTCAATGCTCGTGGCCGGGAGGCCCTGAAAAAACTGGGACAGGTACTCGAACGTAACCCCGATATCAATATTACCATCGAGGGGCATACCGATAACGTACCTTACAAGAGTAAGGGTGAGATTAAGGACAACTGGGATCTGAGCGTGATGCGGGCTACTGCTATTATTCGCATCCTGCTCGAAAATCAGGGTATTGATCCCAAACGACTTACTGCTGCCGGAAAAGGTGAGTTTTCGCCCCTTGCTACCAACAAGACAGCCGAAGGACGTGCCAAAAATCGTCGAACGGAAATTATTTTGACCCCAAAACTCGATGAACTGTTTAAAATCCTCGAATAACCTTTTACCCCGGTTCGTTGCCGGCAACAGGTTGTAACACAATGATGCGTACAGTTGCTTGTTTTAAGCGTGCAGGCAGGTACATCATTTGTGCCGGGATCATTTTATATACTTCCGCCTGTTTTCGGACACGTCATCTGGCTTATCATGAGTCCTGCAATCTTTATACATACAGAAATGTGCCATTGCGCCTGCCCGACCGCCGGCTGGTTACTATAGCCAATATCGATACTTTCCTTATGCAGGCACAGACCAATTATCTTATGCAGGGACGAATGAAAGAAAACGACCTGTCGATTTCCCGTTCCGACCACATCCTGGTGAGCCAATACGATAGTGTGGTAATGGCGATGGAGAGCAAAAATTATGCACAGGCTATAGCTTCAGGGGAAAAATTGAAGAACATGTATCGTGCTGTGGAATTTTATTCCGACATCAGTTTTCTTCAGGGCTATGCATGGGCCTCGTTGGGTAATCGGGATTCGGCAAGGGTTGCTTTTGAAAAATTTTTGAACTATGCCGGGCAAAAATACCCGAGCCGTTTCAGGGGCTTATCCCGCACGTTGGCAGCCCGGGATCAATATTGCCGCGAGCGTAGCGCAGCTGTCGGTTATCTGTACCACGATACTTTGCCATCCTTGATCTTTCAGCGGATAGCCCCGGTCTTTTACTATCAGAGTTTTTCGCCGGGTTATGGCTACAACCCTGATGATTTTCAGACCGACGCCCGTTGGATATTTTCGGGGGTAGGGTGGGAGTATGTGGCAGACCAGTCCCTTTTTCAGGCAAATACCGTATATATGCTTCATCCGCGACTGGGATTGTCTACCGGTATCAGGTTCAACCAGCATGTACAGTTGTTATGTGCAGCATTGCCATGGCAGGCCACATGGGCGACGAATCGGCGCTGGGGGGTAAAATTAACGCCATTACTTTTTTTTGCTCATAGCAACCACACCGACCGTTACAGACTTATTCCCATGGCAGGTATGTCGGTAGGATATCACTTTCATCCCCGTTATTATGCTGGTTTTAGTGCTGGTTTCCCATTTGTCCATCCTGACGAGTGGCAGCCCTATTTCGAATCCTTTCAGTGGAGGGTCTCCTTGAATGCACATATTGTGAAAAACCTTTCAGCCTCAGTGGCTTATTCGCCACATACAGTAGTCACAGGTATTACGGTCAGCAATACTTTACTGGGCTACGATTGGGGTAGCCGACGTGTTGTCCTGATTCTGCAGATTTTCTGAAAAAAGTCTAATTTTGTAGTACCACCACCGGTTTTCCGTCGGATAAAGCAACGGAAGCATGGGTCGGTGAGCAATGCTGGAAAGATTGCATATTAATCAGGTTTGGTAAATACTTTCGTCATGAGTAAGGATTTGCGAGCCCAACCCGGGTTTTATTACATCAAAAGTCTGATAGCCCAGGGCGAACATCAGCAGCTCGATTTTAAGTTTGCCATCACCGATGCCCGTAAAATTGCTAAAACACTGGTTGCTTTTGCCAATACCGACGGTGGAAAGTTGCTCATTGGCGTCAAGGATAATGGTACTATTGCGGGGGTGCGCAGCGAAGAAGAAATATACATGATCGAGACAGCCAGCCTGTATTGTAAGCCCACTGTTGCCTACAGTATCAAAAAATGGTCGGTCGATGGAAAAATTGTAATAGAGGTAGATGTGGAGAAAAGCCGGCAGTTGTGCTATGTAAAGGACGAAACCAACCGCTGGATGGTATATGTCCGTAATAACGACCAAAACATTAAGGCAAACAAAATTTATATCCGCTATCTAAAAAAGAAAAAGAATGTGAAAGGGGTCTTTTTAAGATATACCGAAGACGAAAAAAAACTTCTGGAATATCTGGCAGCCCACCGCGATGTTTCCTTTGGACGTTTGCAAAGATTCTCGCGGCTCACCTATGCACGTACCGAAACATTACTGGTCAATCTGTTATGTCTTGAGGTTATAGAAATGAAAATGACCGTTCGCGGCACATTTTACAATCTGAAAAGAAATGTTTCAAATGATTAATCTTCAATTAGTTTAATGCTCTTCAGGTACCGTGTAATCTCAGCTGGATGTTTTTTGGTCAGGAAAGTTTCTGTTTCCTGTTTTTCGCTTTCCCAGAAAATAAACGATTCAGATTTCTTGATCACACGGGCTACATTCACATCGGCACCATTTTCGAGGAGAAATTTTACCATTTCGACCGATTTTGCCTCAAAGAGAGCTGTTGTAAATTGTTGATTTTCGAAGCCTTCCCAGCGGTAATTAACATCGGCGCCCAATGACAGGTACTTTCGTGCGGCAATGATATCGTCGAATTTAACGGCTTGTATGAACAACTGATTTATCCGTACATTGTCGACTTCGTTTTCGATTATTTTCAGCGTCGGTATTTTTTCCAATTCCTTGGGCAATTGGTCAAACAGATTTCGCCAAATTTTTATTTCCTGAAGCGAGGGTAACTTTGAAAAGCTGGCCGGGAGCGCTGCCAGCTGATTGCCGGCAATATCAAGTTCCTTAAGTGAAACCAGATATTTAAACTCTGCAGGTATTTCGCTAATCTCGTTAAAAGCCAGATTGAGCGTCTCCAGATTGATGAGGTTGGCAATAATGGCAGGTACCTTACGGATCAAATTACCCTCCAGATTCAACGAAATCAGAGGGGTATGCCGGCATATAACCCCCGGAATATCCGGCAGCCGATTATGCGAAAAATTAATCCGTTTTAATTTTTTTAAAACCCCAAATTCCCAAGGAATTTCGCTGATGTAATTGTACGAAGCATCGATTTCCTCAAGATTAGTCAAAAATTTTATTTCCCGGGGCAGCTGCTGAATACCCCTGAAACGCATCGACAAATGGGTAACTTTTTCCAGTTCCTCAGGTTCGGATGGAAATTCTATTTCATGATGTTTCGCCCAATTGATGAGCGATTTCTGACGTTTCCGGGTTACGTTAAACAGGATCATAGGGTTTGATTTTGGATAAATTTAGTACATATAATTTACTCCTGCCAAATTATAAACCTATTTTTTGTTTTTTCTGAAAAAATCTTTTCTCCTTAAGGCTTTACGTTCTTCTTTTCAACTATTTAATTTCCAAATATTTTTACGAAAAAAATTATAAAAGGTTGATAATAAATTTTTATCAAAAAAACCACCATATCTCTTCGGGCGGGAGTCCCTGTCGTTGGGCAAAGATCGACAGCGAGGGGTAATCGTGAGGCATGCCCAATAGCTGATCCTGCCAGCGGGAATTGTATTCGATCGATGCATCGACAATCAATCCTTTTTCGACGGAAAGTTTCAGTTTTCCCCAGGGGGTTGCGCTTCGTTCGAAGGTATAGGGGGGCGAGTAACCCCAAATCCAGTTCCAGCTCCTGAATTTTTCGTCGGCAAGCTGTTCAATGGCTGCTGTTTCTGGAGCAGAGAAAGTGTTTGCTTCGCTTTGTATTATCTCGCAGAATGTCCGTATTAAAGTTTCGATGGTTATATCGGGGTTAAACTGACTGAGATTAGTTACATGGGCGCGGACCGATTTGACGGCTCTGTCGGTGTAGCGGCCCTCTTCGGTTTTCAGACAAGCCGATAACATTTGCAGGTTGGCATTTACCAGCAAAGTTCCGTGATGCAGGGCTATTGTTTTAAATACATGACCTGCGTTTCCGGAAATTTTATATCCTTCGGTACGCAGGTTGTTTTTTCCCTCGAATACAGCATTGATTCCTAAACGCTGCAGTACCTGTATTACCCGGTTGAGATATTTGGGAAAGTTAATCTGGGCACCTGTTTCAGCAGCTGCAAAAAAGGCATAGTTAAGGTTTCCCTGGTCGTGAAAAACAGCACCTCCCCCTGTAATGCGCCGGGCAAGGGCAATATCTTGTTCCACCACAAAACGATAATTGATCTCCGAAAGCAGATTTTGATGTTTTCCTACTACTACCGTGGGTTGGTTGACATACAGATAAAGAACTTCTTCCTTGTAATTACGCAGAAGGTATTCTTCGGCAGCAAGATTAAAATAAGGATCGTGTGTTGGGCTGACAATTATGCGCATAACAAAAATATATTTAGCTGTAAATTTAAATAAAAGAAAAATACGGCAGGGATACCTTGTAGCCATGCTACCCGAATCATACCCGGTCAAAGATTTTGCCAGGTAGTGTACAAAGTTTTCGGTCCCTGCGCCAATGGGTAATTTGTAATTAAGCTTTCTACAATGCTTGTGGCGATCTGCACCTGATTGTCCGTTTGTTTATGTCTCTATTATGCAACTACGATAGTTGTGTGGCAGCGGAATATCTGGAACAGCTTCGGTACCTGGATAGATACCTTCCGGTAAGGTAGATGACAAGTTGTGGCATGTAAATAGAAATATAGATTTTAAGAACATTTACAGATTAATTTTAGTATATTTGCAATTACCCCTTTATAGATCGGCATCAGTTTTGGCTTGTCTGTTAAGTGAATGAGAAAGCCAAAGGGGATAGTTTTTTGATATTTTCTAATGATTTTAAATGCGATGCAAAGCAGTAACCGGATAACACAACTTTTTTCGATACAATATCCTATTGTGCAAGGGGGTATGGTATGGTGCAGCGGTTGGGAGCTGGCTTCGGCGGTAAGTAACGCCGGAGGGTTGGGGCTCATTGGTTCAGGATCCATGTCGCCCGAAATATTGCGTGAACATATTCGCAAGACCCGCAAAGCCACAGATAAACCTTTTGGGGTTAATGTTCCCTTGCTATACAGCCATGCCGATGATAATGTTCGGGTAGCCATTGAGGAACAGGTATCTGTGGTATTTACCTCGGCCGGGAGTCCGGCCAAATGGACTAAAGCGCTTCACGAAAATGGCATAAAAGTTGTCCATGTTGTATCCAATCTGACGTTTGCCAGAAAATGTGAGGAGGCAGGTGTAGATGCTATTGTGGCCGAGGGTGTTGAGGCAGGAGGGCACAATGGAAAAGAAGAAAATACCACCATGGTACTTATCCCCCTGTTGCGGAAATATATTAGGCTGCCGCTTATTGCTGCAGGGGGTATTGCAACCGGGCGGGCAATGCTTGCAGCCATGTGCCTGGGGGCCGAAGGGGTTCAAATAGGAAGTCGTTTTGCAGCTTCGGTTGAATCATCGGCTCATCCTAATTTTAAACAAAAAATCGTGGAGGCTTCCGATGGGGCTACTCGTCTGGCATTACGCCGGATTTCACCCGTCCGTATTATTCGTAATGCCTATTCCAGCATGCTTGAACAAGCCGAAAACGAATGTCTGCCCCCCGATAAGCTCCTCGAAATACGTGGCCGAGGAAAAAGCAAACTGGGCATGTTTGAGGGAAATATCGAGGAGGGCGAACTCGAAATCGGACAAGTAGCTGCCCTCATTGACCGGATTCAACCCGTAAATGTGATCATGCAGGAAATCATTGAGGAATATAACCGGGCTTTGATGGAACTACATAAGATTTGATCATCAAACATCGTTCGGTAGCATAACGGTATCCCGTTCGGAAACCATTGGGCAAATAGGTTGATGATCAAAATGCTGAAAAAAATATAGCTTATTCTGTCAACTACACTTGATTTACGTAAATTTGTAGTAATTGAAAGTTCTTGATGACCCCTAAAAAATAAAAGTCATGACAACTAAAAATTTAACCTTTGTATTATTTGCCGGATTATTTGCCGGTGCTACCAGCCAGACGCCCCTGCAGTCGCCTACAGTTATTTCGGTAAGCAATATATCGGGCAGTTTCGATAATAACGGTGGTTACGAAATTTCGTGGATCAACAACGAAACCCCCGATAATAAGGTGGATTCGTTCGTTATCTACCGATACAAAAGCTGGAATACCCAGGATAATAAGCCTCAGTACGAGGAAATTGCAAAAATCAAAAACACTGGGGGTACCAGCTATTACCGTTTTGTACCTGATCAGGAGTTGAGTTCGGTAGTGTTTTTTGCCGTTGAGGCTATTCCTGCAAACAAAAGCCTATATACGGCCAGTTCCTCGAATCTTACCAAGATTCCCTGGGTCAATGCGCCATCCAATGTTTTGCTTACTTACACCATCGACACCTGCAACAGCCGGATAAGCCTTCGATGGAACCGTTACAGGGCATGGGATGGGCTTTCAAAGCTTAATTATAGAATCGAGTATGTTGAAAATAACAATGCTCCCAAGGTAATTTCAATCAATGGCAGTGATTATCTGGTTAACGATACGAGCCTGACATTGCCCTCGGGTAGTGTGTCTTCTTTTGTCTTTAATAATGGCAGCACTTACCGTTTTCGGGTTACTGCACTCAATTTTTCGACCGGTTATAGCTGCGTTTCCAATGTGGTTACCTACCTTTCTAAGGTTCCAAAGGTTACCTCTTACATCAATGCTGATGGTACAAGGGTACTATCGAAGAATACGCTGGAAGTGACTTTTTCGGTTGAACCGGGGAATGAATTTAAAAATCTTGTCATACAACGTTCGCTTAACGATGTTAGTGGTTTTGAACCTGTGGATACAGTCGTGCTTGATGGCGACATGATTACCTGGCGCGATAGCGTTGATGACCTGACCAAAAATCAATATTTCTATAAAGCTACCTTGCTGAACAATTGTAAAGGACCCGTAGCAGGGCTCGAGTCCAATATTGCAACCAACATTCGGCTTCAACTCACTTCTCCTACGCCACCTTCGACAAATTACTTGCTTTCATGGGACTTTTACCGGTATTTTCGGGGGAATGTTAAAGAATATGTTGTTTACCGGATACGCAAAAACGGTACTGAAGTGATAGGTACCACTTCCGATAATAGGTTTACTGATGACCTTTCACTACTTCCCAACAAACAAGTGTTGGAAGATGTTTGTTATCAGGTAGAGGCGGTAGAGGAAAATAATCCGTACAATGTCAATGGGCATGCATGGTCCAACACTGTATGTGTTACCATTCAGGCTACGGTCCAAATGCCCAAGTATTTGCTATTGGGCGCAGACTGTAAGTCCAAGGCTGTGGAGCCTTTTAAATTTCCTGCCAATGTGTTTACACCGGCCGTGTTTTATATGGCTATTTACGATCGTTGGGGGACCAAAGTATTTGAAACCGATAATGTGTCCGAAGGCTGGGATGGCACCTCACAGGGAGGGGTAGTGCCGCAGGGAGCATACATGTATTATATCCGGTTTTCGGGAAGTGATAATGTAAGTAAAGAGCAAAAGGGAACTTTTGTGGTGATTTGTCCGGAAAAAAGATAGAATGAAGCAACAACCGTTAACGATAGAGGAAGAACAGGCCATTCAGGAGCAGTTCAGGCTTTTGATACAGAATTGTCACCGGTGTTCCGATCCGTCGGAGAAGGCACTGGTAGAGAAAGCTTTTAAAATTGCTTACGAGGCCCACAAATATATGCGTCGCCGATCGGGGGAGCCCTATATTATGCACCCATTGGCTGTGGCTCGTATTGTCTCCGAAGATATTGGGCTGGGCATCAAAGCTATTGTAAGTGCATTGCTGCACGACGTGGTGGAGGATACCGATATCACACTTGAGGAAATTGCCCACCTTTTCGATCCCAAAATTGCTTCTATCATCGACGGCCTTACCAAAATCCGTGAGCTTTTTGATGAAAGCAGCTCGCTTCAGGCCGAGAATTTTAAGAAGATGCTTATGACCCTCTCAGACGATGTGAGGGTGATTCTTATTAAACTGGCCGATCGTCTGCACAACATGCGTACCCTCGATTCCATGCCTCGCGATAAGCAGGTTAAAATTGCCAGCGAAACCATTTATCTGTATGCTCCACTTGCCCATCGTCTGGGACTTTATGCCATAAAGACCGAACTCGAAGACCTGAGCCTGAAATACCGTAATCCAGAAAAATACCACGAAATTGAACAAAAACTTGCCGAAACTGCCAAACAGCGCGATGAATTCATCGCCAATTTTATCCGGCCTATTCAAGAAAACCTTAATAAGCAGGGAATACACGCCGAAATAACGGGGCGGTTGAAATCGATCTATTCCATCTGGAATAAGATGCAGTCCAAGCATGTTACCTTTGAGGAAATATACGATTTGTTTGCAATACGTATTGTATTCGACCCCCTCCCCGATATACCCGAGAAGGCTCAATGCTGGAATATTTATTCGATTGTTACCGACATTTATACGCCTAAACCCGATCGTATACGCGACTGGATAAGTACCCCGAAAACCAATGGTTACGAGGCGCTACATGTAACGGTCATGAGCCAGCAGGGCAGTTGGGTCGAAGTGCAGATCCGATCGCGGAGAATGGATGAGATAGCCGAACGGGGATATGCAGCCCACTGGAAGTACAAGTCGCCCGATAGCCACGAAAGCGAACTTGATAAATGGCTCCGGCGGCTGCGCGAATTGCTGAATGACCCCAATTCCAATGCTCTTGAATTCATCGACGACTTTAAACTTAACCTCTTCTCTTCCGAAATACATGTGTTTACTCCCAAAGGTGAACTGAAAACTTTACCTAAGGATGCTACAGTACTCGACTTTGCCTATGAAATTCATACCGGTATAGGTAACAAGGCTATCGGTGCAAAGGTTAACCATAAGCTGGTCCCCCTGAATTATAAGCTATCCTCCGGCGACCAGGTCGAAATTATTACCAGCGACAAAATTCGTGTTCAGCGCGAATGGCTCGATATTGTAAATACAGTTAGGGCCAAAACCGCAATTAAAAATGCCCTCAAGTCCGATATACGCAACCGGATAGAGAAAGGACAAATGATGCTCGAAAACAAGCTCAAGGAACTGGACCTTAAACCTTCAGCACGTATCCTCCAAAAATTACTGCCAGCCTATGGTGTAACTACCAAAGAAGAATTCTACAGCAAAATAGGTAGTGATATCATTTCCCTTGATGACCTGCCCAAAATTCTACGCAAAAATGCGAAAAACAAATGGGTGCGCTACTGGGAAATTACGCTGGGATTATCGAAAAATGAATCTTCGGATAATGGAGAAACTGACGATACAAAAAATAATAATCGTTTCTCAGCAAAAAGTCCTTTTATCCTAAAGGAGAATCCCGATGACAAGACGGTAAGTTATATTATTGCCAACTGCTGTAATCCTATTCCCGGCGACGATGTTATTGGTTATCGCAATGTCTATGATTCTATTGTGATTCATAAATCCAAATGCCCCACTGCTGTTAAGCTCCTTTCGAGTCAAAGCGAACGAATTGTCCCAACACGCTGGACAACACACAAACTGTTTTCTTTCCTAACTAAAATAGCCATTAGCGGGATAGACCGTTTCGGAATTTTTAACCAGATTACTACGGTAATCAGTAAGGAACTTAACATCAATATACGAACTATTCATCTGTCGGCTCATGACGGAATTTTCGAGGGAGAAATCGAAATATATGTTCATAACATTAACGATGTAAATCGGCTGATAACCAACCTGACCAAAATAAAGGGTGTAATGAAAGCCAACAGGGTAGAGAATTTTGAGGAATAATTTGGGAGTAGATTTATGCAATTGTTTTTCAGAACGGTAGGGGAAGGAGAGGCAGTAGTTATTCTGCACGGACTATACGGAAGTTCCGATAACTGGTACACCATTGCCAAACATCTTTCTGCAAAATTTAAGGTTTATTTACCCGATCTGCGCAATCACGGACGATCTCCTCATGCTTCGTCGCATACTTTCGACGATATGGCAGCCGATCTGGAGGAATTTTTTGATCAGCAGCAATTGGAGAAGGCTCATATTATTGGTCATTCCATGGGAGGTAAGGTGGCAATGCTATTTGCCTGGCGCTATCCGCAAAAGGTGAATAAACTGATTGTTGTTGACATTGCGCCCCGTGAATACATCAGTCTGCGAGAGCCCAATGATCATGTTTTGCAGCACATGAATATCATTCAGGCCTATGCCGCTGTCGATCCTTTGGCCTACAGCTCACGTAATGAGGTAGAGCAGGTTTTTTCGCAATACATAGCGGATGAACGTATTCGGCAATTTTTGCTGAAAAATCTGGTTCGTGATGATCATGGACACTTTCGCTGGCAGATTAATGTGGCTGCCTTACGACAAAATCTGCCTGCCCTGATGGCAAAGATCAATATTCCTGACACAGCCCGTATACAAGTACCTGCACTATTCATTAAAGGCGAACGTTCGAACTATCTGCTACCCGGCGATTTTGATCAGATAAAACAGATTTTTCCGCAAGCCGAATTTTGTATTATTCCTGCGGCAGGTCATTGGGTTCATGCCGAGCAACAGGACCTTTTCCTGCAAAAGGTTCAGGAATTTCTCACCCGACCGTAGGATTCAGGGTTTCTAAAACAAAAGTTCAAAACCGTTTTTTGCTGGGGCGGGATCCCAGCTTAGGCAAGTTTCGGGATATTACAGGCAACCCGGATGGTTTCTTTTAAATTTCATAACGTCCGAGTCTTTCCTTTAGTTCCTTAATTTCCTTTTGTAAAGCATTTACGCGGCGTTCGGCTTCATCCTGAGCAGCTTTAAGTTCTTCGATGGTTTGCTTAAGTTGCGCCTCTTGTGTGAGCATTTCTTCGGCCTGACGTCGCGATTGTTCCAGCAACCGGGTAGTTTGAATATTGATCTGAACAATGGAAATGGTAGAGGCTATACTCGAGGCAATACGCTCGACAAACTCAATCTGATAAGGTTCAAACACTTGGAACGATGCCAATTCGATAACCCCGTAAACAATATCATTGTGCATCAAGGGGACGATGAGCAAGCATGTAGGTGTCCCTTCCCCCATTCCCGAGGTTATTTTGATGTAATCCTTAGGAATCTCTGTAAGAAAAATGGTCTGACGTTCCAGATCACAACGGCCGATAAGCCCCTCTCCAGGTTTGAAAGTCTTTTCCAGAAATTTTTTCCGGTCATAGGCATAACAGGCCGAGAGCCGTAGGATAATCTCATCTCCCTCCTCTTCTTTGATAAAAATCCCCCCCTGATTAGCTCCGAGGTAATTTACCAGATTGCTGATAATGTTTGACGACAGTTCGTCTATATCATTGTTGTTTTGACGTAAGATTTCCGAAAATTTAGCTATTCCTTGTGTTGCCCAGTTACGCTGCTCGTCCTCCTTTTTTCGTTTTTCTTCCTCAATGGCAGCGTTTCTAAGCTCTTCACGCATTTTTATCAGCGAATTTCCTAGAATATCCTCCTCGCTCAGGGGCTGAAAGGGCCAGTTAAAATTTCCTTTTCCGATCTCGATAGAAAAGGTCGATATTTCTTTTAACCCTTTGACCAGCGAGTTTACCGCAGCTGCTATTTCCCCCAGTTCGTCGTTACGTTCTTTAAGTTTTTCGTTCGGGAAAACACCTTTTCCCAACTGTTTGAGCACGCTTTTGATATAATTCAGGGGTATTATCTGAACGCGAATGGTTACCACGGCAATAAAAATGGCCATGAGTACCAGAATAACCGTAAGGGTAAGTAAAAAAGATCGGGTTTTTTCGATCGAGGTTTGCATTCGGTTCTGGCTGGCCATCAATCTTTCCTGCTGCATGTTTATCAAGATGGCCAGTTTGCTTTCGATTTTGTTTGTCAACCATGCCAGTTGACCATTTTTATCCATGAGCGATTGAACTGCCTGTAATTGTTGTGTATCGTTGTAAACTTCAGGCTTATCGAGGATATTGAGTATTTCTTTGCCAAGTACAATCAGGCTATCGTTGATGAGTTCCTCAGCGCGTTGATACAACACCTGTTCCGTTGAAGGCCATTGATCGTAAAGTTTTTGGATGTTTTTTTCGAGATAGGGAATTTCCAAATCAAAAATTTCCAGGAGTTTTAGCTTATCGGGAGTAATGGATTCTTTTTCAACAAATACCCAATTTTTCAACAATAATCGGCTTTGTATAATCTGGTTTTGCAGTTTTTCAATATGACGCAGCGAAGGTACCTGAGTCTCAAGTAATATCCTTTGATCCTCTTGATTTTTCCGAAGGGTTTGATATATAAAAAAGATATTGATTAGGTATAGCAACATCAGCGTACCAAATCCGATCGCAATTTTAGCCGTGACTGAGAAACGGGGTCTCATCCGAGAATATTTTTTAAGTTACTGATTACCAATTATATATACTGACTTTCTTTTATTAACTTTTTCCTTTTGCTCAGCGAAGTTTGTGACTTCGTCGTGTCTGAATGTTGGTCTTCTGACCGCATAAAAAATTATGTCCAAAGGACTGTATTTATTGCTACATTGCCATTCATCCAGGTTCAGCAAAATGACCGTCTGTCAACTGTTTTTATAAAAAATTATTTTATTTTGGGTAAAAATAAGAAATAATTCTCACTTGAAACTAATTTCATGTGCAATAAATCTGTTCCGGAATTTAGTTTTTCAGGGAGAGTATTTTTCGGGAAATTGAAGTGAAATTGAAAGAAATTGAAATGAAAAAGGGCACAGTATTTTGTGCCCCTTTTAAGATAGGATAAATATCTGTTGGTTACTTCACAATCAGTGTTTGTACTGTGCGATTGTTCAGTGCTTCTATCTGTACAAAGTAGGTTCCAGGGGCAAGACGCAGCTGGTTTAAGGAAAAAGTTTCACATTTTGCCGGCGTATACTCACCAATTACCTGGCCATTAACCGTCAAAATTTTTACTTTCTGAATACTGTTGCCATGGTTAGCTTTAATGACAAGTGGCTGGTTTTGGGCGATAGGATTGGGATAAACGGCAAAGGGCGATTGTGTTTCGACATTTTCTACTGCTACGGGGGCTCTGGCCGAGGCAATTACGCTCAGGGCTGCGGTAGGTTTTTTGGTATTTGGGTCCCATGCGCCCAAGGTATAGCCTTGCCAGTTGTAGGCCTGAGGTTCCCAATAGAATACTCCCAAGCCTCCAACGGATCGTACTTTGGCAATAATGTCCTTGAGAAAATTACCGCAAGCAGTTGGCTGATCCCACGACATACCTACCTCGCAGATCATTACCGATTTGCCGTAACGTGATTTCATGTCTTTCATGTTGGCAAGGCATTGGCTGGTTTTGGTCGACCAGTCGGAGGGCGAAGGGTAAAGTGACATACCGATACAGTCGTACCGTGCACCATTGGCTTTGAGACCATCGAATAACCAACGGTACAGACTGTTGTCGTAGCCGTTCGATAGATGTACAATGACAACGGCGCTGGGGAATACTGCCTTCACAGCATCGTTTCCGCTATTGACCAGCCATGCAAAGTTTTTCATGTTGGTCGATGCTTTTCCTTCGGGCCAGAGCATCCCGTTGTTGGTTTCGTTACCTACCTGAACCCATTTGGGGGTCACACCGGCCGATTTTACAGCGTTGCATACGTCGAGTGTATGATTATACACCTGGGTACATAGCTGGCTGATGTCGGTGATGCTGCTCCATGCTGCTGGTTTGGTCTGATTGCCAGGATCAGCCCAAGAGTCGCTGTAGTGAAAATCGAGCATCACGTCGAAACCTGCTGCCTTGGCTCGTTTGGCCTTGTTCACTACATCGGTTTTGCCACACCAACCGCCGGAGGGATTAACCCATACCCGTAGCCGGATGGCGTTAAACCCCAATCCTTTGAGGATGGTAAATACGTCCTGTTGTACCCCGCTGCTGTTGTACCACACATACCCCGAGGCTTCCATCTGGGTTACCCAGCTAACATCGGCACCCTTGACCTGTGCCTGTAAGGGGCGTCCATTCAGCAATGCTATCGCTGTGATAGCTGCTGCAATCAACTTAAATTTTAACGTTTTCATGTTTTTGGTTTTTAATTGGTTAGTAAATCCATCATTTTCCACAGCAATCATGGTTTTTGGGTTAAGAGGTGGGTCTGGTACACGAACTGGAAGGAAGGGGGTTTGGGGTAAAAGGCTGCCTGTCGGTCTGGCAGCCTGGCTAACTAAAAACTCACTTTTACACAATATTCGGCGGCAATGTTTACGGAGTTTAGCTGCAGATATGGTTTTTCATTCATAAAATTCGGAATTGCGCCAACAGGCAGATCGTTCAGAAATTTTGCTCCTGGGTATACAGGACGGAAGTAGAGTACCATAGCCGGCATGGATTGTCCCATAAACTTTTTAAGTCCAATGGTCCATGGCTGACCATAGTAGAAATCGTCGGCTACCAGCCGGCCATTGATAAATGCCATGGCTACATCGGCTATGTAATTGACCGTTAGGTAATAATCGGATATATACGGTTTATGGTCAACAGTACATTGGAGAGCAACCTTATTATCGGCGACTTTTTCGACGTGTACGGTTGCTGAAGCGGTGGGGAGCTGTATTCTGTAATTGCTCATAAGATTGCTCCCGGAAGCGTTTTCAACCTTGCCGAAATTCACGCCGGGTAAGGTGTTGATTTTGGGAAAAATCGCAAAGTGAATTACCGAATCGGCTTTTTGCATCAACTGAATATTTGATTCTTCGTCGAGTACCAAAGCTTTTGAAAAAACCAAAGCCGTGTCGTTCCCTTGTTTCATCATCCATGTATTTTCGGCCATATCGCGGTCGATGATTAAAATTTGTATGCGATCGTGGGGAAGTTTAATCAAGGCCGGTAATGTGGAAGGATTAATCGTGATGATCGAACCCTGGTTTTGTTCTGAGACGGTTGCATGGAAAGGTAAAATCATATCGGCTGTTTGTTCGATGAACATTTCGGGAGCAATACCATTGACGGCAAAAAATACAAAGTACGTGGTATCGTTGCGTTGAAAACGGGTAAGGGGTTGCACGGTTGCATAACGCAATTGACTGTTGCCCAAGGGAAGATTTATAGGGAAAATGGCATTTTCGTTGCTTTTTAACACAAATGGTTTTTGGGGGAAGGTCCACGACTTGCCTGCAATATTGATTTTAAACTGGATATTTTGAATGTCTTTTGTTTGGGCATGATCCTGAAAATTAAGCAAGAAGAGAAAAGCCGATTTTCCGTTGCTGCGTACAGCATATCTTAATTGCTGAAGGTTATCGGGCAATATTTTACCCTCCATGCCGGTGGGTATGTAAGTCATGGGTGCCAGTTCCCTGCCAAAGGCGTGGATAAAGTGATGAAGTACTTTCAGGCGGGAGAAAGAGGGGCGTATTTGTCCGAATTCACCAATGGGAGCCTGGAAGTCGTAAGATATTTTAGGATAACCGTAGGCTTCGTCGGAGAACCAGACGGTTTTTCCCATGGGGGTTGAACCTCCGTGGTACATGTAGTATCCGATACCATTGGAACCGCTTCCCAGGAAGCGATTGATGATGGCATCGAGGCTTTGCGGAGGCACCGTGGGTCTGCGTTCGTAGCGAACCATGATACCCCCTCCGATTTCGGCGGTAAGATTGGGATAATCCTGGGGGTTGTACCTTACGGGGGCATAATCGGGTTCGCGGTGCAGATCTTTATACAGGAAAAAGGGCGACAGGCTCAGGGGTGCCCAGGTAGGGTAGGGGTATGCACCGGTAACCGGTATGGTTTCGTTTTCAATCACAGCTGCATAGCCCCAGCCGGTGGCGGTGTATATGGGCACATTAAGACCTGCCTGCAGGGCCAGTTGTTTGAGTATTCGCATATGCCGGTTGCCATAGTCGGTGAAGGTATTTTGCAGGGTTGACGCGGTACCTACGCCGGCCTGGGTGAAGCTTCTGTCCTGATCGGCTGCAGTCCAGTCGTCGGGTTGACCGGGATAGGTGAGCCCCCAGGGCGATGCCGAATGTTGGTATTCGTTTTCAATCTGAATCCCTACAACCGGCCCCCCATCGTAAAAAAGTAAGCCATCGACCTGACGACCTATTTGCTGATACCATCGTGCTACATAGTGCAGATATAGACTGTCGTTCGAACGGATCGAGAGCGGCTTGCCCAGCAACCAGTCGGGAAGGCCTCCATTACGTATCTCTCCATGACAGAAGGGCCCAATGCGGACAATGACCTTCATTTGATTGGCAGCACATAATTCCAGAAAATGCCGTAAATCCTTATCCCCCTGCCAGTCGAAAATTCCCTCTTCTTCCTCGTGCATGATCCAGAAAACATATGTGGCGATGATATCAACCCCACCTGCTTTGATCTTTTTTATCGACTCGTCCCAATATTTTGCCGGATACCGCGAAAAATGAAATTCGCCCATTACCGGTATGTAGGGTTGGCCATTTTTTTCAAGATAATAATTGTTTACCGCATAGCTTTCTCCTTTGAAATTGGTCCCCCCTAACTGCAAATGTCCGCTTCGTACCGAATTCCCTACAATTGCCGGAATATCAATCGCATAAATATTCCGGGGACTTTTTTGCGACCACAAGCTTGTGCAGATAAGCTGAATCCCTGCTAACACAAAATATACATGTGATTTCATTCGTAAATATTTTTTAAGTTACTGACTACCATTTGGTTATACTTACCTTCTTTTATTCGCCTCTCGGCCGGATGGAACTCACAAGTTCGTTTCATCGGTTTGTTGTGTTTACTGCATCAACATGCTTGTTTCATCCAAATTGATTTTATAAGTTGCTGATGATTTGTAAAGAACGTAATGTATTTTTTTTGCATTCTTTGCGGTTGATAATTGTATTTGCCATGTCCCTCATTGTGTTAATTTTAGTGGGGTATCAACTTTTTGTCAGGAGGATTTTTTTCAGGAATATTCCCTGTTGCGAAACAATTTTTACCAGATACATTTGCGAAGGCAAGTCTGAAATATCGAATTCCATGGTGTTCGCTGGAAATGTTTTTAATCGTTTCCCCATCATCGAATAAATTTCAATGCTATCGAGGGCAAAGGGATATGAGGTTTTAACCGAAAATTTTCCATTCGACGGGTTGGGAGTTAATTCCCAAGGATTTATCAACATTGTGTTGACTTTTAGTCGAATGGTGTCGCACGATCCAAAAACATGTTTGACTATGGTATCATTTTCGGGCACAATGAGTTGGCGGTCGCTTCCCCAGGCTAGGGCGCAGGCAGCTGGTACTTTTTCCCTGTAATTCTGATAATTGGTCCAGCTGTTGTTGCGGATAAAATAGTAAACGATGGTATCGCCTATAGACAGGGAAGTAGTGTAGGTGTAGATACCATCATTTTCAGGGTTTAAGCGGCTGAATGTCCAACCGTTGAGTGTTCCGGTAATAAATACTCCCCGTGTAACATCCTGCCCGGTCATATCGACCTTAAAAGTTACTTTTGATCGGGTTTTGGGTACGATGGGCGTACACGAACCAAAAGGGAAATGCAGGATTGTATCTTTGTTCTGTACAATATATCGGCGATACAGGCTACCGCATGAGTCGGAGACATTTTCTCCAGTGGTGGCAAGGGAATCGGTTAGGAAGAGATAATGTAAAGTGTCGCCGGTTTTTCGCCAGGTGGCATAGCTGAATTCGTTGTTTCCGTTGGAAATTAGCCTTATTATCTGGTTTGTGCTGTCTGAGGGTTCAAGCCAGAGATAGGCTTTGGTGGCCGGTGAGTTAAATTTTACCTTGAAGGTGATTTTGTACGAAGAATCGATATGCTGGTAGAAGATGGGTTCGGTCCATCGGCCGCCGCCGTTTTCCATAAAGTTGGTATTCACGGGGTCGAAAAAGGCCAGATGATCGTGAGAACTTCCAACGCCCCAGGGTGTTCGGCACGGGGTAGATACCCACGCAGGTTCCCAGAATATGACGCCTATCCCTCCCGCCTTCATAACTGTACGGGTGTAATCAACCATATATTCGAGCTGCTTTTCGGGACATACCGGAAGGTACTGCGGGTCGGGGGTGGTAATAATATTGGGCATGGCATCGTAGTTGGCAGTCGACCAAATATAGCCTGTTTCAACAGCCATTACCTGATATTGCGGGAATTTTGTGCGCAGGTTACGGACAGCATCGCCTAAGGCTTTGATGCTGTAGCCATGCCAGGCATAGTAATATGAAAAACCAATGATATCGAAATCGGTGATTCCATAATTAATGGCGTTCTGGTACCAATCGGCAATATTTTTTAATCCTGCGTAATGCAGACATATTTTAGGATTGATGTACGACTGGTTTCCTACCTCGCGTATGGCTTTAAACGCAGCATTGAAAAGTTTCGACTGGCGGGTCCAGCTGTAGCTTATTAATCCACCGGCCGAATAATCGCTGTTGAGGGTGGTATGAATCATCATGCCCGGGTTAGATTCGTTGCCAACTTTTACTATTTCGGGCATAAGTGTGTCGTTGCTTAGCTGCAGGAGTATCCTTTTTACAAACCGGTATACCGAATCGGCTAAAAGACTATCGTTGCGGGCTACCGACAACCAACTCTTTGGTACTAACTGATGTGAGGGGTCGGCCCAGAAATCCGATAGGTGTAGATCGAGCATGACTTGCATGCCATTTTGCTTTGCTCTCCGGATGGTTTTATGAACATCATCAAAATCATTATAATGCCTTTTTACACCGGCTGGCTGTACGAGCGAATCCTGCCACCATGAAGGGTCGTTCCACAGACGCACCCTGACCAGGTTTGTTCCGTGGTCGGCAAAAATGCGGAAAGGATCCTTCGGCTGCATCTTTTCCTTATATACTGCCCCACAATCCTCCATCTGGTTGACATACGATAGGTCATTTCCAAAGTAAAAGGTTTGCGCAAATCCGCCTAGACTCAGTCCCAACAATCCCAGCAATACAGGTAGTTTTTTCATTTGCAGATATTTTTTATTATTCGATGATTTGCTATTGTTTGGTAACCGCAGGGTTCGCTGATAAATGGTGCAAAACCGCAAAGAAAAATCTTTTTGCGCACCCTTGCGTTCTTTGTGGTGAATGTTATATCTCAAGGTTCTTTATATGATTAAATTTACATCTAACATGTAACTTTTCTTTTAAATTCAGCCCCCTCAGGGTTGTAAAGGTTCTGATTTAACCTTTACCATCGGTACAACCCGTGGGTGCTCAAATTTGGACCCTCCGGGCTTGTTAATTTGTTTATTCTTATCATGCCTGTTTTTCCTGGGTAATCTGGTAAATCTGCTTCATCATGGTTCAGACTTTATTTGTTCGCCCGGCGAAGTTTCTGGTTTTGTCGTGCCTAAAAGCGGTTCTTGACCGCAAAAATTTCATTTTCCTCAGGCTATTTGTCATTAACCTTTGGGACTAAAATAAGTTTGGGATCGTTTTTAGGTAAACCTTATATTAATCAATTTTAAACCATAATCTACAGAAAATGTGCGCCTGAAATTTAAGAAAACCTTCCCGAACCGGTCGCTCCGCATTCGGGAAGGTTAAGAAACCAGCTATTGTACCAAAATTTTCCGCAGGAACGTTTGTTTCCCACTGGTAGCCTTGAGAATATACATACTTGAGGGGAGCCCGTTGAGGTTGATGTTCACAGATTTTCCGCTGGTGACAATGCTCTTTATGCATTTACCTGTCAGGTCGTACAGTTCGACTTTAGAGCTGGCAGTGGGTAATGTAACTGAGATACGGTCAGTAGCGGGGTTGGGGAATACATCGAATATTGCAGTGGATGTACCAGCTACTGCTGTTCCGCTCAGGTTGCCGCAAAGTGCCCACTGGACAAAGATGACGGTATCTTTGCTGGGAACCACCAGCCAACGATCGCCTTTCCATTTAGCCCAGCTGGGGTTGCAAATTACATCGGCAGTGTCGGGATATTCGCGATAACGTTTGTAATAGTTCCAGTCCTGATTTCCGGCACTGTCCCAGCTGTTGACCAGTATAAAGTAAAAGCTCAGTGTATCGCCCACATGCAGGGTGGTATCAAAAATGTAAATATGATCCCCTAAATCTTCCATGGGACGAAATTTCCAGCTGGTTACATCGCCCACCAGATAAACGCCATCGGTGGTATCGACGGCTACGCCATCGGGGTTGATGGCTTTGAGCTTAAAGCTCACATTGACATTCTGTGCCATTACGCCTAATCCAAGGCACAGCACAAAGAGTAAGGCAGTAATTTTTCTCATAGTTGTAAAATTTTTAGTAATTAATGTTAGGTGAATCAGTATCCTTCATTTTGCTGAAGTTGTCCTTGACTGTTGATGATAGCGTAATCGGGGATGGGCCATAGGGCTGGACCCACATTTTTACCAAAGGCATTCATGTAGTTATTGTTCCATTTGCCCATACGTACGAGGTCGAATTTGCGGAGGCCTTCGAAGAAGAGCTCATGTCCGCGTTCGACGAATATAGCTTCGCGCAAGGCGTCCTTCGAGGCGGTTTGGCTATTGCTGAGTCCTGGCAACCCAGCCCGTGCACGCACCTGATTGACCAGATCAATGGCTTCGGCAGTAGGCCCGGCATTTTCGTTAATGGCTTCGGCCAAGGTGAGCAGTACCTCGGCATAGCGGGCTACTACAATGTCGTTGCCTTGCAGCGAATTAGCAGCACCTTCGTCGGGATACTTGCGAATTACTGCTCCTCGGAGTTTGGTACTGTCTTTAACGGTTTTTTTGTCGGCATTCGAAATGTACGAACTGATTAACAGATTACGGCGCACATCGGCATTATCGAAAGATCGATAGAATTGCCAGGTAGCACTCATAGCGCCGCCTGCTTGGTCGCCCCAGCCGCCGCCGGTGATTTTTATACCGTCCATATCGGTTGGATAGCAATAGTAGGCCAAAGCATTGAAGTTTTGTCCTGTTTCTTTCCCTCCCACACACGATACAGCCCATATGGTTTCGCTGTTGACCTCGGTAGCTTCGCGGAAAAGACTGGCATAGTCGTTGACAAGTTTATATTTGTTCATGGCAACAATCTCTCGGGCTATTTTTTCGGCATTGACAAAGTCCTTTTCGTTCAGATACAACCGCATAAGCACCACCAGCGCTATTCCTTTGTTGAAACGGCCATAATTGGCAGGGGTCACAGGCAAATTTTCGGCCGCATAGTTCAGATCGTTGATGATGTATTGTACAAAAGTGCTGCGGTCGGGACGGGTAAGGTCGGCTTCGGCTTCGGTACCAATTTTTGCAGGGTCCATAATCACCGGCAGCGGGCCATAGATATGCAACAGATAAAACAGTGTCCAGCCACGAGCCATACGTGCTTCGGCTATCAGTTGTTTTTTCATGCTTTCGTTCAGCACGGTTGCTTTTCCCAGATCATCGATAATACGGGTAAAGCGGGTAATAAACCGTAGTTTCTCGATATGGTGCCGCATGGCATCCATCGAACGCATGGCTGCAAAATTGCCTGAACTTACTGCCTGCCAATGACCTCCCCACAGTGTGAAGGTGGGCATGATGTCGGTTGACATATCAAAAATCTCGATATGACCTAACTCGGGCGAAAAAAATCCATATTCCCAACCCTGAGGATTTGAGGAAGGATAACCCCATTTGCCTTCAAAGGGAACATATACGCCCATAGTGTATAGTTCATATTCCGATGGCGTGGAAGGAAAGGTAGCCGGCGATAATACACCGTAAAATTCAGGGTCGAAATCTTTAGTGCAACCCGACAATGTGGCAACCAGCAGGGTTACGATAATCCACGTCTTTCCCCAGAGGTGGATGGTTTTTGTGGCTTTATTGCTGGTTGCATTGCTGCATGCAAGACCGATATTTTTATGTTTCATAATGGTTATCATTTTAAGTTTTACGTTTTAAAAATTTACCGTAAGCCCAAGGGAGTAGGTTCGTGCCATGGGGTAGGGAGCTGAACCACCTTTTACCGAGATGTACTGAATTTCAGGGTCGATGATTTTAAAGTCGGTGATGATAAATGGATTCTGTACATCGGCGTAAATACGCAGACTTGAGAAATACTTTTTTACAGTAGGTTTATAGGTATATCCCAGGGTGATATTGCGGCAACGGATAAAGTCTTTGCTTTGAACAAATACATCGCTGCGTGCAGTCAAGCCCATCGATTCTTCGTCGTACGAGGCTCCCGGTAATGTTCCATTGGGGTTGTCGATTCGCCAAGCGTCTTTGATAGACGAGGTGGTACCATTGAGGTTGCCGCTGCCGAAGTTTTTGGCATTAGCCCAGGCATAGGCATTGTTGAAGTCTTTTGCTCCCAGCTGGCTGTAGAAGAATATGCCCAGATCGAAATTTTTGTAACGGAAATTACTTCCCAGTCCGATAATCAGGTCGGGGTCGGTATTGTACATTACCACGTCGGCATTGTTGATGGAGTCGTCACCGTTGCAGTCGACAAACAAGGGGCAGCCTGGCTTGGCAGCCAGCCCGTTGCCAATGGTGTACTGCGAGGCAGGTATGCTATCCCCTATTTTGATAATCCCTTTGGTGGGGAAAACGTAAATGGCATTTACTGGGTCTTTTTCCCCTACATACGATTGCAAACCCATGTTCGAATAACGTTCTTCCCAGCGGAACAGGTAATGCGATACGTTAAAAATCATATCCCACTGAAAGTTTTTTGTACTGACATTGACTGTTTTGAGCGATAGCTCCCATCCCTGTCGTATCTGCTGACCACCGTTGGCATAAATGGTGGTCAGCATCGAAAGTTGAGGAGTTGTTTTGCTGTTGAGCAGATTGGTGATTCGGTCGCGGAACAGATCGAACGAACCCGAAATACGGTTGCGGAAAAACCCAAAGTCAATACCAACGTTGGTATTTAGTGTTTTCTGCCATTGTAGGTTGGGCAGATCGATGGAGGTAAGATAGTAGGGGGTATATACCGTTGCACCGTTATCGAAGTAGGCTTGTTCACGTACCCCTGGACTGAATATGCCGTATGCGGCGTTGATTACATTTGAGGCATCGCCTGTTATACCAATACTTGCCCTGATTTTTAGCAAATCGATAAAGGTAAAATTCTGCATAAACGATTCTTTAGAGACCTTCCACCCAAGCGCTGCTGATGGGAACGAGGCATATTTGTTGTCGGGGAAAAATTTATCGATACCATCGTAACGGTAAGTGAGGGTAAGGAGATAACGGTCGAGAATATTGACGTTGGCACGGGTAAAATACGAACGTTTTTTGTTGACCGACTTTGACGACGACAGCTGGTCGCGGTTGGGAGCAGCCCCCATGTTGTAGTTGGCCATGGCGTCGAGCATGCCCGAAGCCGAGAGACCGTTTGAGAGATATTCTGTGGTGTTTTGTTCGTATCCGGCCAATACGTCCAGCTGCAGATTATCGCTGATTTTGGGGGTAAAGGTGGTCGTGGCCGAAAGCGTATGGGTTTGACGCTGACTATTATCTATGGCTCCTCTTGCCTGAAAAAGCTGATGATAAAAAACGGTTGAGGGTACAAAAAAGTCGCGGACAGCTGTTTCGTAGTTATTTCCATACAGCAGACGAGCCGAAAGTGTTTTGGGGATAATCTCCACGTCGACCGAGGTGTTGATAAAGAGGCTCGACTGCTGGGTTTTATCTTTAATGGTAAGCAGCGAAACGGGATTACCGATAAGCTGGAATCGGGTATAATTTCCATCGACATCTTTTACAGGGAGTAGGGTGGGATAGGCAATAGCGGCCTGCAGGGCACCATATCCCTGCGAACCCGAACCGGCCAGCTGATAACCCGACATGCCGTTGGTATACTCCGATCGGCTGGCATTCATGGCGGCATTGAATTTTATCGATTTCGAAAGGAAAAGGGTAAGATCGAGTTTGCCCAGATACCTTGTCAGATCTGAATTTTGAATGGTACCTACCTGACGGAAATAGTTGCCCGAAGCATAATAAACTATGCGTTCATTGCCTCCAGAAACATTGATGTTGTGATTATCGACGCTGCCCTGTCGCAGTACCATGCCCAGCCAGTCGGTTGCCTGAGGGGGATTAGCTATGGCCGAGTCGGAATACAGAAAAATACTTCGGGGGATTCTGGGCTCAAGGCTGCCAAAGGGTTTCATATTGCGACTTGCCCAATAAAATTCTTTATTGAATTCGTTGTAGAGGGTCATGTACTCTACTGGCGAAAGCGGCTCGATGTAGGGCATGTTGTCTACCAGCGAACGACTGCCATCGTAGGTAACATTGATGGAACCGGCTTTTCCTTTTTTGGTCGTTATTAATACTACGCCGTTGGCGGCTCCTATACCATAAATAGAGGCGCTGGCGTCTTTGAGAATCTCAATGGATTCGATATCCTCGGGGTTGATGTTGGTAATACCACCACGGTTGACATTGTTGATCGATACTACCCCGCTCGAGGGGTTGAGTTCGTCGGAGGGATAAGCTACCCCATCAATGATAACCAGCGGATTGCCGCGTCCGCGTATCGACAAGTCAATGCGTCCGCCGGGTTCGGCACTTTGCTGTGTGGTTTTTAAACCAGCAGCCCGGCCAAATAGCAACTGGTTGACGCTGTTGTTGGCTGCCTTGGGCACCTCATCGGTCTTGACTTTGGCTACTGAGGTAGTAATGTTTTGCCGGGTAACCGTACCATATCCGATTACCACCACCTCGTCAAGCGATTTTACCTCGGGTTCGAGTGTAAAATCTATCTGGGTACGGCCACTAATGGGCTGACGCTGCGTGGCGTATCCTACAAATGAGCATACCAGAACCGCATCGGACTTGTCGGTGCGTAAACTAAATTTCCCGTCGGCATCGGAGATTACCCCTGTCGTTGTATTTTCAACGACAATGCTGGCACCGACAACAGGTTCTCCTGTAGTGGCATCGGTAACCCGCCCCGTAACGGTAACTACCTGAGCACTTAACTTTATTAAACTGCCTAAAAGCAGACTTACAATTAAAATTTTTCTCATGCCAAATTGGTTTTTGGTTAGTATTTAGTTAGTTCAACTATATGTCCTGAAGCAATAAGACTATAATACCCATAATTACAATCACAATGGTGATACTCAGCAATAATTCTTTCCTGTGAACAAATACAAGATTCCGGATATGTTTTTGAAAATTTCTTTTTGTCAGCATAGCTTTCGATTTTATCCAAAAATAGTCGTCTACCCTTCGTATCGTGCGATACGATTCTTACAGGTTTAGCAATAAATCCTACATTTTAGCAATAAATCTTACATCGAAGGGCAGTAAATCTTACCTTGACTGGAGGCGAAAATTGTGCTTGGGCTTAATTTTTCTTGTCTCCGACGAAATTTCCGTGTTTGTCTTTACACGGCAGTTTATCCTAATTATCATTTTGCGGGGGAGCCTCCTGTGAAAATTCTTCGCATCGGAAATGTTAAAAAAGTACAATTCTTTGAAACATTTTTCTTACATTTAACATAAATTCGGTATTGAAAAAGCCTGTCGAAAAAACTAAGTAACTCAATCATAGCATGTTTATCGACATTGTCCAAAATATTGCCATTTTGCTTGCTTTTGCTGTGCTGTACGATTATGTGTGGCTTAGATACAGGCATAGCAATTGGTTGCTGCTCAAAATCATTACGGGTGGGGTAATAGGGTTTATTGGCATTGTGCTGATGAAGACTCCCTGGGTAATGATAGAAGGGCTTATATTCGATGTGCGTTCGGTATTGCTTTCGGTAGCCGGTCTGTTTTTTGGGTTTGTACCTACGCTTGTGGCAATTATTGTTACTGCTGTATTTCGCTACTGGCTTGGTGGAGCGGGTATGGTTATGGGCGTTGTTGTAATTATTTGCAGTGGCCTGATAGGGGTGGCTTGGAGAAAATTTATCCCTGACGTTTTGGGCAAACATCGTACTTGGAAGATTCTGGGAATGGGTTTGACGGTTCATTTGGTGATGCTGGCATGTACTGTTTTTTTACCATCGGAAATAGCTTTCAAGACCTTTAAAACCATAGCTCCTGCTACACTTACCTTGTACCCTTTAGCTACCGTATTGTTATCGGCCTTGCTGATTGAAAGAGGCAGAAAGTTGGAACGGGAGAAACTTATTGCAGAAAGCGAGCAACGTTTTCGCAATCTTTTTGAAAACAGCCAGTCGGTTATGCTCATTCTGGATGCTGAGAACGGGAAAATTCTTGATGCCAATGCTGCTGCTCTGAAATTTTATGGATACGATTATGCTGCCCTCACAGCGATGTATGCAGGGCAATTATGTGCAAAAGGCGAGGAATGCCATATGACCAGTGTTTTTAAACCTAATTATGCAGGCGAGGAATGTTTAAAACTCAAACATAAGCTTGCCAATGGCCAGATACGTGATATAGAGTTGTACCGGACGCTAATTGCCTACCAGAACAGAAATGTAATTTTTGCCATTATACATGATGTGACAGAACGGGTAGAAGCTGAGCAGAAAGTGCGTAATCTGTCCCATATTATCGAAAATGCCCTGAATGAGCTATATGTCATTGCCGCCGACACCCTTAAAATCATCGAAGCCAACAAGGGTGCGCAGAAAAATTGCGGTTACAGCAAGGAAGAATTGCAAGGTATGACGCTGCTGGATCTGATACCTTCTTTCAGTCGGAACGATTTTGAAAAAACACTTCAGCAGCTTCGTCATCAGAACGACACAATAATTCTCGAAACAAATTTCCGCAAAAAAACCGGAACATTGTATCCGGTAGAGATGCATCTGCAAAGAGCACAGTATGTGGAGACTCCCGTTATTGTTGCCTTTGTCAACGATATAACCCAGCGTAAGAAATTTGAACAGGAGCTTATTGCTGCCCGCGATCGCGCCGAGGAGAGTGAGCGACTGAAATCTTCTTTTCTGGCTAATCTTTCGCACGAGGTACGTACGCCCCTTAATTCTATTCTTGGCTTTAGCAATTTGTTGAAAAAGGATAACTTACCCCAGGAAAAGATCAGGTATTACAGTAGCATCATTGCCGGGAGTGGAAGTCAAATCGCCGAAATAATCAACGAGACCATTCAAATGGCCGAAATTGATGCCGGTACCGTGAAAGTGGAACTTGCACCTTTCAATCTCAATGAATCTCTGAAGGAGGTATACGTCGAAATGTCAAACCTGCTGCCAGAGAACAGCCCCATAAAGCTTTACAGCTTTAACGAAAATCAGGATGAGGCTTTCATGATTATTGGCGATCGCAACAAGATTGTTAAAATACTTACCAACCTTGTCTCTAATGCAATTAAATACACCCTCGATGGTTTTGTGTCTTTTGGATACTCGGTTGAAGGGGATAAGCTTATTTTTAAGGTAATCGATACTGGCATTGGAATTGAGTCGGAGGATATACCCCGGATTTTTTCACGCTTTTACCGTGCAAAAAACATGCTTACCATTAAAAAACCCGGTATAGGTTTAGGTTTGGCTATCGTACAGGCCTATGTTGAACTGCTGAATGGAGAAATTAAAATAGAATCAGAAATAGCCAAAGGAACTACTGTTCGGGTTGAACTGCCCTATATTCCTGCCTCTGAGGAACCCATTAAACTGTTGAATTTGTCAGCTGATTTTGTGCCTACTCCGCATGAAATCCTAATTATCGAAGACGACGACTATCATTACCTACTGTTGGAAGAAATTCTTTCGGGACATGGTTATACCTGCATACGGGCAGCACATGCAGCAGAAGCCATTGAAATATTTCAAAAACATAAGCCTTTTCAAATGGTTCTGTTGGACCTGCGTTTGCCCGGAAAAGACGGTTTTGAAATTGCTACCGAAATTCGTGCTATCGACAAACAAATTCCCATCATTGCTGTGACTGCTTATGCTCAGTATCTCAGTCAGAATTTAACCGAACTGGGCGATTTTGATGCATTCGTTACTAAGCCCATTCAATCCTTTACTCTGATGACTACCCTGAAAAAAGTGTTGGCTCAAACTGCCCATCGCTATTATTGAGGATCTACATCAATAGTGATGGAAACCGTTGAATGAACTCGCTTCACCTGTTCGATACAGGCCAAAATGTAGCTTTTAATGGCAGTAAGCGAAGCCGATGGATTGATTTTCAGATGTATCACATATATGTACTGATTGTTGATGCGGGGAATAATGGGTTTTTGAGGACGTAATACCTGCAAATGGAGTTTTTCGGCCAGTTTTTGGTACAGCATCTGGGCGGCTGCCTCGCATTTGTTGTCGTGGGTATGTCGAAGCGAAAGATATATAAGTCGGGTAAAAGGTGGATAGCGAAAGGTTTTTCTTTCGGGCAGCTGGGAGTGAAACATGGCTTCATAGTTGTGTCGTATAGCCATTTGAATTATAGGATGTTCCGGCATGTGGGTCTGGATGATGACCTTTCCCTGTTCATTTTTTCGGCCTGCTCGTCCCCCTACCTGAACCATCAGTTGAAAGCTACGTTCAAATGCCCGAAAATCGGGGTAATTGATCAGGCTGTCGGCATCGAGTATTCCCACCAGTCCTACCTGTGCAAAATCCAACCCCTTGGTTATCATCTGGGTCCCTACCAGAATATCAATTTCTCCCTGCTCAAGCCGGCTTATGATTTCGTCATATGCCTCGCGGCTCCTTACCGCATCCTGATCCATGCGGCCTATCATGGCATCGGGGAAAAAAATGGCAAGTTCTTCTTCAACTTTTTCCGTTCCAAAGCCCCGGATCTTAAGGTTGCTGCTTTGACACTGAGGACATACTGAGGGCATACTGAGCGAAAATCCACAGTAGTGGCAGATAAGTGATTGAGGAAATTTATGGTAGGTGAGCGATACATCGCAATGGCGACAACAAAAAATGTATTTGCAAGACTGGCACTGGATATAAGGAGCGAAACCTCGTCGGTTATGGAATAGCATAACTTGTTTCCCTTCATCCAGACAGCGTTTCATGGCATCGAGCAGTATCTGTGAAAAATGCGACTGGATGTTGCCTCTTTTCCGGGCAGCCGTCATGTTTACCAGTTCCATGCGGGGCAGCTCTACCCCATGATATCGCTCGTTGAGTTTGACTATTCCATACTTACCAGTGGTGGCATTGTAGTAGCTTTCGATGGAAGGGGTGGCTGATCCCAATAACACTTTTGCTTGAAACATACCCGCCAGTACAATGGCCGCATCCCGCGCATGATATCGGGGAGCCGGATCGTATTGTTTATAACTGTTCTCGTGTTCCTCATCTACAATAACAAGCCCCAGATGGGTAAAGGGCAGAAACACCGACGATCGTACCCCCAAAACAATCTGACCGATAGAATTAGCGTTCCATAAAACCTGATGATATACCTCCATGCGTGTCTTGTTGGTTACCCTCGAATGGAACACCAAAACCCGATCGCCAAAGGCCCGCTTCAACCGCCGTATGATCTGGTAGCTAATGGCTATCTCGGGCAATAAGTACAGAACCTGTTGCTTCTTTTGTAAGGTCTCGGCTATTAAATGAAAATATATCTCCGTCTTTCCGCTGCCCGTAATGCCATGCAGCAAGACTACCGATTTCTCCGCAAAAGCCGAATTAATCTCATCCAGCGCCTTTTGCTGGGCAGAAGATAGTACCGGCAAATTTTCTACTGATTCATCTTCCTTTTCTATTTCCCAACCGGCCAGTGAATAGGTTTCTAAAATACCTTTCTCAATCAACGCTTTTAAAGACGCATAACTGCTCTGGGTTACTTCGAGCAGTAATTTCTGTTTTACCGGTTTGGGTTCAGGACTGTCACCAAAGGCGTCGGATAATCGCAGGTAGGTCTCAAGTAGGTCTTTTTGTTTGGGAGCCTTCGTTAACCTGTCCAGACTCTCTTTTAAAAAAATTTCGTCAGCAGCCTGAGGGGTTAGCCGTACAAATTTCTCCAAACGGGGTTGAGCACTTTCTTCAACCTCCTCGACCAGCAGTACAGCTTCCTTCTTTACCAGTGTCCGCAGTATGCTCAAAAAGTTTGGTATGTTGATTTTTTGCTTTTCTTCATTCAGATATATTGTTTCGTGGCTTAGGATATTCAGTACGTTGTGTTCCTCTTCGCTGAGGGATTCATGTTGTTCAAATGCCGGATTAATCAGCATCCTTGTTTTACTTTCAATACGAAGGTGTGCAGGAAGTGCCGCTTGCATTACCTCCCCTACGGAGCACAGGTAATAGTCGGCAAGCCATTCCCAGTATTGCAGTTGCTGGCTGGTGACTACTGGCAGAGCATCGATAACAAACAGTATAGGTCGATAATCGATGCTTTCGTCGGGTACCGTGGTTAATACCCTGCGAATAACTGCAGCATATAATTTTCGTTTCCCAAACTGCACCAGCACCCTCTTGCCTGATTCAACTTCCCCGTTCATCTCATCGGGAACCGAATAGGTATAAAATTTATTCAGGGGCAAAGGCAATATTACTTCAACATAGACCATCGGCTAAAAAACGCAACAGCTTTATGTGCAAAGATGCGCATAAAAACCCAAACGTTTTAAATCATTTTTCAAAACCATTCAATTGACATTAATAAATATTGGGGTGCCAAAGTTGTCTTACCGTTCTTGCCATACTTTCCAGTTATTCCCTTTTTGGGTAACCATGCAAAATATTTTCCAGGATTAACATAAGCTACTCTTTTTGTTATCAAAATCACCTGAAAATTGCATTGGTGTTCGGTTACTTTTGCAGGTGTTGTAATTTCTAAATCGTAAAAAACAAATACCATGAGACTAAAAGGGAACAGATGGCTTTTGCTGGCTTTATTAACAATGCCTACCTGGCTGGCAGGTTGCGAGAAAAGCAAAGAACAGAACACGTTGTTGGTTTCTCCTGCAAAACTTGATATACCCCCAGCGGGCGGCACCGATAGTCTGACGATCGAAACCAATGCAGCTAACTGGAAAATCAGCAGTTCCACAGCTTCGTGGATTCAATTGTCCCACAACTTTGGCAAGGGTCCGAAAGATATTGTTGTGGTTACGGTCAACACACAAACCACCACTAAGCGCAGCGATACACTTATCTTTACAGCAGGCGATGCGACTCCGGTTAAGGTTGTCATCACGCAGGAAGCCGCACAACTTGCCTATACGTTAACTACCAATACCTCGCAGCTGAATTTTTCCAATGCCGAAGATTCTGCAACAATTACAATTACCACCAATGTGCCGCAGTGGGATATTACTCCACAGGCCGATTGGATTACTTGCAGCCGAAAACAGGGGCAAGCAGGGACAACAGAAATAAAAGTTTACGTTACCGATAATCCGTTGACCCAGGATAGAAGTGCCGATCTGATTATTTCGGCAGCAAATGCACCCACTGCGGTGGTGAAAATAATGCAGGAGGCCAGCCTTTATCCCTCGTACAATACATCTCCCCTGCCTCCCGATGCTTCGGGTATGGGTAGCAATGCACAGCAAATTGCAACTGCTATGAAAATAGGTTGGAACATTGGCAACACCCTCGAAGCTATCGGGGGAGAAACAGCCTGGGGTAATCCTAAGGTTTCAGAAGACTTGATTGCACTTATTAAGGCCAGTGGATTTAATGCCGTTCGCATACCCTGCTCGTGGAACCAGTATGTCATTGACCAGGAAACAGCCCAGATTGACCCCCTCTGGCTCGACCGTGTGAAGGAAGTAGTACAATATTGTGTCGATGCAGGTCTGTATGTCATCCTGAATATTCATTGGGACGGTGGCTGGCTCGAAAACAATTGCACCGTTCAGAAACAAAAGGAAAATAACGCCAAACAGAAAGCTTTCTGGGAACAGATTGCTACCCACCTGCGCGATTTCGACGAACATCTTCTCTTTGCCAGCGCCAACGAACCCAATGTCGATAATGCAGAACAAATGAACGTGCTGCTCTCGTACCATCAGACTTTTATTAATGCTGTGCGTGCTACAGGGGGCAAAAACAGCTATCGCGTATTGGTGATTCAAGGCCCATCGACCGACATCGAAAAAACTTACAACCTGATGAAAAAATTGCCTCGGGATAAGGTTGCCAACCGGATGATGGTGGAAATTCATTATTATACCCCATGGAATTTCTGCGGCATGGATAAAGATGAAAGCTGGGGCAAAATGTTTTACTACTGGGGAAAAAATTACCATTCGGCCACTGACCCCGAACGCAATGCCACCTGGGGTGAAGAAGAAACGGTCGATCGTTTGTTTGGCCTGATGAAATCGCAGTTTGTCGACAAAGGCATTCCTGTTGTGCTGGGCGAATATGCTGCTACACGAAGGTCGAATCTTACGGGCGAAGCTTTGCAGCTACACCTTGATTCACGCGCTTACTATCATAAATATGTGACTCAGCAGGCCAAAAAATATGGTTTACTCCCCTTTTACTGGGATAACGGCGGATTGGGATCTTTTGCCAGTGGCATTTTCGACCGCCCCCGTCTGAAAGTTTTCGACCAGCAAACCCTCGATGCCATAATGGAAGGTGCTAATGCCCAATAACCTTCTGTAGGAAATATTGGTGGCTGATTTTGGAACGATGTGTATAATGGGAGTTTAAATTTTTGATGAAACGAGCATGTTGATGCAGTAAACACAACAAACAGATGAAAATATATAAACATGCGAGTTCCATCCGGCCGAGAGGCTAATAAAAGTAAGGTAAGCATAACCAAAAGGAAGTCAGT
>Ga0078972_1001805_pt1 | contig 76631 bp, 67 predicted proteins | sample YelNatPaOPGAMG01_FD_67568 | JGI IMG/M metagenome (GOLD analysis project Ga0078972, IMG submission 67568) | Hot spring thermophilic microbial communities from Obsidian Pool, Yellowstone National Park, USA - OP-RAMG-01 (SPADES assembly) (version 2) | ecosystem: Environmental > Aquatic > Thermal... | reverse complement strand
GCGCACCCCGAACGTTTCACCAAGCGACCGGCCCCTCACCGAGTGCCGTCCAAGGCGTGGATCAACCGACCATCCATCCAAAGCGCGTAGATCTTCGGCAATTGCCTATTGACAGGTTCCGCAACGCGCCCGATCGTTGCGTGCTCGGTGCCGAGCTCCGCGCGTAGCTGCCGGACGAGCCGGACCGCCTGGCCTTCTGCGCGGGGTTGTAGCGCTGCGTTGCCGGACTCTACGATCCCTCTTTCGTTGCCATGACTCCATCCTCGTTTCCAAGGTCAGGAGTCACCAAGCAACCCAGGGGGATTCATAGCGCATCGCGGGACTCGATGGCCTCGAGATGGTCGACGAGTCCGTGGGCAAAGTGTCGTCGACAGACTGCGTCGGGTTGCGCCGCTGTCGTCGACGTCGCCTCGGTGCGACGGTGATGCGAGACTCGACGCGTGCTCGAGGACCACTTCGGTAGAACTGTCGCCGCGACCTACGACGAGGACTCGGCAGCGATGTTCGCGCCCGAGGTTCTTGTCCCGACCGTCGATCTCCTCGCCGAGCTGACGGACGGCGGGGCTGCGCTGGAGCTCGCCATCGGCACGGGACGGGTGGCCATCCCGCTCGCCGCCCGCGGCGTGCCGGTGTCCGGCATCGAGCTGTCGATTGCCATGGTCGACCGGCTCTCTGCCAAGAGCGGTGCCGAGGCGATCGACGTGACGATCGGCGACATGGCCACGACTCGCCTCGACCGCACGTTCCGGTTGGTCTACCTGGTGTTCAACTCGATCGGTAACCTCATGACCCAGGACCGCCAAGTCGCCTGCTTCGCCAACGCTGCTCGCCACCTCGAGCCCGGAGGTGTGTTCCTGGTCGAAGTCGGAGTCCCTGACCTGCGCCGACTCCCACCTGGCGAAGAGTCGCGGATCTTTGCCCGCGCTGCTGGCTATGTGGGCTACGACCACTTCGTCGACCTCGTCGCCCAACAGGCGGTCTCTCATCACGTCGTCACCGACGGCAGCGCCGTCAGGGAGAGATCGACCCCCTACCGCTACGTCTGGCCGTCCGAGCTGGACCTCATGGCCAGGTTGGCCGGCATGTCCTTACGGCAACGCTGGGCCGGCTGGGACCGCTCGACCTTCGACGGGGAAAGCACCTCGCACGTCTCGGTCTGGGAGTTGCCGGTGCACAGGGCCTGATCGCAGCTGCGACTGCGCAAGGACCTGTCGCCGCTCTCGTCGCCAGAGGTGGTGTCGTGCCGCAGCTGCAGTGCTGCGGAGGACCGACGGGAGCTTGGCGGTGGGGTCCGCTGCTGTCCGACCTGGCGCGGCGCCACGGTGACGGAGCGGTCGGCCCGGGCGGGGACCGGGTCGATGCTGCTCGTCGGGCGCACATCTGGACCTCGAGGTCCAGCCAGCCCCAGGGTGCCTCGTGTCGCCGATCGAGTGGAGGATGTCTCGCCGCGTTACGCGACACTCAGACGACACTCGGATCGCCCAAGGCCGCGCTTAGCCGCTCCGCGGCGAGAAAGCAGCGTGCCTCCCGTCCGGCGCCGAGGTCGACGATGGTCGGCTCCTCGTGGCTGCACCTGTCGAACTTCGCAGGGCAACGGGGGTGGAAGCGGCATCCGGCAGGCGGGCGGGCCGGGTCGGGGACATCGCCGACGAGCTCCACAGGTAGGTGCGCTCCCGACCCTGGCTCGGGGACGGCGGCTATCAACGCCTCGGTGTACGGGTGCGCAGGGCTTCGCCAGAGGGACTCGGTCGTCCCCGACTCGACGATCCGGCCGAGGTACATGACGGCGGTCCGATGTGCGATCTTGCGGACCACCGAGAGATCGTGCGAGATGAACAGCATCCCGACGCCGCTCTCCGCGGCGATCAACGCAAGCAGGTTCGCCACCTGCGCCTGGGCCGAGGCGTCGAGAGCGCTGATCGGCTCGTCTGCGACAAGACAGCGTGGTCCGCTCGCAAGCACTCGCGCAATAGCGATCCTTTGGCACTGGCCACCGGAGAACTCGTGGGGGTAGCGCCGGGCGATCTCGCCGCCGAGACCGACCCGTGCGAGGGCGGCTTCGACGACAGCGAACCGTTCGCTGCGGGGCACGGCCTCTCCCCGACCGAGCCCTGCTGCATCGACGATCTGCGCGCCCACGCGCCGACGCGGGTTCAAGGAGGCATAGGGATCCTGGAACATCATCTGCAGGGCACGCAGGTGCCGAGGGCGCGCTCTGCGCGTCAGTGGTGCGACAGGGACCCCGTCGAAGCGCACCTCCCCCGTGGAGAGCGGCTGCAGCCCCACTGCAGCGCGGCCGAGCGTGGACTTGCCGCAGCCTGATTCACCGACGAGGCCGACGATCTCACCAGCGTCGACGTGCAGGCTCGCGTCGAGGACGGCGTTGACAGGCGCTCGGCCCTGTCGACGATACGAGACGCTGACGCCGACGAGATCGAGGAGCGCCCCGGTGGGCACGGGCTCGGTCATTGGAGGGACGCGGCGAACGGATCGGGGTCGCAGGCGAGGAGCCGCTCGTTCCCGATGGACCGTAAGGCCGGAGAGGTCGTCGCGCAACTCGCCCGGGCGAAGTCGCAGCGGGGGTGGAACGCGCAGCCGCGCGGCATCGAGTCGAGGCTCGGTGGCGAACCGGGGATCGGTCGCATCGGCACACCCGCCGGACCGGCACCGGGTAGTGCCTGCATCAGGCCGCGTGTATAGGGGTGTCGCGGGTGTCCGAGTACTTCGCGAGTGATCCCCTGCTCGACGATCCGGCCGCCGTACATGACGCACAGACGATCGGACACACTTGAGAGCACGCCGAGATCGTGGGTGATGATGAGGACCGATACCCCCCGTTCACGCCGCAAGCGGTCGAGGAGTCGCAAGATCCCAGCTTGCACGGTGACGTCGAGAGCGGTGGTGGGCTCGTCGGCTACGAGTAGGCGCGGCTCGCAGGCAAGAGCCATGGCGATGGCTATTCGCTGGCGCATCCCGCCGGAGAACTGGTGGGGGTGAGCGGCGAGAGCCTGGGCAGGATCGGGGATCCGCACCGCCGCCAGCATCTCGAGAGCGCGCGCTCGAGCAGCGTCGGCCGAGAGCCCGAGATGCGCCCGCACGTGCTCGGTCATCTGGACCTCGATCCGCAAGAGCGGGTGCAGGGAGGTCATCGGGTCTTGGAGCACCATCGAGATCTGGCGTCCGCGTACGCCGCGAAGCGCCTTCTTGTCGAGAGTGAGTAGGTCGCGCCCATCGAGGAGCACTCGCCCGCTCGTACGCGCGCCGCCGGGGAGCACGCCCAGCAGCGCGAGGGCGCTCAGCGTCTTCCCGCTCCCGCTCTCGCCAGCGACTCCGAGGATCTCTCCTGCGGCGACATGGAAGGACACGCGGTCGACCGCGAGGCGCATACCTCGGGGGGTGCGGAGCCGTACGGAGAGGTCCGTCACCTCGAGAAGCGGTGCGTCGCTCATTTGCCGATCATGCGTGCGGTGCGAGGGTCGAGCAGGTCCCGCAGCGCGTCGCCGATGAAGTTGAAGGCCATGACAACGGTCAAGATGGCAAGTCCAGGGAATAGACCGACCCACCAGCTGCTGAAGTTTTGGGCACCCTCGGCCACCATGGCGCCCCACTCTGCCGTCGGTGGTTGCGCACCGAGACCGAGGAACGACAGCCCGGAGAGCAGGAGGACGGCATTGCCGACATCGAGAGCGGCGAGGACGAGCACCGGCCCGGCAATGTTCGGCCCGAGCTCGACGCGCAGCACTCGCGAACCTGATGCTCCGAGCAGGCGAGCCGAGGTTACGTAGTCGGCGTTACGGGCCCCGAGGACGAGGCCACGCGTGAGTCGTGCATAGGACGGCCAGGACACGACGATCACTGCGAGCACGGCGTTGCGGAGCTGCGCGCCGAGTGCAGCGGCAACCGCGAGTGCGAGGATGATCCCGGGAAATGCGAACACGAGGTCGGCGACGCGCATGATCACCGCGTCGACGACACCGCCGAAGAACCCGGCGATGGCGCCCAGCAGCGAGCCGATCGACGCCGACATGGCGACAAGCAGCGCCGCGAGTGGGAGAGAGAGTCGGGCTCCGTAGAGTACCCGGCTCAGGACGTCGCGTCCGAGCTCGTCGGTGCCGAAGGGGTACTGGTGGCTGGGTGCCAGCAGGGGAGCGGTGAACTCGAGGTTGGGAGGGTGCGGGGCGAGCAGTGGTGCGAAGATGGCGATGACGACCCAGGCAAGGATGACGACGCCGCCCGTGATGGCCAGTGGTTGGCGCCAAGGAGGCCGGAGCGCGGCCCGATCCGTGCGGTCGAGCCTCTCGTCCGTGCCTGGTAGCTCTGACCGGTTGTCGAGCGGGAGCGGGTCGGCGACGCTCATGTCATCTCAGCTCGATCCGTGGGTCGATGACACTGTAGAGCAGGTCGACGACGAGATTGACGACTATGTAGATGAACGCGACCACCATCGAGACGCCCATGATCGCCGGAAGATCGAGGTTCACGGCGCTGTTGAACGCGTACTGCCCGATCCCCGGCCAGGCGAAGATGTTCTCGACGAGCACCGTGCCGGACAGAAGGCTGCCGAAGGCGACGCCGGAGACGGTGATGATGCCGAGCAGTGCGGGTCGAAGGACGTGGCGCCGAATCACTGTCCACTCGGAGAGGCCTTTGATGCGCGCTGCACGCACGTAGTCGTTGTTGATCACCTCGAGCACCGAAGCTCGGGTGAAACGGAGCATCGTTCCGATCGTGAACACGCCGAGCACCGAGCCCGGCAGCACGAGGTGGTCGAGCGCGTCGGCGGCGAGCGACCACTGACCGTGCAGCACCGCGTCCACCGTGTAGAGACCCGTGATCGCGTGCGGTGCGGGGACGCCTGGGCTGAGTCGACCGCCAGAGGGGAACCAGCCGAGGCGGAAGAAGAAGACGTAGAAGACGAGGAGTGCGACCCAAAAGGTCGGCATCGACACCCCGAGAAGACTGAAGACCCGCAGCAGTCCGTCAATGAGCTTGCCGCGGCGCACGGCTGCGAGGATCCCGAGCCCCACGCCGACGACGACGGAGATGACAATCGCAAACAGAGCAAGTTCGATCGTCGCAGGCACGTACTCCGCAAGGTCCGACACGACCGGTCGGTGGCTCTGCTCGGAGATCCCGAGGTTGCCGTGGAGCAGCTTGCCGAGGTAGATCAGGTACTGCTCGACGACAGGCTTGTCCAGCCCGTACTCGTGGTTAAAGGCTTTCACGATCGCCGGATCCCCGAGCGCCCGTTGGCCGAGGTTTGCGGCTGCCGGGTTTGCAGGCACGAGATGGGTGAGCACGAAGGCGACGAGCGTGATCCCGATCATGAGGACCAGTCCGATGCCGAGGCGTCGGGCGAGAAAGCGGCCGAGCCCGACGGGGGTCACCCGTCGGGCTCGGCTCGGGGCCGGATCGCTCGTCAGGACAGCGAGGTCAGCCAAGGTTGCGCAGGTCTACCAGCCAGAGACCGTTGCCCGCGAGGTTCTTCACGCTCTTCGTCGCGATGACCACTTGAGCGGGCTGTATGAGCGGCATGAACGGGCTGTGGGCGTTGAGCTGCTTTTGGAACGTCTCGAAGATCGACTGACGGGCAGCCGTGCCCGTCGTGTCGGCCGCCTTCTGGGCGAGGATCGCGATCCCCTTTGCGTCTGCCGCCGTCCATCCGGCGCGCAAGCCGACCAGATTTCCGGGTGCGAAGACCAGGTAGTCACTCGGGTCTGGATAGTCCGGCCCCCATTCCCACAGGCCCATCTGCTCGTTGCCGCCCCGGTAGCTCTGGAGGGCAACCTGCACGGACTCGGGCTGGAGATTGACCGTGATGCCGATACCCTGCAGGTCCTGCTGGACGCGTGCAGCCATGTCGCCGAAGCTCACACCGTTAACCTCGATGCCCGTCGGGTAGGCGAGGCTCACGGTCGGGTGACTGATTCCCGACTTCTTGAGGTCCTCCCTGGCTGCAGCGACGTCGGTCTTGGTGCTGTAACGGCTCGGCAGCGCTCCGAGGAACACCGTCGGCACGACCCCTGGGGTTTGCACCGATCCCTTGCCTGCGAGCTGGAGAAGGCTCTGGTAGTTGATCGCGGCGCGGACGGCCTTCTGGAACCAGGGGTTCGAGGTCGTCGTCGAGACCTTCGGGTTGTCGTTGGTGAAGAGGAAGAAGATGTTGGGCGATGGCGCTTGCTTCAACTGCACGCCCGACAGCGACTTGGCCTGCGTCGGCGAGAGGTCGACGGCCACCTCGTTCGTACCACGCTCGACGTCGAGACCCTGCTCCGAAGCCTGGACGTTTCGCAGCACGACCGTCGAGTACGCAGGCTTCGGCCCCCAGTAATTCGGGTTGGCGGTGAACACGACCTGGCTCGTGGTGCTGAACGACTGGAGGACGTACGGTCCAGAGCCCGCGGAGTGCTGGTTCAACCAGTTCTGAGCAGTGTCCTTGGTCGACGCGTCGGCGGCGTCGGTACCGCCATGCGCCGTGACGACCTTCTCGTTGAGCACGCCCGTCGCCGGGTTCGGGAGGATGAAGAGCAGCCCGGGATTCGGGTGCGCAGAGGTCATCACGACGGTCTCGGGTCCCTGCGCGCTGATCGACTCCCCGGCGAGCAGGAACGACGGGTTGCCCTTCAGGTTGACCATTCGCTTCAGCGACCAGACGACGTCGGACGCCGTGACAGGGGTGCCGTCGGAGAAGCGCGCCTTCGGATTGAGGTGGAAGACGAACTTCTTCGAGTTGTCCGAGACGCTCCACGACGTCGCGAGATCCGGTACCACGTGCTTGAGGTCACTGCCTTTGAAAGTGACGAGCGTGTCGTACAGTGCGTTGTCGACCAGCTCTCCGGTCGGCTCGAACATGTGACCCGGGTCTGCAGTCACGAGCTCGAACGAGTTGTCGATGACGAGCGTGCGTCCCGAGCTCGCCTCCGCAGCCGTGCTGCCGATGGTGGAGAGCCCGAATATAGCGACCGCCGACACCGTACCCAGCACCACCAAGCGTTGCTTGCTCACCAGTCCTCCTGACTCGACAATCCGGCAAGTCTGTCGGAGTGGAGCGCGCAAGACAAGACCTCTGGTTCATTGACTGGACTACTGGTTCGTCGACTGGACTACCCGGTACCTCGCTCGTACACGGTGAGCGCGGAAATCTGACCCTGGGTGTCGAGGTCGAAGACCATCGCCTCGCTCACCTCGACGTACGTACCGTCGGCCTCGGTGAGCTCCTCGTCGAGCTCGGCGAAGACGACCGAACCGTCCGTCGTTGCGACGATGCGCCGCAGCTCGGATCGGTAGCCGCTGGTGCCGGCCAGTGCTCTGGCGAGGTAAGCGAGGTAGGCGTCGCGCCCGCGTACGACGCTTCGGTCGGCCCCGGTTCGCACGACGTCCTCGGCGAGCAGCGTCGCGGCGGTCGGGAGGTCGAGCTGGGGTGCGCACGCGAGGAACGACCGCACGACCTCGGTAGCGGTTACGGCGTCGCGGTGGCTGCTCACTTCGTCACTCCCGCCTGGACGACCACGACGCCGTTCTGTAGCACGATTTGAGGCTTTCCGAGGGCCGAGAGGTCCTCAAGGGGGTTGTCGTCGACGAGGATGAGGTCGGCCAAGAAGCCGGCGCGTACCTGACCGAGCACGTCGTCACGGCCCATGAGCGCCGCTGGTGTCGTGGTGGCGCACCGAAGAGCTGCTGCACGGGAGAGGCCGGCGTCCTCGAGTGCGAGCAGCTCGACGACGGTCGCCGATAGCCCGTCGACATCGTCGCCGGGTGGGAGGTCGGTCCCGGCGAGGAGCTGCACGCCGGCCGCGATCGCGTTGCGGATGCTCTCGAGGTGACCCTCGGCGGTACGCGCCGCGTTGGCGATCGTCGCTTCTTCGAAGTCGTGCGCTCGCATCCAGGGCTCGCACCGGGTGACGACGAGCGTCGGGGTGACGTAGGCACCACTGGCTGCGAGCAGCTCCGCGGTCGACATGTCGAGCTCGTACGCATGCTCGAAGCAACGCACGCCCTGTTGAAGAGCCTGACGGATCGCCGCCGAGGCGCCCGAGTGTGCAACGACGTAGGCATCGTGCTCGCGTGCCGCCCGCACCGTGCCGGCGAGCTCGCCGTCGGACATCTCCGAGAGTGACGGATCTTCGCCCTCTCGTGCGAGCCCGCCGTTGATGAAGATCTTCACGTGGTCCGCACCCGCACGCAGCTCCTCGCAGGCGGCCTCGTAGAAGCCCTCCTCGCCCTCCGCCTCGACGCACGCCGAGCCGGCGCCGTGGCCATGTGGGGTCGTGAGCGCCCGTCCGGCGCCGAAGATGCGGGGCAGTGTGAGCCAACCTCGCCGCTGGGCGTCGCGCAACCAGAAATCTGCGCGGTTCTGCTCGTGCACGCAGCGCACGGTCGTGATCCCAGCAGCGATCGCATCCCTCGCTCGGGCCGCCGCGCGGAGCACGGTCGCAGCGGGGTGCTCGGTCGGGTCCGTGGCGGACATGGGGAAGGTAATCGAAAGATGTGTATGGCAGGAGATGAGCCCGGGGAGAAGGTAGCGACCACCGGCGTCGAGCACGGTGGCTCCCGGTGGCGGCGCGCCGCGTCGCACGGCGACGATGTGGTCGCCGTCCAGCTCGACGAGCTGGCCTGCGTGCACGTCGCCCGCAGCGACGTCGACGACACGGGCGTCGGCAATGAAGCGCGGACCCGTCACAGCGGCGACCTTACGGTGATGATCGCCTCGACCACCCGTGTGGCGTCGATGGACACGTCGCTCCTTTCGGTAGATCCGTCCAGGTCGCGTCGACGCTCCGCTGTTCGAGAGCGTGCTGACGCTGCGTCGACTTCGTCCGTGCGGGCCGCACGCAGAGGTCCACGCTCGACCCTAGTGCAGGGTGGACCGTGCAGTCGGGCTCGGGCTCGCGTGCCCTGGCAGCGGCGCAGCGGCGCAGCGGCGCAGCGGCGCAGCGGCGCAGCGGGAGCGGTCGACCCATGCGACTGGCTCGAGGGCGGGTGCAGGCGTAGTCGCCTGGTCGGTTCATCCTCTGGACCGGAGGAGCGACCACGAGGGGGGTTGGCGGCAAGAATCGAAGGGCGCGGACCCATGCCGAGACGCCAGCGCGGAGGGGAGAGGATCGCCGTGGACTTGGTCGACAACGATCTTCCGGTCGAGCACCAGGACATTTTCGAGGTCATGCAGGTCACACGGGATACCCGGCTCGAGACCCTCGTCGGTGCGGACCTCGTCAGCGTGGGTCCGGGTGAGCGCTCGAAGATCCACCGCCACAACAACGCCGAGACGGTGCTCTACTTCGTGTCGGGGCGCGCCGAGGTCGTCATCGCCGAAGACGCGCACGTCGTTGCCGCCGGCGACCGGATCCGTATCGGAAAGGGTGTCTACCACGGCGTGCGGACGCCGGACGGGCCGTGCACGTTCCTCTCGGTCCAGGTCCCACCGATCCTCGACAAAGCGACCGGCTTTCTCGACCTGGAGCCCCTCGAGGACTCCGTCGCCTCGTGACGTCCACCCGCTTGCCCGCGCGCCCGAGGAACGGGCGCGCGTGATCCGGCTCCGCCCCGAGCTGGAGCGTCTCGGCGGGTATGCGTCCGGGCGTACCGGCTCGGCCGACGACGCCCGCTTCGCCCGCGCCGCGCTGCTCGCATCGAACGAGCTGCCCTACCCACCCCTCCCGTCGGTCCTCGAGGCGATCGCCTCGGCAGGAGCAGGTCTGCACCGTTATCCTGACCCCGACGCGACGATCTTGCGTGAGGCCATCGGCGCGCTGCACGGCGTCGGTGCGGAGCAGGTTGCCACGGGAGCCGGGAGTGTGGAGCTTTGCCGACAGGCGATCCTCGCGGTCGCCGGTCCCGGTGACGACGTCGTCATGGCGGACCCGACCTTTCCCGAGTACGCGGCGATCACGACGCTCGCTGGCGCATCGCCGCGCTCGGTCGCCCTGCGTGACGACGCGTACGACCTTGCCGCGATCGGACGGACGATCGGGAGCCGTACGCGTGCCGTCGTGATCTGCAACCCGAACAATCCCACTGGAACAGCGCTTGCGGTAGCAGACATCGTGGACTTCCTGGCGGTCGTCCCGCGTGACGTGCTCGTCGTCGTCGACGAGGCCTACGCCGAGTTTGCCGATCCCGCGTATGTCGCCGGTGGAGTGCTCATGGCCCGCTACGACAACGTGCTCGTGCTGCGGACCTTCTCCAAGGCCTACGGTCTTGCTGGGCTCCGGGTCGGCTATGCACTCGGGTCGGCCGAGCTCGTGGATGCCCTCGCACGCGTGCGCCTGCCCTTCGGTGTCGGGACGCTCGCACAAGTTGCCGCGACCGCGGCTGTTGCCGCGGTCGGCGAGCTCGCCGAGCGCGTGCGCGAGGTCGTCGCGGAGCGTGATCGCGTGACCGCCGCGCTCGTTGCGCTGGGATGGCGGGTGCCCTCGCCACAGGGGAACTTCGTCTACCTGGACGCGCTCGGCGAGACCGCGCGGCTGGCGAGCCGGCTCGGGGCGGCCGACGTCCTCGTCAGGACCACGGGCGCCGCGCTACGCGTGACGATCGGGACGCCGAGCGACAACGACCGCTTCCTCGATGTGCTCGCTCGCGAGCACATATGACCGGCCCCTCGTGCCGGGGGGTGTGGTGATGAACGCGTCGGTTGCCCGAGTGCGGCACACTGCAGGGATGACACGTGCGCACGGAGCCCCCGGCGAGACGGGGAGGCTGCGATCTGTCGGCGACCTCCCTGTTGCTGTCGTTCCCATCCTCGGCCGCCGAGCGATCTCGCGTCTCGCCGCGCACACGCTGGGAGCTTGAGCCGGGATGGAGCTGTTCGACCTGCGCGTCGTGGTCGACCGCGTCGAGGGGCGCCCGGTCTGCGGGCTGGTCGCAGGCGACTACTTCACCGTGACCAACAGCAGCCAGCTACGACTCCCCCGTGACGGCCACTTCTGCATCTACGCGCTCGCGGCGGTGCTGCCCTTGCTCCCGGGCAAGCAGCGGATGCTCGCCGACGACGACTGGCTCGAGCGCGAGTGCGAAGTGGCGTGCCCCGACGTCGAGGAGCGCCTTGTCATGCGCATCGAGCGCGGCGAACTGCGCCAGCTCGATGGCGGCGCTCTCACGTGAGCGGCGGGGAGCTCGGTCTGGGCTTTCAGTCCGACAAGTCGTGGCGTGACTACGAGCGTCTCGCGCTCGCCGCGGAGGAATACGGTTTCGACGTCGTCGCGGTGTTCGGGGACCTCTATTTCGGTCCACCCGTGCCGGCCCTTCTCGCGATGGCGCGTGCCACGAACCGTATCCGACTCGGTCCTGCCTGCCTCAATCCCTTCACGCTCCACCCCGTCGAGATCGCGGGTCAGATCGCAGCACTCGACGAGGCGAGTGGAGGGCGCGCCTTCTGTGGCCTCGCGCGCGGAACGTGGCTTGCAGACCTCGGCATCGAGCAGGCAGGTGCAGTCGACGCCGTCGTCGAGGCTGCCGCCATCGTCCGAGCGCTTCTCGCTGGCGAGGGGGAGGCCGTGGGCGGATCGCGCTTCGTGCTGCCGGCGGGTGTCCGCTTGCGACCGACGCCCCTGCGCCGTGCTGTCCCGATCCTGGTCGGAACCTGGGGACCCCGGCTCGCGCGCCAGGCGGCGACGTTTGCCGACGAGCTGAAAGTCGGGGGGTCCGCCAACCCGGAGATGGTGGCGGTTGCCCGGAGCTGGCTCGCACCTGACCCCGCTGAACGGGAGCACACGACCGACGTCAAGCTCGTGCTCGGGGCCGTCACCGTCGTCGACGAGGACGGCGACGCGGCGCGCCGACGTGCTCGTGAGGAGGTTGCCATGTACCTCGACGTCGTCGCAGGGCTCGATCCGACGGTGGAGGTGGACCCGGCTCTCCTCGCCGAGCTGCACGCGCGGGTCGGTGCCGGCGATCGTGCGGCGGCGGGGGCACTCGTGACTCGCACGCTGCTCGACAGGTTCGCGTTCGCCGGCACGCCCGCAGAGGTCGCGGAGCATGCCGTCGCCGTCCTCGCGGCGGGGGCAGATCGGCTCGAGTTCGGGACGCCGCACGGCCTGAGCGACGCAGCTGGCGTGGCGCTGTTGGGAGCGAAGGTGCTGCCAGCAGTACGCGCTGAGATCGCGCGGTCGTGAGGCCGTTGGAGTCCGGGCTCAGGCTGCGGGCGCTCCGGCCGAGAGCTTGTCGTCCGAGCGCGGCTCGACATCGGCTCCACTCGACAGGCGTGCGCCAAGGCGCCGGCTGAGCCCGCGGCTCGCCGCCAAGAGAGCGGGGACGTACTCGTTTGCCCGGAGCTCGGCGACCGAGGTCGTGATAGCGATCGCAGCGACGACGTGGTTCCGGGCGCCGAACAGCGGCGCCGCAATCGAGGCGAAGCCGCGGTGCGCTTCTTCCTTCTCGAGAGCGAAGCCGCGCTCGCGCACGGCGGCGAGCTCGGATTCGAGGCGCTCGATCGCGACGATCGAACGGTGCGTGCGGGCCGAGAGCCCCGAATCGATCGTCCGCGCGAGCAGCTCGTCGGGGCCGAAGGCGAGGAGGCACTTGCCCGTCGCCGTGCAGTGCAGCGGCAGACGACCACCGACCTGGGAGGGCACCGGCACGGAGCGGCGGCCGACTATCTTCTCGGCGTACATCACCTCTGTGCCCTCGAGGACCGCGAGATGCACGTTCTGCATCGTGGCGACGAACAGGTCTTCCATGAACGGAAGCGCTGCATCGCAGAGCGAACGTCGTGCTGGCACCCGCTGACCGAGCTCGAAAAGTCGCGGGCCGAGGCGGAAGCTGTCTCCCGATCTCTCGAGGATGCCCCACTCGACGAGGTCGTTGCAAAGCCGGTGCACGCTCGCCTTGGCAACGCCAGTCCGGCGCGCGAGCTCGGACAGTCCCATCTGCCCGGCGGCGAGCGCCTCCACGATGACCTGGACCTTACCGAGAACCGAACGCCTGTCCACCTCGGGGGCGACGGCGGACACGAGCCCTGTCTGTGATGTCACAGCGGGCACCACTGGTAGCGCGTCCTGGACACGAACCATCGTCGACTGTGCGGCCATGCGAGTCGCCTCCCCGGAGCAAGCTTGCCACGATCGTCGAGCCCGAGAGTCGACTTCGCCCCGAGCTCGGTTAACTCTCTGTTATCAGTCGATCCGGAGGACCGCCAGGGACGGTCCGCTGGTCGGACCGGCTGGCCGATCCGCGATCGATGCGGTCCCTAGCATCAATTGGCGAATTGGGACCGGCGATCGGACATTCGGTGAGCGGCACTGCATCGCGCGACGGCGACATGGGAACCCGCTTGCGCCGGGCCGCGACTGGTCGCGCCGACTGGTCGTCCTGGCCGACCTATGCGGCAGCGGAGAATGGCTTCGCGCAGTACTGGTACCCGGTGGTGTGGTCGTCGCAAGTGGGCGTCAAGCCCGTCACCGTGACGCTACGTGGCGAGAGGATCGTGCTCGTGCGCGACGCCGGGCGGGTGCATGCGCTCGCTGACCGCTGCCCCCACCGTGGTGTGCCGCTGTCTCTTGGTCGTAAGGAGTTCCCCGGCACGCTGAGCTGCGCCTACCACGGGTGGACATACCGTCTCGTCGACGGCGAGTTGTGTGCTGTGATCACGGACGGACCGGACTCGCCGATCTGCGGAAAGGTGGCTGTGCGCACCTACCCGACCGACGAATGCCTCGGGCTCGTGTGGCTGTACTCGGGTGAGGGCGAGCCGCACCCCTTGCGAGCGCAGCTTCCCGGAGAGCTGGTCGCCGGCGACCCGTTCTCGATCGGCGGGAGGATCCAGGACCGGCGTGGCAACTGGCGCCTTGCAGCCGAGAATGGATTCGACGAGGGGCACGCGAAGTACCTCCACCGCACATCACTCTGGCGGCTGTTCAAGACGATGCCGACGTGGAACAAGACCCACATCGAGCACGTCGGACGTTGGATCTATCGGGTACAGGATGCCGTTTATTGGGAGGCGGAGTTCCCCGGCGTCGGGCGATGGTCGAACAAGCGCTGGTGGAAGAAGCGGCCGCCCGCAGGCGAGTTCACCCTCGGCAACACCGGTGCCGCGAAACGGATGGACCCGGTCATCGCTGCCAAGAAGTGGCCCGGGTTCGCGTCGCTCTCGATGCCTGGCGTGCTGCGGATCGCCTATCCGCAATTTATCCACTACGAGTTTTACGTGCCGACCGACGCAAAGACGCACCGCTACGTCGGTGTGATGGTCCAGTTCAAGACGGGCTGTCGCGGCGCGTGGTTCCACGTTCGCTACCTGCTCGGCATCCGGTGGCTGTTCCACGGAAACTTCTCTGCTCAGGACGCCTGGATGGTCGAGAACACCGATTGCCCACCCGAGCGCCTCTACCGGCCAGACTCTTCGCTCATCGCATGGCGGCGACTGTGTGAGGAGCCCAACCCGTTCGGCGGCCAGGACGACGCCATGTCGACGACCGATCCAATGGCGACTGATCCAATGGCGACCGATCCGCCAAGGAGCGAAAGGTTGTCCGGTCGCGGTGAAGGCGGAAGCGCGCCTGAGCGCACGACGACTGCCGACCGGGGAACCCCTATCGCCGGTCACAAGGTGCTCCCGCGCTCTACGGGATCGGATGGTGATTCGTGACCCTGGACGTCGTCCCCGAGCCCGACGGGTCCTTCGTCACGACCGAGCTCGGGATTCGCTTTCACTATCATGACCTCGGGCCAATACAACCCGACGCGCCCCATCGGGCTCCGGTGGTGTTTCTCCACGGGGGCGGACCGGGCTGCTCCTCCTGGACAGACTTCGGGCAGGTGGCGAAGCTGTTCGCGGCCGGACGGCGTTGCCTGCTCGTGGACCTTCTGCAGTACGGCAAGACCGACAAGTGCACGATATCGGGGCCGATGTGGGATTTTCACGTCCGGCACTACCTGGCGCTTTTCGACGCGCTCGGGCTCGGCCAGGTCGATCTCGTATGCAACTCGTGGGGAGGTGCCGCTGCGCTGAACCTCGCCGCCCTCGAGCCACAGCGTGTAGCCCATCTCGTCGTCACGGGATCCATGCCGGTGTTCCACGGCCCGCTCGCGCCGCTCCCCGAGCGGGGCCAGCGAGGCCGCTACGCCCGCGACGACTACTACGGCGGCGAGGGGCCTTCGCGCGAGAAGATGCGCCGCTTGATCGCTCGTCTCGAGTGGTTCGACGAGACGGCCATCCCAGAAGCAACTGTCGATGTCCGCTACAGCCAGAGCCTCGACCCGGCAGAGCGGGCGATCAACGACGACCCGGCGCGCCGCGGCGAGCGGCAGGACCTCGGCGACCGGCTGGGGAGGATCACGGCTCCGACGCTGTTCTGCTGGGGGATGCACGACGCCTTCCTGACGCCCGACTATCCGCTCATGCTCGCCAGTATCCTGCCGCGCGGCTGCCTCTACGTGATGGACCGCGCCGGCCACCATCTACAGGAGGAGCGTCCGGTGGAGTACTGGCGCGTCGTCACCGCCTTCCTCGACGGTGCGGTGGACGAGGTGGGAGATCGATGAGGCGCATCGCAGCGCTCGTCACGATCGCCGTCGCTCTGGCGTTGCGTCGCCACCTCTTGGCGGCATTTACGCGCCTCACGGGCACGTGGGTCGGCGGGTCCCGGTGAGCGCGCGCGCTGTGGGTGCGTACGCTGCATGCGAAGCGGCTCGTCGGGATGTGGTCGCCGCGGCATCCGCGCAGGTGAACGCGGAGCGTCTCGCGGAGCTTGTCACGGTGCTCACCGACATGCCGTCTCCGACAGGAGAGGAGGGACCGCTCGCGCACGTGCTCACCGACCTGCTCGCCGCGGCGGGCCTGGAGGCGGAGGCCCAGCATCTCGACGACGCGCAGGCGAACGCCTTCGGCACGTTGCGAGGACGTGGGAACGGTCCGAACCTGCTCCTCTACGCCCCGATCGACACGCTCACCACGGGGCGCCCCGACGAAGACCTTCCGTGGGCCGCCGAGACGATGCGCGCCGACCTGCGCGCCGAAGCGCGCCGCCTGGGCGACCTCGTGGTCGGACTGGGCGCGAGCAACCCGAAGGGCCACGTCGCCTGCATCGTGGCCGCCGCCGAGGCGATCGCCGCGAGCGGAGAGCGCCTTGCCGGCGACCTGTACGTTGGCTGCGGGGCCGGCGGGATGCCGACGAATGCCTGGCGGCCCGGCGGTCGGCGCAATGTCGGTCACGGGGTCGGCTGTAGCTTCTTGCTCGAACAGGGATGCATCCCGGATTTCGCGATCGTGGCCAAGCCGGGGTGGACGATCAGCTGCGAGGAGGCGGGGCTCTGTTGGTTCGACGTCACCGTGCGTGGCATTCATACCTACGTCGGGAGTCGACACCGCATGGAGTACCGGAACGCGATCGCCGATGCGGCGACGGTGGTTGCGTTCCTCGAGAAGTGGTTCCCTCGTTACAGCGAGGATCACAAGAGCGGCGAGGTCACCCCGCAGGGCATCGTGGCCGCGATCGACGGTGGATGGCGGCGGATGGCTGCTGTCACGCCGGCCGCCTGTCGGATCCGGGTCGACCTGCGGATCAGTCCCCGCACGTCGCCGGCGGCTGCGCACCGCTGCCTGCGCTCGGCGCTCGACGAGCTCGCCGCCGACACGCCCGGCCTGGACTTCACGCTGAAGACTGTGCTCGCGATCCCCGCCGGCAGCACGCCGACGGACTCCTGGATCGCCCGCTGCGCGGTCGCAGCCTGGGAGGACATCGCCGGCAGCACGCATGCGCCGACGACCGACTTGAGCGGGGCGACCGACGCGAACATCCTCCGGATGCGGGGTGTCCCGACGATCCGCGTCGGCATGCCGAAGGTCACCGCCGCACCGTTCCCGGTTGACTTTGCAGCTGGGATGAACACGGTGTCTGTGACCGAGATGGTGCGTCTGACCAAGCTGCTGATCCGCTGCGCCGTCGAGACCTGCGGTCGGGACTCCGCCGAGGTCGGGCTGTGAAGGACGGCGCGCGCACCACGGAGCGGGCCCGATGACGAGCGCCGTCGTGCGCGCGGTCGGCTGTTCCCACTCGACGCTCATGAACACCCACGGCGCACTTCCCGAGCATCACGACAAGGAGGAGCGCTTTCGCGCCGCGCTGGCAGATGCGGCAGCGATCCTCGCTGCTGACAGCGTGGACCTAGCGGTGGTCGTCGGCCCCAACCACTTTCGGGGGCTTTGGCTCGACCTCATGCCGAGCTTTACCCTCGGCGTCGGTGCCGTCGTGGGCTCAGGGGAGTCGGGAACGCGGGCCGGTCCGATCGAAGGGGATCGCGACGCAGCGCTGGCTCTTTGCGAGGCACTCGTCGATGCTGGCTTCGACCTCGCGTTCTCGAACCGGCTCCAAGTCGACCACGGCATCACGCAGGCGAGCGAGCTGCTCTTCACGACGCGCGCCGTGCCGATCGTCCCCCTCGTCGTCAACGTCTTCGCCCCACCCCTGCCGACGTTTCGCCGTTGCCTCGAGCTCGGAAGCGCGCTAGGCGCGGCCATCGGGCAGCTGCCCGGGGAGCGCCGCGTGGCGATCATCGCGTCCGGTGGCCTCTCGCATCAATTGCCGTGGCCCGATTGGCGCAACCCGGTGGGGGAAGACGAGCTGCTCATGGTGGAAGCATGGAGTGCCGGGGCGGCACGCTGGCAGGAGTACGAAGCGCGCCGCCGGGCGCTCGTCGTCGCTGCGAGGGCGCGTATCGACAGTGAGCTCGACGCCGAGGTCCTCGGCCGCTTTACGTCCGGCGAGATGGCTAACTTGGCCGGCCGCGACGACGAGACGCTGCGGCGCGGTGGGAACGGGGCGAGCGAGGTACGGAGCTGGCTCGTTGCTGCCGCCGCTGCCGGGCACCGGCGAGGAAGGTGCCTCGCCTACGAGGCTCTACCGGAATGGCTGACGGGGATGGGCGTAGCAGTCACGGACGGGGTGGGCGGGGAAGTCTCGAGAGGGGTGCGGACGTGACGGTGTGGACAGACCTGACGGGGACCGACTTCTCGCTGACAGTCGTCGACGCGAGGGGCGTGCCGACGCGTGCCCTGCGAGCCGGACCGACGGCCGGGGAGCCGGTGGTGTTCCTCCATGGAACGACCGGTCACCTCGAGGCGTTCAGCCGCAACATCGTCCCTCACGCAGCAGCCGGCTTCGACTGCCACGCGATTGACCTGCTAGGTCACGGGTACACCCAGGGCCCCGATCGCCCCTACGAGATCGCCGACTACGTCGACCATCTCCTCGCGTACCTCGATGGTCGGCGGATCGGCGCGGCACACCTCGTAGGCGAGTCGCTTGGCGGATGGATCGCAGCCCGTACCGCCATCGCGCACCCGGCGCGCGTAGCGTCGCTGCAACTCGTCGCGGCCGGGGGAACGAAGGCCGACCTGGCGGTAATGCGCCGGATCAAGGAGTCGACGACCGAGGCAGTCTTGGGGGACGACATCTCCCTTACGCGCCGGCGGCTCGAGCTGCTCATGTACGACCCGGCCGACGTGAGCGACGAGCTCGTCGCCATCCGTCACCGCATCTACCACCAGCCGGCGTTCCAGAGGAACCTGTCGAACCTCCTCTGTCTGCAGGAGCCGGAGATCCGAAGACGCAACCTGCTGCAGACCGAGGAGCTCGCCCGCATCGCCTGTCCGACCCTCGTCGTGTGGGGCACGAACAATCCCTTCGGCAAGGTACCCGAAGCGGAGGCGATGGCCGCCGCCGTGCCCGGTGCCGAGCTCGTGGTCTACTCCAACTGCGGCCACTGGCCGCAGCACGAGCACCCCGCGCAGTACAACGAGAAGAGCATCGCCTTTCTGCGGGCGGCGGCACGGGGGGAACGGCGCTGAGCCCGTCCTTCGGTCGCGTTGGTTACGTGGACGGGCCGTTCGGCGTCGTCCACGTCGAGGAGATCGGCCAAGGGCCGGTCCTCCTCGCACTCCACCAGACGCCTCGCTCGGTCGACGAGTTCCGGGAGCTCGCACCGCTGCTCGCTGCTGATCGGCGCTTTGTCGCGATGGACCTCCCGGGTATGGGTGGCTCGGCACCCGGCCCGCGCCCCGCCACTGTCGCGCAGTACGCGGCAGCCGCCCTTGCCGTGCTCGACGCGATCGGAGCCGCGCAGGTCGACGTGCTCGGACACCATACGGGAGGCGTCGTCGCGATGGAGCTGGCCGTGACAGCTCCAGGTCGCGTGCGCCGCCTCGTCCTTTCCTCGACCCCATTCGTCGACGCCGCAGCGCGAGAGCTCCGGCTGCTCCGCCCACCCGTCGACGCGGTCGAGGTCGAAGAGGACGGCTCCCACCTCGTCGCATTGTGGCGAGGACGCCAGCCCTTCTACCCGTCAGGACGACCGGATCTGCTGCAGCGCTTCGTCGTCGACGCGTTGCGCGCCGCGGAGCCGAGCTGTGGCCATGTCGCAGTCAGCACCTATCCGATGGAGCAGCGCATCGGCCTCGTTCGCGCACCTGTGCTCTGCGTCGGACACGATGCAGATCCGCACGCTTTTCCCGATCACGACCGACTCGTGGCGGCACTCGCCGATGCCCGGAGCGCCATCGTGCGGGGAGGAATGGTCCCGCTCGAGTGGCAGGCGGAGGCTGTCGCCGGCCTGGTGAGAGACTTTCTCGACGGCCCAGGCTGAACGTCGCCGTCTCCTCGTCGCGTCAGCGGTTCCCCGTCACGAGCTCGACCGCGATGTCGACCAGCTGGTCCTCCTGCCCGCCGACGAGCTTGCGCTCCGCCGCCTTCATGAGCAGCACTGAACCCGGGACGCCATAGCGGTCACTGATCCGCTCCGCGTGGCGCAAGAAGCTGGAGTAGACGCCGGCATAGCCCATCAGCAGTGCCAGGCGGTCAAGGTGGGTCTCTCGCTCCATGACGGGACGGACGACGTCTTCGGCAGCATCGAACATCGCAAGAACGTCGACGCCCGTTCGCAGTCCGAGCTTCTCGGCGGCGGCCACGAGCGCCTCTGTCGGGGTGTTGCCTGCGCCGGCACCGAATCGTCGCGTACAGCCGTCAATCTGGACGGCCCCAGCGCGGTGCGCCACGAGCGAGTTTGCTACGCCGAGTGCGAGGTTCTCGTGGCCGTGGAAACCCACCTGAGCGTCGTCGCCCAGCTCGGCGACGAGCGCGGCGATCCGCTCGCCCACCTGTTCGAGCACGAGCGCGCCCGCAGAGTCCACCACGTACACGCACTGGCATCCTGCGTCGGCCATCACGCGTGCCTGGGTGGCGAGAACTTCGGGCGGCTGCGAGTGCGCCATCATCAAAAAGCCGACGGTTTCGAGACCGAGGTGCCGCGCGAGGACGAAGTGCTGCGGGGAGATGTCTGCTTCCGTGCAATGCGTCGCGACGCGCACGACTTGAGCGCCATTCTCTGCCGCCGCCCGGATGTCGTCGGTGGTGCCGACACCGGGGAGCACGAGTACGGCGATGCGCGCTCGCCGCGCGGCCCCGACGGCTGCGGCGATCAACTCCTGCTCCGGGGTCCCGGAAAGTCCGTAGGTGAAGGACGAGCCACCGAGCCCATCGCCGTGGGCGACCTCGATCACCGGCACGCCGGCGGCGTCCAGGGCGCCGACGATGCGGCGGACATCGTCGACTCCAAACTGATGGCTTTGCGCGTGCGATCCGTCACGAAGGGACGAGTCGGTGACACGAAAGTCGATCTCTTCCGAGTACGGCACAGTTCCCCCTCTAGCGGTCGTCAGGCCCGTCGCACTGGTGGCTGTTGTGCAAGCAGCTCGCCAACGCGCACGGCGGCTGCCGTCATGATGTCGAGATTGCCGGCGTAGGACGGGAGGAAGTCACCGGCACCCGTGACTTCGAGTAGCGCCGTCATTCGCCCGCGACCACCGCTCAGGGCTCCCGGTGGCTCGAACTGCGGCTCGCCGCGCAGCCGGTAGCCTGGGACGTACTGTTGCACCTCGCTAACCATGTCGAGGATCGATGTGCCCACTGCGGCGGTGTCGGTCTCCTCTGGGAGCGAGGTCATCACCGTGACGCGCATGGTGAGCGGTGGATCGGCCGGGTTGAGGACGATGATCGCCTTGCCGCGCCCCGCGCCGCCGACGTCCTCGAGTCCACGCGACGTCGTCCGGGTGAACTCGTCGATGTTGGCACGGGTGCCCGGTCCGGCGGAGCGGGAGGAGATGGCTGAGACGATCTCGGCGTACTCGACGGGTGCGATTCGGCTGACCGCGTGCACGATCGGGATGGTCGCCTGTCCGCCGCACGTGATGAGGTTGACGTCTGGAGCGTCGCGATGGCTACCCAAGTTCACCGTCGGCACCAGGTAGGGACCGAGCGCGGCCGGTGTGAGGTCGATCAAGCGGATTCCCGCGTCGATCAGGCGCGGTGCCCATGTCTCGTGCACGAAGGCCGAGGTCGCGTCGAAGGCCAATTGCGGTGCGTCCAGCGCGTCTAGGAGAGCGGCAGGGCCGCGAGCGCTCGTGTCGAGTCCGAGAGAGCGCGCTCGCGCCAGCCCCTCGCTGTTGTCGTCGATGCCGACCATCACCGTTGGTAGGAGCGTCGCCGATCGCCAGATCTTGTAGAGCAGGTCCGTGCCGATGTTGCCGGACCCGATGATCGCGACAGGTATCTGGCTCATCGTCTGCGTGCGCCCTCGCCGGTGGGGTGGGAGTCGCCGGAGCTCACGAGAAGCTCACCGTGACCTGGCCGATGCCGTCGAGCTCGGCGACGAAGTCGGCGCCGGGCTCGGCTGCCACTGCCGCCGTGCACGACCCCGGCATGACGAGCCAGCCGCTGCGGAGGACATCGCCGCGTGCGCTCCATCGATCGGCGACCCAGGCGACGGCTCGCGCGGGGTCCCCGAGGACGGCGTCTGCGCGCCCCTCGGCGGCCATCTCGCCCCCCCGACGAAGGCGAACCCCGACCGACGTGAGGTCGACATCGCCGGGTGACGTGCCCCTGTCACCGAGAACGACTGCCGCCGAGGAAGCATTGTCGGCAATCGTGTCTGGGAGGCGGATGCGCCAGCGGTCGATTCTGCTGTCGATGACCTCGATCGCCGGAACGACGCGCTCGGTCGCAGCGAGGACGTCCTCGACCGTGCAGTCGGGGCCGCGCAGGCCGCGACGGAGAACGAAGGCGATCTCGACCTCGACGCGCGGGGCGCAGTAGTCCGCTGCCCGGAGGACGGCGCCCGAGCGGTGCACCATGGTGTCGAAGATGTGGCCGTAGTCCGGTTGGTCGACACCGAGTTGCTCTTGCATGACCTTCGCAGTCAGGCCGACCTTCGCGCCAACGACGCGCTGACCAGCAGCACGACGGCGAGTGACGTTCTCGAGCTGGATCCGATACGCGTCCTCGCTCGTGAGATCCGGGAAGGTGTCCGTGAGAGGCGGTACAGCGCTCGCCTGCTGCTCGGCACGAGCAAGGACATCGGCGAAGCGAGATACCTCCGTCGGACCGAGCATGGCGCCAATTGTGTCGAGGAAGTGCTCCGCGCCGCTCGCGCCACGGTCCATTGAGCGAACCACCGTTGCCCGTCGGTGCCTCTCTCGGGTGCTCTCGGGTCTCAGAACACGAAACGCCCGACAAGCTCCCGGAGGTTGGCGGCCATGCTGGCGAGCTCGGCAGCTGAGCGGGTCGTCGCGGCGGTGCCTGCCGAGGTCGAGCGCGCGACCTGGGCGACACTGCTGATGTTGCCGGTGATCTCGCTTGCTCCTCGCGCCGCGCTCGACACCGAGCGTGCGATCTCGTTCGTCGTCGCCGTCTGTTCCTCGACGGCCGAGGCGATCGTCGCCTGCAGGTCGTTGATCTGCGCGACGATGTCACCGATCTGGCCGATCGCCGCGACGGCGCCGTCGGTGTCGCTCTGGATCGCACCGATCTTCGCTCCGATGTCCTCGGTCGCGATGGCAGTCTCGCGTGCGAGGTCCTTCACCTCGCTGGCGACGACGGCGAAGCCCTTGCCCGCTTCCCCCGCCCGCGCTGCCTCGATCGTCGCGTTGAGAGCGAGGAGGTTCGTCTGTTGGGCGATCTGCGTGATGACCTTGACGACCTTGCCGATCTCCTCCGAGGACGAGCCGAGCCGTGCGACCTGGGCATTGGTCGCCGCGGCCACGTCTGCGGCGAGCGTCGCGACGCGCGACGCGTCTGCCGCGTTCTTCGCGATCTCGCGGATCGACGCACTGAGCTGCTCGGCCGCGGCTGCGACCGTCTCGACGCTGCTCGCGACGACACCCGAGGTGTCCGACACGAGGTCGGCCTGCGCGGCTGTCTCCTCGGATCCGAGGGACATCTGCGCGGACGTCGCCGCGAGCTGGTCCGCTGCCGACGCGAGGCTTCGGCTGTTGCCGTCGATGACGGCAATCCGACTGCGCAGGTCGGCGAGGAACCCGGCGAGGCTCTCGCCGACCTGGCCGATCGGGTCGGCGCCGGAGACGGGCACGGCGACGGTGAGGTCACCCCTGCCGGCCGCGTTGACGACCTCGAGGATCTCCTGCACCTTCTCACGTAGGTCGTTCTCTGCGCTTCGCTCGCGCTCTCGTGCGGCAGTCCTCTCGAGGGTCGCCGACAGCGCCCGGGCGAGGCCGCGGAAGACCTCGAGGCGACGGCCGGTGCTCGCGTGCCTGTGCTTCGCGTACAGCTCGACAACCCCGATCGTCGTGTCCTCTGCGACGATCGGCAGGGCCAGGGCCGTGCACGCACCGCCACGGTCGGCGCCATCGGCTTGCGGGTCGCCGGCGACGGAGGCGAGGTCGTCGGCGAGGACGACGTCGCGGCTTTGCCACGAGCGCGCGGCCAGTCCGGTGGCCAGCTCAGCCCGCTCGACGAAAGCTCCACCGTCGAAGGAAAATGCCTGCGCGATCGCCTCGACGATGCTCGTCGTCACCTCCTTCGTCGTGGCCATGCCCTGCACGACGCTCAGCACCGCTCCCGCGGCCGTCGTGTCTGCCGCAGCTGCGGCGTCGTCGGCGCTTCGCTCGGCGAGGTCGTCCTGGGTCGCGGCCTGGGCGGCGATCGCGCTGTTGAGCAGGTCGGCGACCTCGCCGAGCTCGTCTCGGGTCCCGACAGCCGCACGCGCCGAGAGATCGCCTCGAGCGACGCGACGGAGCGTCTCGCCGACGATCTCGAGCGGCGCTGTGATCGTCCCGGTGATCCAGCGGACGAGGAGCACCGCGAGCAGCACCGCGCCGACGAGAAAGACGAGCAGGAGGAGCTCGTTGTGGCTGGCCGCCGCGAGCGACGACGACTTCAGGGCGGTCGCGCGCCCTTTGAACTCGTGCTCGAACCCGGCAAAGGCGGCCGCCATCGCGTTCGACGCCGCCGCGTTCTTCGTGTCGACGACTTGCGCCGCTGCGCCGAGGTCGTGTGCGAGGACGTCTGCGTGGACCTCGTCGGTGAAGACGTTGTAGGCGGCAAGGTCCGCCTCTGCCCGGCGCACCTGGCTCTGGAGCGACGACGTGCCCGATCCCGCGCCGAGCGTGGCGAGCCGCGCCAGCTCGGACCGAGCGACTGCATAGCCTTGCTCGACCTGTTGCCACTGTGTGGCGAGCGCGCCCGGGGTCGGGTTGCCGTAGAGGGCGAGGGCCACGTAGGCGTTGGTCTGCGAGTCGTCCATCGTCCAGCCCTGGTAGGCAGAATCGGCCGTCGCGTAGCTCGTCGTGAACGAGTCGGCTGCGGCCGTCGACGAACGGCCGGAGAAGATCGCGGAGAACGAGACCGCCATGCAGGCTGCGAAGAGGGCTGCGAGGGCCAGGAAGACGACGAGCAGCCGCCGCCGCACGCTCAGGTCGCGGAGGACCGCGGTGCGTCCCGCTCTCGCCAGCCGAGGGCTGTCCCGAGCGGGCCGCAAGGGCTCTGCGTCGGTGCGGTCCTCGCCTGGAGCACGCGATGACGGTCCCAGGCCGAGGCCAGGCGCGGCCGGGGGCGGGTCGTTCCTCGGGCGGCTCGCTGCTGCGACGATGCCTCCGGTGTCGCTCGAGCCACCCCGTACGGCGACGACGTCCCGGGCGCGCAGCACGAACGGTCGGGTCGTCGCTGTGTCGTGGACGGGCCCGGACTCGTTGTCCCCACGCGACATGCTCCCGCCCTTCTCGCTCGTGCGGTGGTGTGGCCCAGGCCGGGGGCTCGTCCCGCTCGACGCCGGAGCATCCCTTACGGATTGCTCAGGTCGTCACTTGAGTGACGTGCGGTGAAGCAAGCAAGCGAGCGGGAGCGTGTGCCGCTTGGTTCGAGCGCTCGGGAGCCACGTCGGTCTCACGGTGAGACGACGACGACAGCCGCCCCGCCGAAGCGGTCGTGGGCGAGGTCCGACAATGCCTCGTCGACAGCGTCGAAGGGGTACCTCGTCGTCGTCGGCCGGAGCGCGATGCGGTCTGCCGTGGCGAGGAACTCCTCGCCGTCGACCCTCGTGTTCGCCGTGACGCTGCGCAGTGTCCGCTCCTCGAACAGGTGACGCTCGTAGTCGAGGGTCGGAATGTCGGTGAGGTGGATGCCGGCCACGGCCAGCGTTCCCCCGCGGTCGAGGGCCTCGAGAGCGACGGGAACGAGGCTGCCGACGGGGGCGAACAGGATTGCCGCGTCGAGCGGCTCCGGGGGGCGGTCGGAGGCGGCCCCGACCGAGCTGGCGCCGAGCGCGCGAGCCAGTGCCTGATCCTCGGGTGATCGGGTGAGGACGTGCACGGCGGCTCCGTCGGCGAGGGCGACCTGTGCGGTCAGGTGCGCCGAGCCGCCGAAGCCGTAGAGCCCGAGGCGGCCACCCGGCGGGAGCTCCGCGCGGCGCAGCGCGCGGTAGCCGATGATCCCCGCGCACAGCAGTGGAGCGGCAGCCTCGTCGTCAAAGCGGTCAGGCAGGACGTAGGCGAACGCCTCGTCGGCGAGCAGGTACTGCGCGAAGCCACCGTCGACGTCCCAGCCCCGGAAAGTCGGTGCGAGGCAGAGGTTCTCCCTGCCTGTCGAGCAGTACCGGCAGCGCCCGCACGACGCCGCCAGCCATGCGAGGCCCACGCGTTGGCCGAGCCGGAGCCGGGTGCACTCGCTCCCGAGCTCGTCGACGTAGCCGACCACCTCGTGGCCAGGGACGACGCCGTCCGCGTGCGGTGGCAGGTCTCCCTCTGCGAGGTGCAGGTCAGTCCGGCAGACGCCGCACACGGCGACCTTGACGCGTACCTGGCTTGGTCCAGGGGCCGGGACAGGTCGCTCGACGAGGCGGAGCGGGCGGCTGTCGATCGGACCGGGTGCCGTCACCGCCCACGCCCACATCGATCCTGCCCCGGTCGTGGGAGCAGGACCAGTGCTCTCGTCGAGTCCCCAGTTCGTCACGGCCCCTCCTCGCGCTCGCTGCCGAGGTCTCCATCGTCGCGGGCCGTGGGACCGGTGGCTAGGGCTCTCCGTCACATCTGCGTCGGTTGCGCCCATGTCTGGAGATGGCCGCGGCGACGGCGTCCGGCCGTGGCCGCGTCGCTCATGTCGACCCCGACGGTGGCGCCACGTCGTGCAGCTCGACCGGTGTCGTCACGCGGCAGCGACTGCCGTCGAGGTCGCGAGCTCGTGGCCGGCAGCGTCGAGCGCGGTGACAGCGACGTACCGTGCTGCCGTGCGGGCGGTCATAGCGGTTTCGAACCCCGCCTTGGAGAGCGTCGCGAGCGGCTCGAGAGCTGCCGGGTCATCGCCGGCCAGCACGAGCCAGCCTGCCACCTCCGTTGCGCCGTTCCAGCTGGCGTGGACTGCGAGCCCCCCGACCAGGTCACGGCTTACCACGATCGCGGGCGAGCCCTCCGGCTGCCCGGTCCACGGCGAGCGGAACGCCCGGTAGGACTGGACGTTCGTCGGGTACCGGGCGTCGAGCACGACCGAGCCCGACGCGTCGAACTCGGTGTAGTACGGCTCGGTGCCCCAGCCGACGAAGACGTGCCCGTCCGGCAGCACTTGGACGCTGCCTTCGTAGGAGGCGAGAAGCTTGGCCGGATGCGTGTACGCCTTGTCGAGCGTGACGGTCCTGGAGGCCTCGTCGACGCCGAGCACGAGCGCTCGCGACTGGGTCTCCTCGGCAGGCGTCGCTGCATCGTCGAACACGGTGAGGCGGCCGTCGGGGAGCCGGCGGGCGTGGTGCTGCCACTCGAAGTTCGCCCCCTCGCCCATCGTGAAGTCGCCGCGCTTGCCTCCGAGCCTCCAGATCACCTCTCCGGTCGTCCGGTCGATCTTGTACAGGGTCCAGGTGTTGCGCGCCGAGACGAGAAGGTTGGCGTCGTCGTCGAGCGAGACCGAGTTGAGATGGAAGTAGTCGAACGCGCCCGGTGCGAGCGAAGCATGCGTCTCCTCGACGCCGACGTGGTCGAGACTGTGCCACTCGTGCAGGACGGCACCCGTCGCGACGTCGACCTCGAGCACGATGCCTTCTTGGACCGTGCCGTGGCGTGCCCCGCCGACTGGTCGCAGGTCTGCTGCACGCGGCGTGTATGCAGTGACAAGCGCCGTGTCTTGTGGCGTGAGAGTGAAGTCGTGGAGATCGGCCTGCAATCCGTTCCCGCCCGTCACGGTCGCGATCGTGCGGTACGAGGAGTCGAGCAGCACGACCTTGCCGTAGCCGATGCCGTCGACGATCTTGCCGGTCCAGTAGGTGAGCACAGGTTGACCCCGGTACTGCTGGACCTCCAGGTTGGTTGCGAGACCGTCCGTCGGCTGGAACCAGACCAGGTCACCTCTGCGGTCGAGGATCATCACGCCTTCTTGACCCTTGCCCTCAGCGATCGCCTCGGCCTCGTCGACGCCGCGCGCGCCGGGGACGAGGCTCGGGGTCACGAGCACGACACCACTCGACGCACCGGCGTCGAGGTCGACGACTTGGATCCGTGGCGGATCGAGGTCGGGCCGGGTGAGAAAGCGCGCAGGAGCACCGCTCGCCGTCGACGGCGCCTTCGACGCAGACGACGCAGGTCCGGATGCCACTGACTGACTTGCTCGATGCAGGTTGTAACCCGCTGCACCTGCAGCGCCCACGACCGCCACCCCGACTGCGCTCTTTCCGGCAAGACCGAGGACCTGGCGTCGCGACAAGGATCGGGGAAAATGACGAGGACCATCTTGCTCTGTCGGTGTCTCCGTCGTGCTTTTGGCGTCAAATGCATTCGCATGAGTCATGTCACTGATATCCCCCGTTCTCGTCTGTCTGTTCTCTCCCGTTCGACATCAATGTGTAACTTCACTGTAGGGAGGCAACCTGTGGACGGGGTTAGAGAACCATGAGGAGAGTTGAAGGCCTGCGCTGCCACGACCTGCCTCTGGCGGACTTGCGCGAGCTCCCTGTGCCGCGCGTAGCCTGATCAGTACACGGATCTCCTCGGGCCTACGAGCGCGCCCGGGTCGTGACGGGGAGCTGGCGAGGTGGAAGTCGAGGGCACTGTTGCAAGAGCCGATCGTCGTCGAGCTGGCTGTCGGGTCCGTGGGACGGCGCGGCGGTGCAGGGCCGCCGGTGCGGGGTTGGTCGCGGCCGCACTCGTCAGTCTCTTGGCTGTGCCCGGTAGCCAGGCGTCGGCGTCTTCTCGAGCCCGTCATCTTGCTCTCGGGCGTGCGGGGTCGTCCCGCGCCGTCGGGTCGTCCCGCGTCATCGTGTCGTCCCGCGTCATCGTGTCCCCGGCGCCCGGATCACGGACAGCGACGCCCCAGACCCAGATCAGCCTGCTTGGTATCTCGCCCCGAGACATCGGCACGGTGCAGGTCACCGGCTCGGTCAGCGGTCCGCATGCAGGCAAGCTCGAGGCCTACTCGACCGGTGACGGCGCGAGCTTCGTGCCCGTTCGACCCTTCGTCGCCGGCGAGACGGTGACGGTCCGGACGCGCCTCGACGTGGCCGGCGCGCCGGGCGGCAGCTGGCGGTTCGTCGTCGCGCACGACATCCCGATCACGAGCGCGCCGTCGCAGCCCGCGTCGAGGACAGACGTCCCCGGAGTCCTGCATCCGGCGTCGGCTCCGGCGCTTGCAGCGCCGATCGTCACGGTGCAGCGCGACGACGCGCCGACTGGTGGCGACTTCCTGCTCGCTCCGAAGGGCACGACGGGCAAGGCCGGCCCGATGATCGTCCGTCCGGACGGCCAGCTCGTCTGGTTCCACCCGCTCGCGTCGGGCGAGGCCTTCGACCTCAATGTCCAGCGCTACCAGGGAAGGGACGTGCTCACCTGGTTCCAAGGGGAGGTCGTCGACGGCCACGGCGAGGGTGAGGACGTGATCGAGAGCAGCAGCTACCACACCGTCGCCGTGGTGCATGCCGGGAACGGGCTCGACGCGGATCTCCACGAGCTTCAGCTAACCCCGCAAGGGACGCTCTTTCTCACCGCTTACCAGGGCACGAGGTGGAACCTCACGGCGGAGGGTGGCCCAGCAAATGGCGACGCCCTCGACGGCATAGTCCAGGAGGTCGACGTCGCGACGGGTCTCGTCATGTACCAGTGGGACAGCCTCGACCACGTGCCGATCTCGGAGTCGGACTTCGGTGCCCCGCACGCGCCGGACAGCCCGTACGACTACTTTCACGTCAACTCGATCGACGTCCTGCCAGGTGGGGACCTGCTCGTCTCTGCGCGCAACACCTCAGCCGCCTACGAGATAGCGCCCGCACAGGCGGGCAGGGTCGTCTGGACCCTCGGTGGCTCCGCGAGCAGCTTCACGATGGGCCCAGGGACGCGCTTTTGGTTCCAGCACGACGTGCGGGAGACAGCGCCGGACGTGTTGACGATCTTCGACGACGGAGCGGCACCTGCGAAGGAGTCCGAGTCGCGTGCACTGGTCGAGCGGATCGATCCCGCCGCCCACGCGGTCACGCTCGTGCACGCGTACCTGCCCCCCGGTGGGCTTCTGGCCGGAGCTCTCGGCAACGTCGAGACGTTGCCCGACGGCGACCTCGTCGTCGGGTGGGGCACGACGCCGGTCTTCACCGAGTACAGCCCTGCCGGCTCGCTGATCTACGAGGCGAGCCTGCCCGCAGGGGACGACTCGTACCGCGAGTACCGCGACCCGTGGTCAGCGACACCGACCACAAGGCCGTCTGTCGTTCTCAGCGGGTCTGGCTCGTCCACGGTCGTCCATGTCGGCTGGAACGGAGCGACGGGGGTGCAGCGCTGGCGAGTCCTCGGTGGGACGACGCGCCACGGGCTCACGACGCGGGCAACGGTGCGGGACCTCGGCTTCTCGACGTCGATACCCGATCCTCACCCTGGCGCGCTCGTCGTGGTCGAGGCGATCGGCCGCGGCGGCTCCGTCCTCGCCCGATCGTCTCTCGTGCGACCCTGAGCGACGCGCGCACGCTCGCGTTGCCGAGGTGCGCGCCCGCTGGGTCGAAAGGGTCGTTCAGCCGAGCAGCGCGAGTGCGTCGTTGAACGTCGTCGAGGGCCGCATCGCCGCGGCGGTCTTGCCAGCGTCGGGGTGGTAGTAGCCACCGATGTCGGTCGGTGCTCCCTGGGCTGCGGCGAGCTCGTCGAGGACCACCTGCTCGTGCTCGCCGAGGGTACGAGCGAGCTCGCCGAACGCCTTGGCCAGCTCGGTGTCGGCGACCTGGGCTGCGAGCTCGCGCGCCCAGTACATCGCCAGGTAGAAGTGGCTTCCCCGGTTGTCGATCGTGCCGACGGCTCGGCGCGGCGACTTGTCCTCGAACAGGTACGTGGCCGTTGCCCGGTCGAGCGTGTCGGCGAGGATCTGGGCGCGGGCGTTGCCCGTGCGGTGCGCGAGATGCTCGAAGCTTGCGGCGAGCGCGAGAAACTCGCCAAGGCTGTCCCAGCGGAGGTGGCCCTCCTCGAGGAGCTGCTGGGCGTGCTTGGGGGCAGATCCGCCTGCACCGGTCTCGAAGAGCCCGCCGCCGCTCAGCAGCGGCACGATCGACAGCATCTTCGCGCTCGTCCCGAGCTCCATGATCGGGAAGAGGTCCGTCAGGTAGTCGCGCAGCACGTTGCCCGTGGCCGAGATCGTGTTCTCGCCGCGCCGGATGCGCTCGAGGGAATGCGCCGTGGCGCGCTCTGGTGTCATGACGGCGATCTCGAGGCCCGCGGTGTCCTCCTCGGCGAGGTAGGTCGTCACCTTTGCGAGGACGTTTGCGTCGTGCGCGCGGTGCTCGTCGAGCCAGAACACGACGGGATCGCCAGTCGCACGAGCGCGGCTCACCGCGAGCTTGACCCAGTCGCGGATCGGCACGTCTTTCGTCTGGCACATCCGGAAGATGTCTCCTGGGGCGACGGCTTGCTCGAGGACGACCTCGCCGTTGCTGCCGACGACGCGCACCGTGCCGCTAGCGGGGATCTCGAAGGTCTTGTCGTGGCTGCCGTACTCCTCGGCAGCCTGCGCCATGAGGCCGACGTTGGGCACGGAGCCGAGCGTCGCCGGGTCGAACGCGCCGTTGGCGCGGCAGTCGTCGACGACGACCTGGTAGACCCCGGCGTAGCTGCTGTCGGGAATGACGGCGAGGGTGTCCCTCTCCTGGCCATCCGGGCCCCACATGTGGCCGGACGCGCGGATCATCGCCGGCATCGACGCGTCGACGATGACGTCGCTCGGCACGTGGAGGTTGGTGATGCCGCGGTCCGAGTCGACCATCGCGAGCGCGGGCCCGGCTGCCAGCTCGGCGTCGAACGAGGCGCGGATCGCCGCCCCGTTGCCCAGGCCGTCGAGGCCTTTGAAGATTGCGCCGAGGCCGTCGTTCGCCCGTAGGCCTGCAGTAGCGAGGGTCTCGCCGTGCTCGGCGAAGGTCTTCGGGAAAAAGGCGCGCACTGCATGGCCGAAGATGATCGGGTCCGAGATCTTCATCATCGTCGCCTTGAGGTGCACCGACAGCAGGATGTCCTCGGACTTGGCCTGTTCGACCTGGTCTGCCAGGAAGCGCTGGAGCGCAGCCGCGCGCATGACGGCCGCGTCGACGATCTCGCCATCGAGGACGGGGATCGAATCGCGGAGCACGACCGTGCGCCCGTCGTCGGTGACGAGCTCGATGCGGAGAGTGCCTGCTTCGGCGAGGACGGCTGAGCGTTCGGTCGAGCGGAAGTCGTCTGCGTCCATGTGCGCGACGCGCGTCCTCGATGCAGCGCTCCAGGCGCCCATCTTGTGAGGGTGGGCGCGTGCGTAGCTCTTCACCGAGGCCGGAGCGCGGCGGTCCGAGTTCCCCTGGCGCAGCACCGGGTTGACGGCACTGCCGAGGACCTTGTCGTAGCGGGCGCGTACGTCGTGCTCGTCGTCGCCCTGGGGGTCGTCCGGGTAGTCCGGCACCGCGTACCCCTGACCCTGGAGCTCCGCGATTGCCGCCTTCAGCTGGGGTATCGAAGCGGAGATGTTGGGGAGCTTGATGATGTTCGCGTCGGCGCTCGTCGCGAGACGGCCCAGCTCGGCCAAGTCGTCGGCGGCGCGTTGTGCTGGCGCGAGCCGGTCGGGGAAGGCCGCGAGGATCCGCCCGGCGAGAGAGATGTCACGCGTCTCGACGCGCACCCCGGCCGTCGCCGCGTAGGCTTGGAGCACGGGCAAGAAGGAGTACGTCGCGAGGGCCGGAGCCTCGTCCGTGTGGGTGTAGATGATGCTCGATTCGGTCACCGGTACCTCGCCTCTCGTCATGCCCCCGCTACTTCACAGCCCGCCAGCCCGCCAGCCCGCCAGCCGAGCCTACGTCCTGCCCGTGGGAGGTGCCGGATACCAGGCCAACCCCGCCGACCTCCACTGGATGCCTAGGATCCCTGCCGAGGTGGACGTATCGGAGCACGAGCCGGATCGAGGCGGCGTCGACGTGACCCGGTCCGGTCGGCGCGCGTGGTCACGCTGGTTCTCGCGGCGGGCGCTGCTGCTGCACCTCGAGGTGGCGATCGTCGCTCCGGGTTGCGCGGTCGCCGGCTGGTGGCAGGCGACGCGCGCCCTCGCCGGCAACGCCCTCAGCTGGGTGTACTCGGTGGAGTGGCCGATCTTCGCGCTGCTCGCGATCGCGGGATGGTGGCACCTCGTCCACGAGGACCCTGCCGCCTACCGTGCCCGCAAGGCGGAGCCCGACCGCCTGTCGATCGGCCCAGGCAGTCCGGGAAGTGTGCCCGGCACAGACGACAGGGGCGCCGTGCCCGCCCCGGCGGGGGCGGCCGCCGTCGTCACAGCTGGGACGGCAGTGCCCGCTGCTCCTGAAGACCACGCCGTGCCCGGCCGTGATGCCACAGTCGACAGAGTGACCGCACGGTTCGCGACTGCCCTCGCCGCCCTCGCGGTCCTCGAGCTCCTGACCGGGATGGCGACCCTCGTCGCCGTGTCGCCTGAGCGCCCGACGGGGTGGCTGCCACCGAAGTGGGCAGCGCTCTATCTCGCGCATGGCGCCGTCGGCTTCCCGCTCGCGGTCGGGGCGGTGCTCCTCGTCGTCCGAGTGCAGAAGGCGACGCGGCTTTCTCGGCTCAGCGGATGGATCGGTGCCGTCGGAGTCGCCGTCGCGGCTGTTGGCGGTCTGCTCACCGTCTCGCACCCGGCTCGGCTCGCCGGTATGGCCCTCATGCTCCTTGGCGCCGTTACCGCAGGCTTTGGCTACCTCTTCCCTACCTTCGAGAAGCTCGGGGCGTGACAGGCCACGTGGCGTGGGGCATTAGCACTCTCGGTATGAGAGTGCTAATCTGTTGTCGTCACCAGATGGCATGGTGCACATCCTGCAGTGGGCAGGTGTGCGTTGGGAGGTGATTGTGGTGGCGTTGGTGCGTTCCGATCCGTTCCGCGATTTCGACCGCCTTGCTCAGCAGCTCTGGGGCTTTCCCGCCGGGAGCCGACCTCTGGCGATGCCGATGGACGCATACCGCAAGGGTGACGCGTTCTTGATCCAGCTCGACCTGCCCGGCGTCGCGCCTGACTCGATCGAGCTGATGGTCGAGGACAACGTCTTGACTGTCAAGGCCGAGCGACCGTCGCCGGCGACCGGTGACGGCGTCGAGGCCCTCGTAGCCGAGAGGCTGTTCGGCTCCTTCAGCCGCCAGGTCTTCCTCGGGGACAACCTCGACACGACGAAGATCGAGGCCGACTACCAGGCTGGCGTCCTCACGCTGTCGATACCCGTCGCGGCCCACGCGAAGCCCCGGCGCATCGAGGTGACTCACCGGGACGACGCGCAGCGGCTGACAGCCTGAGACCTCCCCGGCAACCGGCGAGGGTGCCTCGGCAAGCCACGTCGACGGGGCGACCGCGACGCACGTCAGGCGTCAGCGGCCGCCCCAGCGGCGCAGGGCCATCTGGCGGACGCCCCAGGTGACGACAGACCGGCGGGTGTCGCGTAGGAATGGCGCCAGCGCTGCTTCGACCTCGTCGAGCTCCTGCTCTGTGCGGAGCCCCCGCGACAAGACCTGCTCACGTCGTGCCGCGAGGTCGAGCATGAACATTGCCGCGCTCTGGGCCGCGGTCGGCGTGACCGTGCTCACCGCAGCGCGGACGACCGCCGTGCCGCGTGGTGGAGCCATGGCAGCAAGGAGCTGCCCGGCGTAGAGCTCCCGTCCCTGTGCCCGAAGCGTCGTGGCTGCTAGCTCGAGGTAGGAGAGGAACGCGGGATCGTCGGCACGGACCCACTCGAGGTCCTCGAGCACGAGCCAGCCACGTTCGACGAGCTGGCTTGACCAGGACTCGACGAGTTCGACTGGGCGGTCGAGCTCAGCGAGCACCATCCGGCCGTAGACGAGCTCGAGAGGCGCCCGCGGCAGAGGCATCGTCGTCACGTCGTGGCGGACGAAGCGCGCCGTCGGCACGAGCATCGCTGCGTCGGCGAGGTAGCCCGCAGAGACGTCGACGCCGGTCACCTCGGCGCTCGTGAACCGCTCCGCGAGCAGCTTCGTCGAGTGACCTGGCCCACAGCCGAGGTCGAGGACGGCGGTCGGGTGCCCGACCGGCAAGGTCTCGAGCAGAGACGCCGACGAGCCCGCGAAGACCTGCGCGGCGATCTGGAGCCGATCGCTCGTCGCGGCGCCGAGGTCGGCCTTGCCGTCCTCTCGCCGAGTTAGCGAGCTCGTGGGGCGTCGGACCATCGTGTACGCATCTCTCCCGCGTGCGCTCGTCCGAGCGTTGTGGCGGGAGCTTAGCCACGCGCTGCGAACGCGGCTGTCGTAGCAGGCTCGTGGACGCCGACGTCGGCGCTCTCGGCCCGGATGCTGCGGCCGGCGAGAAGTGCGTACATGGCGGCGGCAACGCCGAACCCCAGATAGATCGAGAGATCGGCGCCTCCGCTCAGGCGCGAGAGGGGCCCGACGAAGGGACCGGAGTCCGTGAAGGACAAGGCGGCACCCATCCCGAGCAGCTGGGCGAGAACGGCGGAGCGGTTCCAGCCACCCCGGCGCCCGTAGATGCCTGCGCTCGGGGAGAACAGCGAGTCGAGGTCGTAGCGACCACGCCGGAAGGCCGCATCGACGAGGTAGACCCCGGCCCATGGTGCGAGCCACACCATGATGAGCTGGACGAAGTCACCGACCAAGACCGTGAACGAGCTCGACAGGATCGCCCAGGTCGTAAGGGCTGCGCAGGCGAACGTGTCGACGACGACGCATTGGGACCTTCGGAGCCGGGCTCCGGCCGCCTGGAGCGAGACGCCCGAGGAGTAGAGGTCCAGCGCGTTGATCGCGAGGAGCTGACAGATCGCCACGACGAGGTAGGGCACAGTGAACCACGACGGGAACGCACCGGGCAGGCCGCTCACGACCGAGACCGACGACGGGTCGTGGAGGCCTGACGCGACGACGGCACCGAGGAGCTCCGCGAGGAGCACCGGGACGCCGCCGCCAAGCGCGACCGCTCCGACGACTCGGCGTGCGGGGACGTCGACGGGCAGGTAGCGCGAGTAGTCGTTCGCGTTCTCCGTCCAGCTCATCGCGCCGCCGGAGAGCACGATCACGGCCGCGATCGTCAGCATCTGCCAGCTGGCGTTGTGTGCGGCTGCGACGAGGTGCACCCGCGGCGCGGCGAGGACGGCGAGCGCGACGAAGCTGCCGGCGAACAGCCAGCCGAGGACCTTCAGCACCGCGGTGAGCGTCGCGTGGCCAAACCACGGCAGGAAGAGCTGGGCACCTGCCGCGAGCACGACGAGCGCGCACTTGGCAGGCGTCCCGGGGTGGGCGCCGGCCTCGTCCGCCAGCGCCAGGCCGGCGAGCACGACGAGGGCGAGGCCGAGCGTCTCGAAGCCGACCTGCGTGATCCAGTTGAGCGCGGCGAGCGCTCGATTGGGACGGGGGCCGAAGACGGCAAGCCCGACCCCGAACGCAGTCGTGCCCGTCACCGGTCCCTGGAGGCTCGCGAACCCGGTCACGACCCAAGCCAGGTTGCCTGCGACGATGACGAGGACGGCTTGGTCGAGGCTCAGCCCGAGGCCCATGACGAGGGCGCCATAGACGACGTACTCGAGGTTGAAGCTCGCTCCGGCCCAGAGCCCCGCGAGCCCTCTCGCCGTGAGCGGGCGCTCGCCCTCGGGGACGTGGTCGATCCCGCGTCGCTCCACCGAGAACGACGCGTAGCCGCGATCGTGCTCCATCTCACTCCCTCCGCCGGCATTACCCGGATCAGGTCATGCGGTCGGCGCCCGATCTGGCGCCCTCTCAGCCCGGTGGTGCCGAGCTCCCGCGTATGTCGGCCGTTGCCAGCCGCGACGTCACGCTACTGCGACGAGACGGGCCCTGTGCGCCCGTTGCCGGTGCGCTCCTCGAGAGCTTGGACCACGACGGCGGCGGGCGAACGGGTCGGGTCCGGTGCGCTGGTGACGAGGACCAGCCCCCTCGTGCGCGAGACCGCGACGAGCCGATCGAGCTCAGCCGTGTGCCCGTCGCGGAGCAGTGCGAGGTAGGCGGCTGCGAGCTTGCCGAACGGATCGACGACGTCACCCATCGCGCGGAGCAGGCCAGGGGGGGGAGCGAGGCTTGCGAGCCACTCGTCGAACGGTGCGTCGTCGGCTCGGACTCCCGTTGGCCAGCGTCGGTCGACGAGAACGCGCCAGGCCGACCCGGCTCCGGGAGCGCTGCCGATGTCTTGCACGACGACCTCGAGCACCGACGAGCCGGCCGACGACGAGCCGGCCGACGCCGTCCCAGCAGGCGTTACCGCGTCAGCAGGTGCGGGTCCGGCCCACGTGTCGTTACCGCCACGCTGCGGCCCTGGTCCTGGCAGGACCGACGCCTGCCCCGCCCTCACCCCCTCTTCGTCGCCACCCGTGAGCGCGTGCCCGCTCGCGCGGAGCCTCCGGATCTCCTCGATGTGGAGCGGCGCGAGGCGAGCAAGAGCCTCGTAGCCGGCGGTGCTGAGCGAGACCCGGACCACCCTGTGGTCCTCCGCGTCGACCTGGCGCGCGACGAGACCTGCGACCTCGGCGCGCTGGACCAGCTCGACGGCGCTGTGGTGCTTGAGGAGCAAGGCCTCCGCGACGTCGTTGATGGTCGGGCCGGACGCGCCGTCATGCCCCCGCACCACGAGCAGGAGCTGGTGCTGGGCCGGGGTGACGCCGGCCGCGCGCGCCCGGGTCTCGCTCCAGTGCAGGAAGCGCCGGAGCTCCGTGCGCAGCTCGAGGAGCTCGCGGAACAGCTCCTCGCCGAGATCTGACGCGTCCGTTGCCCCCATCGCCTGAAAGGCTAGGCGAACGCGCTGGAGGCGATCCTGAGGCAGAATCGCACGGGTGAGGCACCTCCGACGACCGCTCGCGCTCGTCACCGCGGGATCTGCCGTCTTCAGTGCCGTGCGCTTGCTCGTCGCCCGCCAGCTCGTCGAGGTGCGGCGCCGGCCGCGCTTTCCCCACCGCGTCGTCTCGGTCGACCACGCGCCGGCCGGTGGCACGACCGTGACGCTCGTGCGTGACGTCGCGACGGAGCGTGTCGGCACCTACGGGCTCGCCTGGCGGGGCGGGCACGCTGTCGTCGGCGAGGTGACGGAGCGGTCCAGCCGCCGCGTGGTGCGGCCCGTCGTCCGCGTCGACGTCGGCGAGATCCGTCCGGGACGGGTCGCCTTCGACCACGTCGACGTCGGGGACCCCCTCTCCGCGTTCGGTCTCGCGTACGAGGAGATCACCCTCGAGAGCGATGTCGGCCGGCTGCCGGCATGGGTCGTCCCTGCCCAAGGTGACGACTGGGTCGTCGTCGTCCACGGCTACGGGGGACGGCGTCCGAGCGCCCTGTCGTTTCTCCCGATGCTCCAGCGACTCGGGCTCAACGCCGTCGTGCCGGCGTATCGCAACGACGCCGACGCCCCCCCGAGCCCGGACGGTCTCTACCACCTCGGAGCGACCGAGTGGCATGACGTCGACGCGGCGATCAGGGCCTGCTTAGAGCGCGGTGCGGCGCGGGTCGTGCTCTACGGCTGGTCGATGGGTGGGGCGATCGTCCTCCAGGCTGCTGCCGCGAGCGCGCACCGCGACGCGATCGCCTGCCTGCTCCTCGACGCGCCCGTGGTCGACTGGCGGGCGGTCCTGCACCACGTCGGGCGCCGCCGGCACCTCCCGGACCTTCTCGTCCGCAGTGCGATGAAGACCGTCGAGCGGCGGATCCACGTCGACTTCGACGACCTCGACTGGGTGCGCCGCTCGGGTGAGATCACCGTGCCGGTCCTCGTCGTCCACGGCGACGGCGACCAGACGGTTCCCTGGACGCGTTCGTCGGACCTCGCGCGAGGGCGTCCCGATCTCGTGCGGCTCCGGGTCGTCGCAGGAGCAGGTCACGTGGGCTCCTGGAACGTCGATCCGGCCGGCTACGAGGAAGCGGTCCGCGCCTTCCTCGACGAGGTCCTGGCCCCAGCGCGCCGCTGAGCCTCTGGGTGCAGTCCGCAGGGCCGTCCGTGCCGGTACCCTGACGGGCCATGCCTGACACATCGGGCCGGCTGCGTGCGTGGCGCACCCACCGGCGAGAGAAGAAGTCCGCGCGTAGCGCTCTGCGGCGCCGCCTCACGCGGACGGGGATCGCGATCGTCCTGCTCGTCGTCATCGTCGTCGGGGGCGGCGTCGGCTACGCGGTCTACCGCCTCAACCAGATCAAGACGATCCACATCAAGAATCTCACGCCCGTGGCGTCCACCGGGCGCTTCAAGGGGATCGAGGACATCCTCCTCGTCGGCTCGACGTCGCGGTGCGCGCTCAAGGTCCAGAACCCTGCCTTCGGGCTCTGCCAGGACGGCGTCAACGGCGTCAACAGCGACGTCGTGATGGTGCTCCGGTTGAACGGCGCGGCGCACAAGGTGACGCTTCTCTCCTTTCCCCGCGACACCTTCATCCCGAACGCTCGCCCTGGGCAGTACAACCGGATCGACTCGGCGCTCGCCTACGGACCGAGCCAGCTCGTCGCAGCGATCGAACAGGACTTCGGCGTCCCGATCAACCACTACGTCGTGTTGAACTTCGACACCTTCGCGGGCGTCGTCGACGCATTGGGCGGGGTGAACGTCTACTTTCCCGACCGCCTCTACGACAACTACTCCCAGCTCGACATCACGAAGACGGGCTGCCTGCACCTCAACGGCTTCCAGGCGCTCGCCCTCGTCCGTGCCCGCCACATGTACTACTGGACCAAGGGCCAGACCATGGACGTCGCGGCGATCAAGGCTGGCAACTACGGCGCGTCCGGTGGCGAGTACGACGGCTCCGGCGACATCGGCCGGATCGAGCGGGACCACATCTTCTTGAAGATCCTCGCAAGCGAGGTTGCGCACCGGGGGCTCGGCAATCCCGTCACGGACCTCAAGCTGCTCGACGCGGTCGCGCCCCAGCTGGAGGTCGACTCGTCCTTCGGCGTCAGCGAGATGGTCCACCTCGTTCGCGCCTTCCACGGGATCGACATCGGTGCCTCGCCGGAGACGACGCTGCCGGTGATCGAAGACACCCAGCCGTACATCTACGAGGGCTACAACTACGGCGACCTCGTGTTCCCGAGCGCGCCGCAGGACCAGGAAGCGATCCAGGCCTTCATGGGCCCGATCCCCGGCGTGAGCCTGCACCCGGCGTCGATCTCGGTGTCGATCCTCGGCGGGATCGGCTCGCCGACGGCGACGGCCCACACGGCTGCCCAGCTCGCGAAGCTCGGCTACCACGTCGTCGGCGAGGGCGAGCAGACCCCGGTCGGCACGATCTCGGAGACGAGCGTCATCTACTCGCCGGGCCACATCGCCGAAGGCCAGCGCGTGCTCGCCTCGCTGTCGGGAGCGGTCGCTCTCGGCGTCGGAAAGACGCTGGACGGCGCCGACGTCACGGTCGTGACCGGGACGGACTTCCAGGTCCACGGGGGCACGCTCCCGGCGCTCACCGCCTCGACCGGCGCTGTGCGCCCGCCCGCCGCGGCGTCGCGGATCACCCTCGCGGCGCTCGTGCGGAGCGTCCTTGTCTCGAGCAGCTCGACGGGCTACGCGGACAACGGGATCCTCGCGCCCCCGACGTCGGCGGTCGTGAGCATCCCCCCCTACGACCCCCGGGCGTGCCCGACGACGAGCCCTGCCACGGCTCGCCACGGCTCGTCGCACGTGCGCGCCAAGCGCTCGGCTCGCTGACAGACGACGCCCGGCGGAGCCACGTGTCAGCTCGCGGCGTCCAGGAACTGGCTGCCGGACAGGACGGGAACGCACGTGCTGACGTCGAGCTGGGCCGCCCAGTCCGCGTCGTCGAGGTGCCCGACCGAGGCGAGCTGGCGCGCCGACGCGCACTCGCGCACGAGGGCGAGCGGCTCGGCCGAGAACCCGGCTTCGGCGACGGTGGCCTCCGGCGAGCGGGTGCCGCGCAGGCCCCGTAACAACGCTGCGCTGCCGAGGACGTCCTCGACGGCGGGGCGCAACGTCCCGTCCGCAGCGAGGTCGCCCGCTGCGATGACGCCGACGGGAAAGGGCGCCTCGGCGACGTAGCGCGCGACGGCGCTCGCGTTGCGCAGCGAGCACGCGACGACGACCGCCCCGGTGTCCGCCGCCGCGAGGGCGCAGGTGGCGCCGTTGAGCGACGGCAGGACGACGCGGGCCCCGGTCGGCAGCAGGAGCAGCGACGCGGGTGACAGCGACGGGCCGCCGGGCACGGAGCCGTCCGCGACGAAGGTATCGCGGGGCCTGGCGGCCGAGCGCGGCATCGGCCACCGCTCGGGCTCGACGACGAGCCCGTGGCTGAGGCCTGTCTCGACGGCCGTCGAGAAGCGGAGGATGTCGACGACGACGAGGGTCCTGCAGGACGGGCCGATGCGCGCGACCCCCGGTGCGCCCCAGTCGAAGCGGATGTCGAAGCCGTCCTGCGCTGCCCACGTCACGGCGACAGTCTGGCGCCGCCGACGCATCCTCGCCTTCTGCCCAGCTCAGAGAGGTGGCGGGCCGCCCGGACAGATCTCTCCTGGCGCGTGCGCCCGCCGTGCGATCCAATGGCGGGATGAGCATGCCCAGCGCGTCGTTCTCCGTCACCATGCGAGTCGAGCTGGACGACCCGCGTGGAGTCGGCGCGATCACGACGGCGGTCGGCGACGCGCGTGGCGTCGTGACAGCCCTCGACGTCGTCGAGTCGAGGGGCGAGAGCCTCGTCGTCGACCTGACGTGCAACGCGATCGACGACGCGCACGCACGGACGCTCCAGGCCGCCGTGGCCGGCCTCGCCGGTGCGCGCGTGCGCGCGATGAGCGACCGCACGCTCCTTTTGCATCTCGGCGGGGTCCTGTCGGTCGCCTCGCGGGTACCCCTGCGCACGAGGGACGACCTGTCGATGGCGTACACGCCTGGCGTGGCACGTGTGTCGCGGGCGATCGCGGAGGACCCGTCCGCCGCGCGCAACCTGACCATCAAGCGCAACACCGTCGCCGTCGTGACCGACGGCTCGGCTGTCCTCGGGCTCGGCAACATCGGTCCTGCGGCGGCGCTGCCGGTGATGGAGGGCAAGGCGTTGCTGTTCAAGCGCTTCGCCGACATCGACGCGTGGCCGGTGTGCCTCGCGACCCAGGACACCGACGAGATCGTGCGGATCGTCGAGTGCCTCGCTCCGGTCTACGGCGGCATCAACCTCGAGGACATCGCCGCGCCGCGCTGTTTCGAGGTGGAGCGCCGGCTGCGCAAGCTGCTCGACATCCCCGTGTTCCACGACGACCAGCACGGTACGGCGGTCGTTGTCTTCGCGGCTATGACGAATGCTCTCCGGGTCGTCGGCAAGGCGATGAAGGACGTGCGCGTCGTCGTCCTCGGTGTCGGCGCTGCCGGTGTCGCGATCACGAAGCTCTTGCTGCGTGAGGGTGTCGGAGACGTGATCGCAGTCGACAGGCAGGGCATCTTGACCGAGTCGATGTCCGATCTCGACGAGGCGCGACGGTGGGTGGCCGCGCACACCAACGTCGAGCGTCGATCAGGAGGGCTCCACGACGCTCTCGCCGGCGCCGACGTGCTCGTCGGTGTGTCCGGGCCCGACGTCGTGACCGAGGAGGACCTCCGGTCGATGGCACCGGACTCGATCGTGTTCGCCCTCGCGAACCCCGATCCCGAGGTCGACCCCGCCCTTGCGCGTCGCCACGCTGCGGTCGTCGCGACCGGCCGGAGTGACGAGCCCAACCAGATCAACAACGTGCTCGTCTTCCCCGGGTTGTTCCGCGGCCTGCTCAACATCGGGGCGAGGAAGATCACCGAGGAGGTCGAGATCGCGGCAGCCAAGGCGCTCGCTGCCGTGGTCGCCGAGCACGAGCTGTCGCCTGCGTACATCGTGCCGACGGTGTTCAACCCGGCGGTCGTCCAGGCCGTGTCGGCCGCCGTCGAGGAGGTCGCCCGGCTCGGCCTCGACGCGCCCGACTGAGGCGGCGCTCCATGGTCGCCTGCGAGGTTCTCCGGGTGGGCCTCGAGCGCGTGCGTCGCTAGCGGACCAGGTGGACGACGTCGCCGACCACGAGGGCGACCACGAGAGACATGACGACGAGGTAGATCCCCGAGATCTGCCAGCGCAGTCGGTGGTTGGCGAGCCAGAAACGTCGGATGCCGCGCACGTCGAAGTACAAGGCGACGATCCCGAGCGGCAGCCCTACCCACGGACCGACGCTCGCAGCGACGCCGAGCAGCGGAGTGAGTATCGGCAGGACGACGTAGCTGAGCAGGCACCTCGTCGCCGACAACAGGATCGATCCGCTGAACAGCCGTTGCGCCGCGGCATCGCTCGCTGCGCCGCCCGCCTGCGGAACGCAGAGCAGCCGGCACATGAACACGTCGGCCGCGCCGCGCGGCGGGTCCTGCTTGACCGAGACGGCGACGTCGCTCACCGGCTGGTGCCCAGCCCGTCGCGCACGGCGGGGCCGCCGGAGATGGCACGACCACGGCACCTGCGCATGCCGGCAAGGCTAGGGCGCGTCGTGTCCGACCGCCAGCCGCGCCGCCGGCCGCGCTCTTGGTCGAGCTCGGTCTGCGCGATCGCGCAGCAGGGCCAGCTGCGCGTCCCGGATTGCGGGAGACTGACCGAACACGAGGAGGAACAGCGCCTCGCGCGCGAGGCGCTGTGCGTGGTCGCCGCAGGTCACCGCCCGGCCGCCCGAGGCGACGACGAGCTTCGTCGCGGCGTCGAGCGCGAGCGCCGACGCGTGCGCCCGTGCGTCGGGCAGCTCCTCTGGTCCCGCCGCGTCGAGCAGGGTGCGCGCCATGTCGACGCTGCGTGTGAGCTCGGAGGAGTCGAGCAGCGTCGCACAGCGCCGCGCGAGGCCGAGGGCGAGGGAGCCGTTTGGCCGCAAGCCCGCCCGGTCGCGTGCCTGCCATTCGTCGAACGGCTCGACGAGGGTGACACGTTCGGGCTCGACGCGCAGCCGGGAGAAGGTGAGCGTGACCGTCGAGCTCGCCGAGACGGCCGCGAGCTCGAGCGCCGCTGCGTGGAGCCCTGGCGAGGAGACGGCGTCGACGAGCGACCAGACGACCTTGCCGTCGTCGGTTCGCGCCGCGACGTGGACGACGTCGATCCGTTCCCAGCCCGTGACCCACGGAGCGGTGCCGTCGAGGACCCATCCCTCGCCGTCGCGTGACGCGACGAGCAGCGGCCGACCGGGGCGTCGGAGCGAGCCGAAGGCCACGCCGGCCCGGCACTCGCCGCTGCACAGCGGTGCGAGCCACCGCTGCCGCATCTCCTTGCCCGCGCGCGCGATCGTGCGCACGGCTCCGTGGTGCTGGGCCCAGACGAAGGTCGTGGTCAGGCAGCCTCCGGCGAGGGCTTCGACGACGCGGCCCGCGGTCTCGGCGTCGACCGCGAGGCCGCCGGCATCGAGCGGACCGGCCAAGCCGTAGAGGCCGGCCGAGGCGAGCGAGTCGAGCAGGCTGCGCGGGACGACGGTCGACGCGTCGGTCGTGAGGGCCGCAGGAAAGAGCACCTCGTCGGCGAGGCGCTGCGACTCCTGCACGATGTCGTTGCTGCTGCGCGTGCGCTCCATCAGGACCCGTCCCGTCCGCGCCACGCTCGGCCGGACGGCACGAACCTACCCGCTGTCCGCGTGGTCCCGGCCGAGGCGCCGCCGCTGTCCTCTCGAGTCGCGTGGCTGACCAGACCACGGTGTGGGTGGGCCGTTACCATCCAGCCGGCGGTCGCGTCGCCGATCGCCAAGGAGGTGGGTGACGTCGTGGTCGCGCTCGGACTGCGTCCGACGCTGAGGGATGTCGCGAAGCTTGCCGGAGTGCATCCGGCGACAGTGTCGCGGGCGCTCAACGCGGAGACGCGCGCTCTTGTCGCAGCCGACACGGTCTGCCGAGTCGAGGAGGCTGCGGCGACCCTTGGCTACCGACCGGACCGCCTCGCTCGCAGCCTGAAGACAGGGCACTCCTCGACCGTCGGAGTCGTCGTCCCGGATCTCACGAACCCGCTGTTCCCGCCGATCGTCCGTGGCATCGAGGAGGGCATGGAGGCGCGCGGCTACGTCGCGCTCGTCGCGAACACCGACAACGACGAGGAGCGCGAGCGCCGGGTCGTCGAGGAGATGCGCGACCGCGCCGTCGACGGCATCGTCTTCGCGACGGCGCGTCGGCACCACCCGCTCCTGCTCGAGTGCGCGCGCGCCGGAATGCCGCTCGTCCTCGTCAACAGGGTGTCCGACGAGGTCGCCCTCGCGTCGGTGTCGGCCGACGACGAGGCGGGAGCGCACCTCGCGGTCGAGCATCTCGTCGCGCTCGGGCACCGGCTCCTCGGCCACGTGGCAGGACCGCAGCACATCTCGACCGGCATCGCTCGCCTGCGTGGCTTTCGCGCGGCGCTCGTCTCGGCCGGGCTCGATCCAGACGCTGCGCCGGTCGCGTTCACCGCGTCGTACTCCCCCGTGGAGGGGGCGCGCTGCGCCGCCGAGATCCTCGCCTGCGCACCGCTGCCGACGGCGATCGTCGCGGCGAACGACATGCTCGCGATCGGCGTGCTGCGGACCCTTCGTGCGACGGGGCTCCGGTGCCCGGACGACGTGTCCGTCGTCGGCTTCAACGACGTGCCGTTCATGGACCTCGTCGACCCGCCGCTTACCACCGTACGGCTCCCGCACTACGAGATCGGCCTCGCTGCGGCGGAGCTGATGCTCGCGCAGATCGACGATCCCGGTGCGACACCGCGAGCGGTCGAGCTCCCGTCCCGGCTGGTCGTCCGCTCGTCGTGCGGAGCGCCGCGTTGCCGTAGGGTCGAGCGACGTGCGCCACGCGGACCGTGGAGCCGGCGAGACGAGGAGGTCGTGGCGATGGCGTCAAGCGCAGCGGATCTACACGGCGAGGCCTTCGCAGCGATGGCCGGTCGCGTCCCGACGCGATGCTTCGTCGGCGGCGACTGGCGCCCCTCGTCGGATCGCACCGAGATGGCTGTTTTCGACCCGGCGACCGGACGGGTCCTCGTCGACGTGGCCGACGGCTCGATCGACGACGCGACGGCCGCTGTCGACGCCGCATCGGCCGCGCTGCCCGCCTGGGCGGCGACGCCACCGCGGGAGCGGAGCGAGATCCTGCGCCGGGCCTTCGAGGTCATGGTCGCCCGCAAGGAGGAGATGGCCCGCCTCGTCGTGCTCGAGAACGGCAAGGCCTATCCCGATGCGCTCGGCGAGGTCACCTACGCTGCCGAGTTCTTCCGCTGGTTCGCGGAGGAGGCGGTCCGCAACGCCGGAGAGATCGCCACAGCGCCGTCGGGGTCGAACAAGATCCTCGTCTTGCGCCAACCGATCGGCGTCGCAGCGCTCGTGACGCCGTGGAACTTCCCGGCGGCGATGCTCACCCGTAAGATCGGTCCTGCTCTCGCCGCAGGCTGCAGCGTGGTTTGCAAGCCCGCGTCGGAGACCCCGCTCACCGCACTCGTGATCGCGGAGGTCCTCGAGGAGGCCGGCGTGCCGGCCGGAGTCGTCAACGTCGTCCCGACGAGCCACTCCGGGCCCTTCGTCGCCCGACTGCTCGCAGATCCTCGTGTGCGCAAGCTGTCTTTCACCGGTTCGACCGAGGTCGGCCGCATCCTGCTCGCCGCTGCGGCGGACAACGTCGTGAGCTGCTCGATGGAGCTCGGCGGCAATGCGCCGTTTGTCGTGTTCGACGATGCCGACCTCGACGCTGCCGTCGCCGGTGCGATGGTGGCCAAGATGCGCAACGGCGGCGAGGCTTGCACGGCGGCGAACCGCTTCTACGTCCAGGCCGGGGTGGCACGCGAGTTCTCCGAGCGCCTGGCGCGTGCGATGGGCGCGCTGGTGATGGGCCCGGGCCTGCACGAGGGCGTCGGGCTGGGACCTCTCGTCAACGAGCCGAGCCGGTTGAAGGTCGCCGAGCTCGTCGAGGCCGCGCTGGCGACCGGCGCGCGGGCTGTTGTCGGCGGGGCGGTACCGGGCGGGCCGGGCTGGTTCTATCCGGCGACGGTGCTCGCGGACGTCGACCCGTCGGCGGCGATCCTCTCGACCGAGATCTTCGGCCCGGTCGCTCCTGTCGTAGCCTTCTCGTCCGAGGCCGAGGTGATCGAGATGGCCAATGCGAGCGAGTTCGGCCTGGTGTCGTACTGCTACACCGGCGACTTGGCTCGTGGTCTGCGGGTGGCCGAGGCGCTCGAGTGCGGCATGGTCGGCCTGAACCGCGGGATCGTGTCGGACCCGGCTGCGCCGTTCGGCGGGACCAAGCAGAGCGGCCTCGGCCGCGAGGGGGGCCACGAGGGCATGCTCGAGTACCTCGAGCAGAAGTACATCGCCTGCAGCTGGTGAGTCCGGGCGGCCCTCGCCCGGTCCGTCAGGACTGCGCGAGCTGCTCGAGGAGGGGAACGGCAGCTTCGAGCGTCGCCCGGTCCTCCTCCCCGAGATCCGCGAGCATCCGGGCGAGCCAGGCGCGGCTCCGGCGACGATCCTCCGCGATCCGTTCCCGACCTGCGGTCGCGAGCTCGATCACGGACTGCCGCCGGTCGTTCGGGTGGGCGACGCGCGTCGCGAGCCCGAGCTGCTCGAGATGCGCGATGACTCGCGTCATCGACGGCGGTTGGACCCGTTCGATCTCTGCGAGCGCCGTCGGAGAGAGCGGCCCGTACTTCGCAAGGCTTGCGAGCGCGGACAGTTGCGTCAAGGTGAGGGTGTCGTCGCTCTTCTCGGCACGAAGGCGACGCGCGAGGCGCATCACGGCGATGCGGAGCGAGCTCGTGAGCTGGTCCTCGGGGTCGGGGCCGGGGTCGTTGGGTCCCTCGGGGCGGTGACCGGCAGCTGGGTCGGCCCCGGCGCCATGCCCGGTTCCCACCGCCGGGTCAGCCGGCGGCCCGAAACCCGGTCCGGTCGTCATGGCAGCGCTCCGAGGACGTGGGCGACGCTCGCTGCGACCGCCTCGGCGGTCGGCAGGTGGAGGAACTCGTCGGGGCCGTGGGCATTGCTCCCCGGTCCGAGGACTCCGGTCGCGAGGATCTGGGCGCCGGGGAAGCGGGTTCCGAGCGTCGCGAGGAACGGGATCGAGCCGCCGAGGCCCATCGAGCGCGGCGGTGCCCCGAAGCAGGCCAGGGACGCCTGCCCGACGGCGTCGTCGAGCCACGGGGCCATCTCGGGAGCGTCCCATCCGTCGCCGGGCGGCTCCCACGTGAGCTGGATCCGGGCGCCGTGCGGCGGGTCGGTGGTCAAGGCTGCGCCGACGGCGTCCATCGCCCGCTCTGCGCTGCATCCCGGCGGGAGGCGGATCGAGAGCTTGAGGGCGGTGTACGGGCGCAGGACGTTCCCCGCGTCGGCCAGCGCCGGCAGGCCGTCCGCGCCGGTGACGGCGAGGGCCGGGCTCCAGGTGCCGCGTAGGATTCGTTCGGCCGGGTCGTCGCCGACGAGCTGCAGGCCGTCGACGGTCGGGAACGCGCCAGCGGCGTCGAAGCCGTAGCCGGCCGCGAGCAGCTCCACCTCGTCGCGCCGGTGGCGCGGGACCTCGGCGCGTAGCTCGGGTAGCAGCATCTCGCCTGTCTGGGCGTCCTCGATCCGCCCGAGGAGCGCTCGTGCGACCTGGAACGACGACGGCACGATCCCCCCGGCCGATCCGCTGTGCACGCCGTGGTCGAGCACGTCGACGCGCAGCGTGGCGACGATGTTGCCTCGCAGCGAGGTGGTCACCCAGAGCCGGTCGTAGGTGACGCAGCCCGAGTCGAGGCAGACGACGAGATCGGGCTGTCCGATGCGCGCCGAGAGGGCGTCGAGGTAGGACGCGAGATCCGGGCTGCCGCTCTCCTCTCCGGACTCGACGAGCAGCAGGAGCCGGCCGTGCGGCGTGGCGGTGGCAGCAAGGGCACCGAAGGCCTGGAACGCGGCGAACGTCGCGTAGCCGTCGTCGGCCGTGCCGCGACCGTAGAGACGGTCGCCCTCGCGTACCGCGCGGAACGGCTCGAGGCCCTCTCGCCACCGACCGAGCGGCGGTTGCTTGTCGAGGTGCCCGTAGACGAGGGCGGTCGACCGCGCCCGCTCCGGCTCCGACGCGTCGACTTCGGCGAACAGCACCGGCGATCGCCCTGGCAGCTCGACGATCTCGACGGCAGCTCCGGGGACGGCGCGCGACGCACACCAGCCTCTGAGGAGCTCCGCAGCTCGCGCGATCTCGCCATTCTCCCGCCACGACGAGTCGAACGCGCTCGACAGGCATGCGATCTCGGTGTACGCGCACAGGTCCGGGAGCACGTCGTGCTCGAAGCTCGCCCGTACGACGTCATGGAGCAGGCCAGCTCTCTCGACTGTCGCTCTCGACGTACCCACGAGGGCAGTTGTAGCGCGCCGGGGGCGACCACGGTGACGCGCCCGACGCGCCGACGGCGCGTGCGAGCGCGGAGCGGCGCCGTGGGCGAGAATGACGCCATGACGGCCCGACCGCTTGCTGCAATCGTCCTCGCTGCCGGCGAGGGAACCCGGATGCGCTCGTCGGTGCCGAAGCCGCTCCACCGGATATGCGGTCGGCCCCTTGTGCTCCACGTCATCGACGCGCTGGCGGAGCTCTCCGTCGAGCGGGTCGTCGTCGTCGTCGGCTACCACTCGGCCGAGGTCACGAAGACTCTCCAGTCCGAAGCTCCCGGGGCGCTGCGCATGGAGTTCGTCGAGCAGTTCCGCCCGCTCGGCACGGGCGACGCGTGCGCGGTCGCTCTGACGGGCTTTCCCGAGACCTACGCGGGCGTCGAGGACGGGGACCTCATCGTGCTGCCGGGGGATGCCCCACTCGTCCGCCCGGCCACCCTTGCGGCGCTCGTGCAGGCCCACCGCGACTCCGAGGCGGCGGCGACGCTGCTGACCGCTCGTGTCGACGACCCGAGCGGCTACGGCAGGATCGTGCGCGCAAAGGACGGCGATGTCGCGCGGATCGTCGAGGAGGCGGACGCGACGGACGAGGAGCGCCTCATCGACGAGATCGGCACGTCGATCTACTGCTTCCGCCACGGCGTCCTCGCTCCCGCGCTTCGCCGGCTGTCGCCGACCAACGCCCAGGGCGAGTACTACCTGACGGACGCGATCGCCGTGCTGCACTCGGCGGGGTACCCGGTCGGATCGGTCGTCGTGCGCGATCCGCGCGAGGCCGCGGGCGTGAACGACCGGGCACAGCTTGCGGCCGCCGAAGCGGAGATGCGCAGCAGGATCAACGAGCGGTGGATGCGCAGCGGCGTCACGATGACCGACCCCGGCCAGACCTACCTCGACGCGTCGGTCGAGCTCGCCGAGGACGTCACCGTGTTGCCCGGCGTCATCCTCGAAGGGACGACCACGGTCGACCGGGGCGCTGTCGTCGGTCCTGCGTGCTGGTTGACCGACTGCCAGGTCGGCGCCGACGCGACCATCGCCCACACGGTCGGGCGCCAAGCGGTCGTCGGCGACGGCGCGACGGTCGGGCCCTTCGCGCTCCTCGAACCGGGTGCCCGGTTGGCGCCGGGGTCCTCGACGGGTCCATTCTTCGGTGGCGCCCCAGGCGTGGCGGCCGGCTGACAGCAGGCGCCGGCTGTCGCCGGCTGGCGATCTCGGAGGAGGAGACATGGAGCTGGGCCCACGCAAGCGCCTCGAGCTGTTCGCAGGGAGGTCGCACCGCGGGTTGGCCGAGGAGATCGCGGCGAACCTCGGCGTCGAGCTCGGACAGGCCAACCTCAGGGAGTTCGCGGACGGCGAGGTGCACTGCCGGTTCGACACCTCCATCCGGGGCTCTGACGTCTTCGTCATCCAGACGCACTGCGCACCAGTGAACGACTCGCTCATGGAGCAGCTGATCATGATCGACGCCGCCAAACGCGCGTCGGCTAGCCGCATCACGGCGGTCTGTCCCTACTACGGCTACTCGCGCCAGGACCGCAAGTCCGCCGGGCGTGAGCCGATCACCGCGAAGCTCGTCGCCGACCTGCTCACTGTTGCGGGAGCGCAGCGCGTCGTCGGCGTGGACCTGCACTCCGGCCAGATCCAGGGGTTCTTCGACTTCCCGGTCGACCACCTCACGGCGACGCCCGTCCTCGTCGACTACCTGCGGCGCAACGACCCGACCGACCTCGTCGTCGTCGCGCCGGATGCGGGCCGCGTCAAGGTTGCCGAGCGGTTCAGCCAGCTGCTCGGAGCCGACCTCGCGTTCGTCAACAAGCGCCGGCCCTTCGGCTCGGCGAACACCGTCGAGGCGCTCGGCGTGATCGGCGACGTCGCTGGCCGCCGGTGTGTCGTCATCGACGACATGATCGACACCGCCGGCACGATCTGCGCTGCAGCGGACCGCCTCGTCGAGCAGGGTGCCACCGAGGTCTGGGCGATGGCCACGCACGCGGTGCTCTCCGACCCCGCGCTCGACAGGCTGAAGGCTTCGCCGATCTCGCGCGTCGTCGTGACCAACACCCTGCCGCTGCCGCGCGAGCGGCTGATCGACAAGATCGAGGTGCTCTCCATCGCCCGGATCGTCGCCGACGCGATCGCGGCGGTGTTCATGGACACCTCGGTGTCGAAGATCTTCGGCGGCCACAACCTCTCGTGACGAATCGGTCCCGCGCTGCCGTCGCGGGCGGCTGCGTCGCCTAGACTCTCCCGGCGCGTTCCCGCCAGGCGGGCGCGCCCTGCGTCGCGTGGCCCGTGCGGGTCGGCGACAGCACCTGAGCCGCCCGAAGGAGCACGTCACGATGGCAGAGATCACCCTGGTCGCCGAAGTCCGCAACGAGCGCGGCTCGAGAGCGAGCCGCCGTCTGCTCGCAGACGGGCGTATTCCCGGCGTCGTCTACGGCCATGGCGACGAGCCGGTCGCCATTGCCGTCAACGCCCGTGCCCTGCGAGCCGCCCTCTCGACCGAGGCCGGGGTCAACGCCCTTCTCGACCTCGACGTCGCGGGCGACCGGCACCTCGCGATCGCACGCGAGCTCCAGAGGCACCCGGTTCGCCAGACCGTCTCCCACGTCGACTTCCAGGTGGTGCGTCGCGACGAGGTCGTCGCGGTCGAGGTGGCGGTCAACCTCGTCGGTGACCCGCTCGACGTCACCCGTGCAGGTGGCGCTGTCGAGCACCTCGTGCTCGCGACGCAGGTCCGAGCCAAGCCTGCCGACATCCCGAGCGCGATCGAGGTCGACGTGAGCGGGATGGTGATCGGCGACACGATCACCCTCGGAGACCTCGTCGTGCCGCGTGGCGTCACGATCGAGGGCGACCCCGAGACAGCTGTCGTCGTCGCGCACCCGCCGAAGGTCCAGTCTGGCGACGAGGCCGGTGGCGAGGCGGCTTCGTCCGAAGCCTCACCGGAGAGCTGAGGACGGCACTGCTGCTGGCGCGCCTCGGCGGTGGCGCTCGTACGGGCGCCGCTGCCGACCTCCTCGCTGTCGGGCTCGGCAACCCCGGAGCCCAGTACGCGCACACCCGCCACAACGTCGGCGCGGACACGATCGACCTGCTTGCCCGGCGACATGCTGTCGAGCTGCGGGCGGACCGTCGGACGACCGCCCAGACAGGCGAGGCCGTCGTCGGTGCGCGCCGCCTCGCGTTGGCCGTGCCGGACACCTACATGAACGAGTCGGGGCTCGCCGTGCGTGCGCTGACGAGGAGGTACTCGATCGAGGATCCACTCCGGCTCGTCGTGGTCCACGACGAGCTCGACCTGCCGGTCGGCACCGTGCGCGTCAAGCGCGGCGGCGGCACGGCGGGCCACAACGGCCTCAAGTCCGTCGAGGCGCACCTGCACAGCCTCGAGTTCCTCCGCGTCCGCATCGGCATCGGTCGCCCGCCCGGCCGCATGGCAGGGGCCGACTACGTCTTGCGGCGCCCGGGACGATCGGAGTCGGAGGAGATCGCCGTCGCCCTCGAGCTCGCGGCCGATGCGGTGGAGCTGATCCTGTCCGGGGGAGTGGACGCCGCGATGAACGCGTCCAACCGGAGATGAGCCTTGCTGCCCTCCCGGGCCTGCTCCGCCAGGACCCGGCGCTCGCCGAGCTGCTCGCTGTCGACGGCGCGGTGGTCGCCGTGCCCGAGCCCGCGCGCGCGTTCGTCATCGCAGCGCTCGCCCGGCTCGGCTCTGCTCCCGTCGTGCTCGTCGCGACGCCGACCGCGACCGAGGCGGAGCATCTCGCCCACGACCTCGCTGCATTCGTCGGGACAGGCGGAGTCGAGCTCCTCCCGGCATGGGAGACGCTCCCGTTCGAGCGGGTCTCGCCTGCCGTCGAGACGATGGGCAGGCGCCTGCGGACGCTGTGGCGCCTCGGGGCGCGGGCCACGCACCCGACCGACGCGGCGTCCGACATGCCGGACACGACGGACACGACGGTTGTCGTCGCATCGGTCAAGGCCCTCCTCCAGCGCCTCGGCGCCACGAGCGGAGACGTCGCCCCCGTCGTGCTCCGCCCGGGTGACCGGGTCGACGTCGAGGAGCTGGTGGGTCGGCTCGTCCACGCGGGCTACCGCCGCGAGTACCAGGTCGAGCACCGGGGGGAAGTGGCGGTGCGCGGTGGGATCGTCGACGTGTTCCCGTCGACGGGCGAGACGGGGATCCGGCTCGACTGCTTCGGCGACGAGGTGGACCGGCTCACGGAGTTCGACGTCGCCGACCAGAGGTCGGTGCGTGACCTCGAGGTGGTCGAGATCTTCGGCTGCCGCGAGCTGACGAGCGGGGTCGACGTCCGGGCGCGAGCCGCGAAGCTCGCAGCGACGGGGAGCTTCGCCGCCGAGCAGTTCGGCAGGATCGCGGACGGGGCCGTCTTCGACGGCATGGAGTCCTTCCTTCCGTGGCTGGCCGGAGAGGAGAGCATCTTCACCGATCTCCTCGGCTCCGAGGACCGAGTGGTCCTCGTCGACCCGCGCCGCATGCGGGACAGGGCAGCGGAGCTCGCGGACGAAGAGGCGGCGCTCGCCGAGGCGCTCGCGACCACCTGGGGCGTCCAAGGCGGTGGCGACGCAGACCTGCCGCGGTTGCACGTCGGGTTCGACCGCCTCCTCACGCGTTCGAAGGCCCGGCTCTCCTCTCTGCCGGCGACGGCCGACGGCCCGAGCGTGGCAGCCGTGCACGCGGTGGGGTGGCCGACGGCTCTCGGCGACGCGGGGGTCCTCGCGCGCCGGGTCGGGGAGCTCGCGCGCGCCGGTTGCACGGTCGCCGTCTGCTGCGAGGGCAGCGGGAGCGCCGAGAGGCTCGCGGAGGTGCTCGAGAGCGAAGGCGTCGTGGTCGAGCGGCTCTTCGGCGGCGGAGTCGAGCAGGCGGATCCTGGCGCTGCGCTCGCGCGCCCGGGCGTCCACGTCGTCGTCCAGCCGCTCGACCGGGGGTTCGTCCTCGACGGTGCCGGGCTCGCCGTCCTCGCAGAGGGTGACGTCACGGGCCGCCGGCGCCCGCACCGTGCGCCCCGTGCGCGCCGGCGTGCCGTCGAAGGGTTCTTCGACGACCTCGCCTCCGGCAGCTTCGTCGTCCACCACGTCCACGGCGTCGCCCGCTACGCCGGCATGGTCAAGCGCTCGATCGGCGGTGCCGAGCGTGACTACCTGCTCCTCGAGTACCGGGGCGGGGACAAGCTCTACGTCCCGTCCGACCAGATCGACGCGATCACGCCGTACACCGGAGGTGACCAGCCATCGCTCAACCGGCTGAACGGCGGAGAATGGCAGCGCCAGCGCTCCCGGGTCCGTCATGCCGTCCAGGAGGTCGCTCAGGAGCTCGTCGTGCTCTACCAGCGTCGCCTCGCCTCGCCCGGGCACGCGTTCTCGCCCGACACGCCCTGGCAGGCGGAGATGGAGCAGGCGTTCCCCTATCCCGAGACAGCTGACCAGCTCCGGGCGATCGCCGAGGTCAAGGCCGACATGGAGCGGCCGTCGCCGATGGACCGGATCGTCTGTGGCGACGTCGGCTTCGGCAAGACCGAGGTCGCGGTGCGCGCGGTGTTCAAAGCGGTGCAGGACGGCAAGCAGGCGGCGGTGCTCGTGCCGACGACGCTTCTGGCCCAGCAGCACTTCCAGACCTTCTCCGACCGCTACGCGCCCTATCCCGTCCGCGTCGAGATGCTCTCGCGCTTCTTGACGCCGGGCGAGGCGCGCTCTGTCGTGGCCGGTCTCGCGGACGGCTCCATCGACGTCGTGGTCGGGACGCACCAGCTGCTCGCCGAGAACGTTGCCTTCAAGGATCTCGGCCTGCTCGTCGTCGACGAGGAGCAGCGCTTCGGCGTGACCCACAAGGAGGCGACGAAGCGGCTCGCGATCGGCGTGGACGTGCTCACGCTCACCGCGAGCCCGATCCCGCGGACCCTCGAGATGGGGCTGACGGGCATCCGCGACTTTTCCGTCATCGACACGCCTCCGGCAGCTCGCCAGCCGATCCTCACCTACGTCGGCGAGTCCGACGAGCGGGCCATCGGCGAAGCGATCCGGCGCGAGCTGCTCCGTGAGGGTCAGGTGTTCTTCGTCCACAACCGCGTGCAGGACATCGGTGCGGTGGCGCACCGCATCGGACTGCTCGTGCCCGAGGCACGCGTCGCGGTGGCGCACGGGCAGATGGACGAGGGTTCACTCGAGCAGGTCGTCCTGGACTTTGCCGAGGGTCGCTACGACGTCCTCGTGTGCACGACGATCATCGAGTCCGGCATCGACATGCCGACGGTCAACACCCTCGTCGTCGATCGAGCCGACCTGCTCGGGCTCGGCCAGCTCCACCAGCTGCGCGGCCGGGTCGGCCGGGCGGGTCAGCGCGCCTACGCGTATCTGTTCCACCCTGCGGACCGCGTCCTGTCCGAGACGGCCTACGAGCGGCTGCGGACGATCGGGGAGCACACCGAGCTCGGGTCCGGGTTCAAGATCGCGATGCGGGACCTCGAGATACGCGGTGCGGGGAACCTGCTCGGCAACGACCAGTCCGGGCACATCGCTGCGATGGGCTACGACCTGTACGTTCGGATGGTGGCCGAGGCCGTCGCGGAGCTGAAGGGGGAGCCGGTGCCGGTTCCCGCAGAGGTCAAGCTCGACCTCGCAATCGACGCGCACCTGCCGCCGTCCTACGTCGAACGCGAGGACCTGCGCCTCGAGGCCTACCGACGCCTCGCCGCCGTGCGGGACGAGTCCGAGGTCACCGACATCGCCGCCGAGTGGCTCGACCGCTACGGGCCGCCGCCGCCGCAGGCCGACGCGCTCTTGTCGATCGCCCGACTGCGTGCCCAGTGCGTGCGGACAGGGGTCCGGGAGGTGAGTGCCGTCGCGCACCGGCCGGGTTCGAGCGGGCCGGGCCGTCCGGGGGAGCTCGTCGTGCGCCTCTCCCCGATCAAGCTCAGGGCCTCCGCGGCGGTGCGCCTCGCCCGTCTCGCTCCTCGGGCTCTCGTAAAGGACGACGCCGAGCAGCTCGTCGTGCCGATGCGCGCGGGTCCCGACCTCGCGAGCCGCCTCGCCGAGCTGCTGGGCGAGCTCGTCCCCGAGGACGCCGCCGCGCGACGGGGCGCTGACGCTGCACCGTCTCGGGGGTAGGCGGGTTGGCCTGGCGAGCCGTCGCGCCGTAGAGTCAAGTCCTCGTGCGCAAGCTCCTCGTTCCCGTCGCGGGCGTCTTGGCCCTCTCGCTGCTGCTCAGCGCGTGTGATGTGCAGGTGACACCCGAGGCCGCTCGTGTCGACGGCGGCGCGATCTCGGCGTCGACCCTCACCGGCTCGATCCGGTCGATCGCCGACGACGCCGGTTACCGGTGCGAGGTGCGCGCCGGCTCCCAGGGCCAGATCCCGATCGAGGGGACCGGTGGCTCCACCTATGCGAGCTCGTTCGCAGCGGACGTGCTGACCCAGCTCATCGAGTACCGCGCGCTCCACGAGGAGGTGGCGCGGCTCGGGCTGCACGAGGGTGCCTTTGCGCGGCAGGTGGCGGCGGCCCAGCTTCCCCAGGCGCTCAACCCCGCGTCGACCTCCGGCTGCACGACGACCGGCTCGCAGGTGCTTGCCGACTTCGGGAGCCCCTATCGCGGGCTGATCGAGCAGTTCGAGGTGGACCAGCTCGCTGTCCTGGCACACCTTGCCGGGGTGAGCCTCACCCGGGCGGGCATCGATGCGTACGAGTCGTCACACAAGTCCTCGGCGACGCTGTCGTGCACGAGCGTCATCGCCGTGGCCTCCGCGTCTGCTGCTGCTGCCGCGAGAGCGCGCATCGAGGCCGGTGCGAGCTTCGCCTCGGTCGCTCGCACGACGTCGACCGACCCGAGCGCGTCGTCCGGCGGGTCGCTCGGTTGCGTGTTCGCGAGCCAGTTCACGAGCCCGCTCAGCTCGGTCGTCGCCTCCCTGCCCGTTGGGCAGGTCTCCCAGCCCGTGGCATTCGGCAGCGGCTACCTGCTCTTTCTGGTCACGAGTCGCCCGCTCGCCCCGGCGACCCAGGTTGCCTCCGCGATCGTCTCGACCCAGCAGTCACGGCTGACGACGCTCATCGCCACCGTGACCTCGCAGGCCCACGTGACGGTCGACCCTGCCTTCGGGACGTGGACGCACTCGTCGACAGGCTGGACCGTCACGCCGCCGACCGGGCCGCCCGACGCGCTGCTGCCCAACCCGACAGCGGTCACACCCGTGGCGGCCGCGGTGACTCCGGCCTAGTGCCGGAGCGCGCCGCCGGCTCGGCGACACGCCCTCGCGTCATCGTCGTCGGGCTAGGTCCGGCGGGCCCGGAGCTCATGACCGCCGAGGCGCGTGCAGCCCTCGATGCCGCTCCGGCCGTGCTCGTCCGGACTCGCCACCACCTCGCGGCCGAGGTCCTCGTCGCCGAGGGGGCGCGGGCTCTCGACGGGCACTACGAGGCGGCGCCGACGTTCGCGCAGGCCTACGCGGCGATCGTCGAGGACGTCGTCGCGACTGCTCGGGTGCACGGTGCCGTCGCCTACGGCGTGCCGGGCTCTCCCGCGGTGCTCGAGTCCTCCGTCGCTGCCCTTTGCCGGGACGAGCGGATATCCGTGCAGGTCGTCCCCGGAATGTCCTTCCTCGACCTCGCCTGGGCGCGTCTCGGCATCGACCCAGTCGGCACCCACGTGCGCCTCGTCGACGCAGAGGAGTTCGCGACCGCCGCGGCCGCGGACAGCGGACCGTTGCTCGTTGCGCAGACCTGGTCGCGGGGGATCTGCTCGGATGTCAAGCTCGCCGTCGAGACCGCACCCGACGAGCCCGTCGTCGTCCTCCACCACCTCGGCCACCCCGACGAGCGGGTCGAGGTGATCAGCTGGGACGACCTCGACCGGGTCGTCGAGCCCGACCACCTGACCTGCGTCTACGTCCCGAGGCTCGCCGAGCCCGTCGGTGCGGAGCTGGTCCGGCTCGTCGATCTCGTCCGGACCTTGCGCGAGCGCTGCCCGTGGGACCGGGAGCAGACCCACTCCTCGCTCGCCCGTCACCTGCTCGAGGAGACCTACGAGCTGCTCGAAGCCATCGACGAGCTCGGCGACGAACCCTCGCCCGAGGTCGTCGAGCACCTCGAGGAGGAGCTCGGCGACGTGCTGTGCCAGGTCTGCATGCACGCGACGATCGCGTCGGAGGCCGGGCTGTTCAACCTCGCCGACGTCGCGCGCTCCCTCCACGACAAGCTCGTCCACCGTCACCCGCATGTCTTCGGGGAGCCTGACGGGTCCTCGCCCCCGCTCGCGCGTACCGCCGAGCAGGTGCTCGGCCGGTGGGAGCAGGCGAAGAAGGAAGAGAAGGGCCGGAAGAGCCTGACAGACGGGATCCCCGCCGACCTGCCTGCGCTGCTGCTCGCGACGAAGCTCGAGCGAAAGGCTGCGTCGGTCGGGCTGGGCTGGACGAGCACCGGAGCGGGGCGCGGGACGCTCGAGGACCTGGCCGCAGCACTCGGTCGCGGCGACTCGTCGCGTCTCGGCGAGCTCCTGCTCACGGTGGCTCGCATCGGAGCCGAGCTCGGCGCGGATCCCGAGCAGGAGCTCCGCCGCTCGGCACAGGCGATGCGGGCGCGCATCGTGGCGACCGAGCAGGCTGCCTCGCGAGGTGGCGCAACGCTCGACGGTCTGACGACCTCCGAGCGCGTCGCGCTCTTCGAGCAGCTCGGGAGGTCGTGAAAGGTTCGCAGTCGTGGGTGGCGCTGGCACCCCGTTGCGGGCGGTCCTTGCTAGCTTTGCTGTTCGTCGTTCCACTCGAGCCCCATCTGCACCACAAGCAACACGTCCACCAATAGCCCTAGTGGTGACACGAGACACAGGAGTGAGGCCGTCGTGAGCGAGATCGTCCATCTGAGCGCCCGAGAGGTGCTCGACTCCCGCGGGAACCCGACGGTCGAGGTGACCTGCGTGCTCGACTCCGGAGCGTCCGGCCGTGCGATCGTGCCGTCGGGGGCGTCGACGGGAAGCTTCGAGGCGACCGAGCTGCGAGACGGCGGAGAGCGTTACGGGGGCAAGGGCGTCCTGCGGGCGGTCGGGAACGTCAACGGAGAGATCGCCGCAGCTCTGGCGGGCGAGGATGCGCTCGACCAACGAGCGCTCGACCTCGCGTTGATCGACCTCGACGGGACGCCGACGAAGTCCCGCCTCGGGGCGAACGCGATCCTCGGTGCCTCGCTCGCTGTCGCGAGAGCCGCCGCCGACGAGGTCGGGCTCGGCGTCTACCGCTACGTCGGCGGCGTGAACGCCCACGTGCTCCCCGTGCCGATGATGAACGTGCTGAATGGCGGCGTGCATGCGGACAACGACGTCGACTTCCAGGAGTTCATGGTCGTCCCGCTCGGCGCTGCGTCGTTCTCCGAGGCGCTGCGGTGGGGCGTGGAGACCTACCACGCGCTCAAGGGCGTCTTGCACGCTCGCGGCCTCGCCACCGGCGTCGGAGACGAGGGCGGCTTCGCCCCGAGCCTCGGCTCGAACGAGGAGGCCCTGCGCATCCTGGTCGAGGCGATCGAAGCCGCAGGCCGCGTGCCCGGGGACGAGATCGCGATCGCCCTCGACCCGGCGACGACAGAGATCTTCCGCGAGGGTGCCTACGTGCTCGCCGGCGAGGGGCGCACGCTGGAGCCGTCTGCGATGGTCGACTACTGGGTCGGGATCTGCGACCGCTATCCCGTCGTGTCGCTCGAGGACGGCATGGCCGAGGAGGACTGGGACGGCTGGGCCGGGCTGACGCAGGCTCTCGGCTCTCGGGTCCAGCTCGTCGGCGACGACGTGTTCGTGACGAACGTGGAGCGGCTCGAGCGCGGGATCTCCTCGGGCGTCGCGAACGCGATCCTCGTCAAGGTGAACCAGATCGGCTCGTTGACCGAAGCGCTCGACACTGTCGAGCGGGCGAGCGCCGCCTCCTACCGCTGCGTCATGTCGCACCGGTCCGGCGAGACGGAGGACACGACGATCGCGGATCTCGCAGTGGCGACGGGTTGCGGCCAGATAAAGACGGGTGCGCCGGCCCGCTCGGACCGCGTCGCGAAGTACAACCAGCTCCTGCGCATCGAGGACGAGCTCGGCGAGTCCGCGACGTTCCCCGGGGCCTCGGCCTTCGCACACCTCGCCCGGCAGGGCAGCCGGTAACCGTGGACATCCGGCGCGCCCGGCTCTCCCTCCTCGCGGCGACGGGGCTCGCGTCCGCGATCCTCGCGTTCGAGGTGCCGTTCGGCGAGATCGCCCACCAGAACGACGAGCTCGTGACGGTGACGGGGCAGCTCGCGAGGGTCAGATCGCTCGACCAGCAGCTCGCGTCGGAGGTGTCCTCGCTGCGGCAAAGCTCGACGATCGCCGCGATGGCCCACGGGGAGTACGGGCTCGTCCGGCCTGGTCAGCAAGCCTATGCCCTGCTCGACTCGGGTGGCGCGTCGCACGGTGCCGTGCCGAGCCTCGTCCAGCACCGTATCGTGCAGTCAGACCTCGTCGTGCCGTCCGTCGACGCGCTCGCCCAGCCGGTCGCACGGTCCTCGTCCGGCAGCCTCTGGAGTCGCGTCGTCGGCCACCTTGCCTTCTGGCGGTGGGCGTTCTGAGCGTCTCGGCGTCGGGCCGGCGAGGCCGTCGGTGGTAGCGTGCGCACGAACGGAGCGACGGCTATGACGAGTTGGGACGGCACGGGGCTCCCGCCGGCGGCGCGGGCCAGGATCGATCGTGCCGCGACGTCCGGGGTCCGGTCGAGCCTGCTCCCGGTCGCCGGTCACGTCGGGATCGAGAGCTGCGGCTTCTACCCGGTCGGCGAGGTGATGGGCTGCATCGTCGAGTACATCGGCTTCCAGGGCTACGGAGGCTGCGGCTGGTATGCGGGCGGGGGCTACGGCGGCGGCGGTGCCTACGGCGGCGGTGCCTACGGCGGCGGCTACGCCTCGCCCCCGGTCGTGACGAGCGGGGGAGGCTCCTCCTCGGGCTGGGCGGGGTTCGCACCGTACGTGAGCGCGCTCTACCACGGCTGGGACACGGCCATCGACCGGATGCTCACCGAAGCGAGCGAGCTTGGCGCCGACGGCGTCGTCGGGGTGCGCCTGAGCGAGCAACACCTCGGAGCGGGCAACCGCGAGTTCGTCGCTCTCGGCACGGCGGTGCGCTCGACGGGGCAGACGCGTGCAGGATGGCCTTTTTCGACGACGCTCCCCGGGCAGGACGTGGCCAAGCTCGTCCACTCCGGGTGGATGCCGGCCTCGATCGCCGTCGGCATCTCGGTCGCCATCCGCCACGACGACTATGCGACGCGGGTCTCCCAGGGGGCGTGGGCGCCCAACATGGAGGTGACGGGCTTCAGCGAGCTCGTGACGGCGGTCCGAGCGGACGCCCGGCGCCAGCTCGCCCAGCGCACGGCGCACGCCGGCGCCGACGGAGCGATCCTCGACTCGCCCGTCGCGCTGTCGGTCCACGAGCTCGAAGCCGGCGAGGGCCACCGCGACCACGTCGCGGAGTCGAGCGTCCTCGCGAGCACCGTGGTCCGGTTCCACCGCGCGGAGACCTTGCCGCCGACACCGGCGATGGTCGTGTCGCTGGTAGGCAACCGCAACTCGACGACACGACGGAGGGCACGTAGATGACCGATGAGCAGCAGGTGGCCCTCGGGATACCCGAGGACGCGATGCGCCGCCTCGCCGAGATGCGGCCCGGATCGCCGAAGGCGCTGTTCACCTCCGATCTCAGCGTCAACGAGTTCCTGCTCGTGCGGGAAGCGGGCTTCCGCCCGCTCGGGCTCGTCCTCGGCTCGAGCATCTACCACGTCGGTCTCCAGGTCGGCCGTTGGAGCCAGAACATGGAGCTCGACAAGCTCTCCGAGGCGATGTACCACGCTCGTGACCTCGCGATGACGCGCATGGAGGCCGAGGCAGACGCTCTCGGCGCCGACGGCATCGTCGGCGTCCGCCTCGAGATCGAGTTCAAGGAGTTCGGGAACGACCTCGCCGAGTTCGTCGCAGTCGGGACGGCGGTGAAGGCCGACGCTGCCGGCTCCTGGCGCAACGACGAGGGCAAGCCCTTCACGTCGGACCTGTCCGGTCAGGACTTCTGGACCCTCATCCAGGCGGGGTACGCGCCGCTCGGCATGGTCATGGGCAGCTGCGTCTACCACATCGCCCACCAGCGCGGCTTCTCGGCGCTTTCGAACGTCGGCCGCAACGTCGAGATCCCACAGTTCACCGAGGCGCTCTACGACGCGCGAGAGCTTGCGATGTCGCGGATGCAGGCAGAGGCCGAGGAGCTCCATGCCGAGGGCATCGTCGGTGTGCAGCTGCTCTCGCTCGCGCACCGATGGGGCGGCCACACGACAGAGTTCTTCGCCATCGGCACGGCAGTGCGCCCGCTGCGTGCGGACCACACGATCGCGGCGCCGCAGCTCGTGCTGCCTCTCACCGATTGATGACCTCCGGATCGGGTGGTCCCGGCGAGCCGGGCCTGCAAGGCGACGGCGGCGAGTCGAGCGCGCTCGAGCCGGGAGGTGCCGGCGTGGAGCCGGCAGGTGTCGACATGCTCGCGGCAGCGCTGCGCGCAGACCGGATGGACCTGGCCAGCTACGAGAAGGTGCTGTTCTCGAGTCTCGCCGACAGCCTCCCTGCCGGTGTCGTCGAGGTCCAGCGGGAGCGCTCGATGTCGGACAGGGTCGCCGGGCGACCCGGCAAGGCGACGGCGATCCGGGTCCGTCTCGCAGGCGAGAGCCTCGAGATCACCGAGCGACGCGGCGTGCTCGTCGCCTCGATCGCGCGTGAGGTGCGCGGCGTGACGATCAGCCGCCGGGACGTGACCGTCGCCGAGTGGTCACACCGCCTCGCCGAGCTGCTCGAGGCGGTCGCGAACGAGAGCGCGTCGACCCGCGAGGCGCTCGCCCGCTTGCTCGGGACGTCGTAGGCCTCCTCGACCCACGGCGCCGGATCGACTCGGCGCGCCCGACCAGCCCGGGCCACCGGCCTAGAGACCGATGAGCGCGGAGCACTCGGGCCAGGGGCTCCAGCCGCTCCTTTCGTAGAGCTTGTAGGCGAGAGCGTCCTGCACCGCAGGCGGTGCAGAGCTCGGCAGTCCTGTCCCACCGAGCCCCTCCCAGGTGCCCAGCCCGAACTGGTAGGCGCCGTAGTAGCCGTTCCCCGTGTCGAGGGTGTAGTCGTCGCTCGACTCGCAGTTGCGGATCGCGGCGAAGTCTTGGCTGAGCGTGCCCGGGGGGATCGCGCCCGAGCCGGTCGCCGGCAACCCGGACGGGGCGGGCGGGCCTGCGCTCCCCGCGGGGGCAGGCCCGCGAGCCGGGTCGGTCGGCGGCGTCGCGCCACCACCGGCTGGCGCGCCGCTGGCCGCTGGGGGCGCGAGCGTCGTCGGGCTCGCCTGCGCTGCCGCTGCCTTCTCCGCCGCCACCTTCTCGGCGGCGACTCGTGCCGCTGCTGCGGCAGCCTGGACCCGTGCTGCAGCCGCTGCGGCGGCACGCTCGCGTGCGAGCACCTGCTCGTGGACGAGCACGGCGAGCTGGCCGTCGACGCCGGCGAGGAGCCGTCGCTGCTGCGCGACCCCGGCGAGGACGCTCGAGCGGTCGGCTGCTGTGGCGGCGAGCGCGACCCGGGCGGCAGCGCCGGCCCGCCGCTCGGTCGCGAGCGACACGGCGAGGGAGTGGGTCGCGTCCCGCAGGCGCGTCAGGATCTCGCCGAGCTGGTCGGAGGCCACGCGCAGGTACGTCTGCCCGGCGGCGAGCGAGCTGGCGGTGCCGCCGAGGAAAAGCCCGATGCTCGCGTCGTTGCCGGCATTGACGTAGGCGGAGACCGCTGCCGCGAGCACGTCGGTCCGGTCCCGGGCGACGGAGCCCGCGATGCGCCTGATCTGCGAGCGCAGCTCCTCTTCACGTCGGGCGGCCGCGGTGTAGGCCGATCGCTCGGCGAGATAGCGCTCGCCGAGAGTGGCGAGGGCGGCGTCCTCCGACGCGATCGTCGCCGAGATCCGAGCGGCCTGGGCGTGCAACGCCGTACCGGCGCCGCCCGTGCCCGTCGCAGCCCCGGCCGCGGTTGCTCCGCCCGCGCCTGCCACGGCCGCGGCGAGCAATGCCGCGAGCCAGCGCGACGGCGACCGCGCAGGCCCTGCGTGCCGGTGGTCCGGCGAGGGCTGCAGCCGACCGACCGGGACGCACCACCGAGCGGCCGCGTTGACGGTCACGCGTCCCGAGGCTATTGCCCGCAGCTTGCTCGTGCAACGTGCGGAGAGGGTATGCGACCCGGTTCGCTCGCGATCTGGCGGTGTCCGAGGAGGACCGCCGTGCCCGGTACGCTGCGCGTGTGACCGTAGCCGGCGTGGTGCTCGCTCTCGGAGGGCGACCCCTCTCGCGACCGCTGCACGACGGACGGCGTCCGCGCCGCTCCCGACCGCAGCTCCGACCCGTCGTCGCGCTGATCGCCGAAGCCGCATTGCGAGCCGGGCTCGACGAGGTCGTCGTCGTGACGGACGCGGAGGAGGTCGCCGCATCGGTGCCCGAGGGGGTGACCGTCCTGCTCGACGAGTCGGTCGTGGCAAGCGAGGCGTCTGCGGTCCGGTCCGCAGTCGACTGGTGCGCCCGGGCGGGCCACGAGGCCGTCGTCGTCGCCTTGACCAAGGTGCCGGGCAAGGACGCTCCGCTCGATCCAGCCCTGTGGTCGGCCGTCGGAGCGTCGTCCGCAAGCCCGGTCGTGATCGGCACGAGAGAGCAACGACGGAGCGGCCCCGTCCGTATCGACGCGCAGGTGTGGCCGCTCCTGCCGCTCGGCGGGCCCCTCGAAGCCCTGTGGCGCTCCCGGCCGGACCTTGTCTCCGAGGTCGGCCTCCCCGCTCTCGACGACGTCCGGTCGGACGGGCTGCCCGAGGAGGCGCATCAGCCAGCCGACCAGCCGGACGAGAGCGACGGACTGGCGACCCCGGAGGATGTCGCTGCGGTCGAGGCCCTGCTCGGTCGGCCACTGGCGGGGCGGATGCGCGTGGTCGTGCGGGACCGGTTCGGCGGTCCGGTTGTCGTCTGCAACGACCCGCTGCTCGACGACGGGACACCGATGCCGACGCGCTACTGGCTCGTCGGCAGGCGAGAGCGCGAGGTCGTGGGACGGCTCGAATCGGCCGGAGGCGTCGACGCGGCCGAGCGTGCCGTCCCGGCGGCCGACCTCGCGGCGGCGCACGAGCGGTACGCGGTCGAACGGGACGCGGCGCTGCCGTCCGGTCATGTTGGACCGCGACCGCACGGGGGAGTGGCCGGGACCCGTGTGGGCGTCAAGTGCCTCCACGCGCATCTCGCCTGGTACCTCGCCGGCGGGAGAGACCCCGTCGGCCGCTGGGTGGTCGACGTGCTTGGGGGCGAGATCGACGGAGCGGTCGCTGCGATCGACTGCGGGACCAACTCGACGCGGCTGCTCGTCACCGACGCTGCCGGCCGTCCGCTCGAGCGCAGGATGGTCATCACCCGGCTCGGCTCCGGGGTCGACAGGACCGGCATGCTCGCGCCGGACGCGATCGAACGGACGGTCGAGGTGCTCGCGCAGTACCGGGAGGTCATGGACGCGCATGGCGTCGTGCGCTGGCGAGCCACGGCGACCTCCGCGGCACGCGACGCGTCCAATGCCGGCAGCTTCTTCGAGGCGGCGCGTGCCGTCCTCGGCGCTCCCCCTGAGCTCCTCTCGGGAGAGGAGGAAGGACGCCTCTCCTACCGTGGCGCGACGCTCGATCTCGATCCTGAGGGTGGTCCGTACCTCGTCGTCGACCTCGGCGGGGGCTCGACGGAGCTGGTGGCCGGGGCGACGTCGACAGCTCGCGCCGACGTCGCGCACGTCTCGGGCGGACGCTGGGCTTCCTCGGCCGACCCGGTCGCTGCCGTCGTCTCGCTCGACGTCGGCTGCGTGCGGGTGCGGGAGCGCTACCTCGTCGAGGATCCGCCCGACAGCGAGTCGATCGCCCGGGCCGCCCGCCAGGTCGACGAGCTCGTGGAAGGTGCGCTCGAGCAGCACCCTGCGCTCAAGGTCCCGACCGTGATGGTCGGCGTCGCCGGTACAGTCGCGACTCTCGCGACCCTCGCGCTCGGCCTGCCGGCCTACGACCGGAGTGCCGTCCACCACCACGTCCTTGCCCGGACCGACGTTGCGAGGCTCGCCCGCGAGCTGCTCGCCGAGACCGCCGCGGAGCGGGGAGCGCGCCCGGGCGTCGAGCCCGGACGTGCCGACGTGATCGCGGCCGGGGCTCTCGTGCTCGGCGAGGTGATGGCGGCGACCGGCCACGAGAAGCTCGTCGTGTCGGAGTCGGACATCCTCGACGGACTCGCGGCGGACCTGCGCGATCGCGCGGGCGCGTCCGCGGCGCGCTGATCTCGTAGCCGAGTGGGCTCTCGGCCACCGCAGCCGCAGGCCTGTCAGGTCACGAGGGGTCGCGCCAGGACGCGGAGCGGCGGTCTCCGAGGACGAGGTCATGCACCCGTTCGACGAAGTCGTCCATGTCGCCGTGGTTCCTGTCGGCCCACAGCTTTCCCTGGACGGCGAGACGGTCGCGTAGCCGCCGGTCCGAGAGAGCGCGTACCGAGTCGATGAGCTCGCCGTCGTTGCGGTACCACAGGCCCCCACCCGCGTCCGCGGCATGCTCGTGGGCGGCACTCCCCTCCGGCACGACGACGGGGGTGCCGAGTAGCAGCGACTCGATCGTCTCGCGACCGACCGGTCCTGGCGGCCGGAGGTCGACGGTGGCGATCGCGTGCGCCATAAGGCGCCAGAGGTTGACCCGGCTTGGGCTGACAGGGAGCTCCAGGGTGTTCTCCTTGTCGCCGATCCGCCAGGTGTCGCCGTCGATCTCGGCGACCGAGATGTCCCCGAGCGTCGACCGCAGCACGTCGTGGGTGACCGACCGCTCCCATCGCGCTCCACCGGGCGGGAAGCTGCGGATGATCAGGACGTAGGCACCGAAGAACCGCACACCAAACAAGCGGTTGGCGGCTGCGCTCCGGTTGACGCCGACGCCGAGCCCGAGGCGGCGGGCGTCGACGGTCCCGGCCGTCGCCACCTCGAGGGCGCGCCGCTCGCCGGAGTGCGCCGCGCCGGCCGCGTCGGCCCGAGCAAGGAGGCGGGAGACGGGACCCGACCGGAGGATGGAGCCCTCCGCGGTGTAGGGCAGCAGGACGACCCGCGGAGAGCCGATCGCGCCGCGCACGCCGAGCGTACCGACGTCCCAAGGCTGGTGGTGCCCCGCGAGCACGACCGCGTCGGGGGCGAGCCTGGCGAGCACGTCGGGGACGTCGGGGGCGCTGCCCTCGAGGTCGTGCAGGATCGTCGCCGCTCGTCTCGGGACGTTGCGGCCGCGGTCGTAGGTCCCGAGCGCGGCGCGCAGGATGCTCGCCCGCAGCGGGCGCGCCCCGTGGAGGGGAACCTGGTGGACGCCGAACACGCTGTCCGCGCTGGTCCTCGGCGGTTCTGGGGGAGCGAGGAGGTGGACGACGTCGACCGTGGCGTGCCGGGCGAGCGCTCCGGCGACGAGGCGGGTCGTCTCGGTCAGCTCGTCGGCGCGGCTGCCCCAGTGCTGGGTGACGACCGCGACCCGGGGCACCCGCGTCCGCCTAGCGGTCGCCGAGCCGGGTGTCGATCCGGTCGTCGACATAGCGGGCGAGGTCGAGCAGGTCGTTGCGCACGACCTCGAGCAACGATCGGAGGTCGGCGCTCGAGATCTCGTCGACCCGGTACGCGATCGCGTCGATCGACTGCGCGAGGGCAGCCCGGAACTCCTGCTCCTCGGCGAAGTAGCGGTCGAGCGCGGAGTTGACGATGCGGGCGAGGAGTCGGCGGATGACGGCCTTCGGACCAAAGCCGGTACCGGTCTGGGTGCGCGCGTGCCCCATGTCCCACCGTCTGTGCAGGTGGTGCAGGCTCGGGTGGAGATGGATCGGGTCGCGGTCCGCCCGCACGAGCAGCTCGTCGAACGTGGCCTGGGGCAGCCAGTCGCGTGGGTAGGCCCCCGGAGCGCTGTCGACGAGTGCCCTCAGGTGCTCGACGACCGCGCGCGCGTCGAGACCGCTGTCTCCAGGTAGGTCTTCCACCGGTCGTCCTCCTGTGCAGTCGAGAGTGGGCACCAGTATCGCCAGTGACTGAGGTTCGTATTGAGGTAGGGGTCGCCGGCCACGATCACGTGCCCCCACCGCTCGAGGATGCGGCGCGACTCGGCGAGGTCGTCGGTGTGGCCGCGGCTGCGCGACTCGTGGTGGACGAGCTCTGCGAGCGGCGTGTACACGACGAGATATCCCTTCTCGCGAAGGGCGAGGCAGTAGTCGACGTCGTTGAACGCGACGGGGAGGTCCTCGTCGAAGCCTCCGACGGAGTCGAACACGTCCCTTCTCGTCATCATGCAGGCCCCGGTGACGACGGAGCAGTTGCGCGTCTGGATCGCCATCGAGTTGTAGCCGGGGTGGTCGCCGGGCAGGCCGCGCAGCACGTGGCCGGCGATCCCGCCGAGACCGACGACGACGCCGGCGTGCTGGATCGCTCCGTCCGCGTAGGTGAGCCGCGCGCCGACGGCGCCGACCTCGGGCCGAAGCGCGTGGCCGAGCATCGCGTGGAGCCAGCGCGACGAGCGCGCCTCGATGTCGTTGTTCGCGAACAGCAGGATCTCGCCGGACGCCTCGCGAGCGGCCTCGTTGTTGAGCGCCGCCCAGTTGAACGGGCCGGGGGACGCGAGGACCGTGACGCCGGGCTCGGCCGCAAGCCGGTCGAGCAGGGCCGCGGTCTCGGGGAGCTCGCTGCCGTTGTCGACGAGGACGAGCTCGACGCGTTCGTAGCCTGGGTCGGCGCGCAGCGACGTGCAGCACGTCGCGAGCAGGCCCGGCTCGTCGCGGAACGGGATGACGATGCTGACGAGCGGCTCGGAGCTCGGGAGCCGACGCACGTGGTAGCGACCGGCGAAGCGTGGCTCCTGGGTCACCTCCGCTGCCTCGCCCCGTCGCGCGAGCGCGTCCTCGATGGCCCGTAGGCCGGCCTCGTAGGCCCATGGCTTGGCGACCGTGCCGGAGGCGTCGCTCGCCGCGGAGCCCGGGAGCGTCCTCCAGTGGTACAGGACCTTGGGAATGTGCACGATCTTGCCCGCGCGCTCGGTCGCCCGGAGCGCGAGGTCGTAGTCTTGGCTGCCGTCGTAGTCCGAGCGCAGGCCGCCGAGCTCGACGACGAGCTGGCGCCGGACGACGGTCAAGTGGCCGATGTACTGGAACGACAAGAGCAGGTCCGGCGACCAGTCCGGCTTGAAAAGTGGATCGAAGCGCTCGCCCGAGGCGTCGATCTTGTCTTCGTCGGAGTAGGCGACGTCGACATCCTGCTGTGCCGTGAGGACCTCGGCCACTTCCTCGAGGGCGTCGAGCGCGAGCTCGTCGTCGTGGTCGAGGAAGGCCACGTAGCGTCCCCGAGCCAGGGCAAGAGCACCGTTGGTGGCTGCCGAGATGCCCCCGTTCTCGGCGAGAGCTGTCGTATGGATCCTCCGGTCGACGCGCTGGAGCGATCGGAGGTATGCCGTGAGCTCGGCGTCGCCGGACGCGTCGTCGCACAGGCAGAGCTCCCAGTCGGCGAAGCCCTGCGCGAGCACCGAGCCCACCGAGCGTTCGAGCACCCAGAGGGGAGTTCGCCAGACGGGCACGAGCAGGCTGATAAGCGGCTCGCGTCGCCGCGCCGGCGGCCGCGTGCGAGCCCGTCTGACGGGAGTGTCGCCTGCGCCGCCGACGAGCAGTGGGAGCCGTTTGGCGGTGAGCCAGCGGTGGTACGCGCGACGGTCCTCGCTGGCGTTCAGCGGGTAGGGGCCCTTGCCATCCGGCTCGTTCCGGCTGGTGGAGTCGTCTACGTCGTTGCTCGTGCGCTCGGCCAGCTTGACCAGGAGACGGCTCTGCGGGATCGCGCGCACGAGAGGTTCGAGCTGGCGGACTGCCCAGTCCAGCCCGGCCGCGACGTGGTCGAGGTCGCGCTCTGCGTCGAGAAGGGCGGCGGACCACGGGCTCTGCGGCCCGCAGTCGAGGTGGCCCAGGGGATCGTGGACGCCGAGATTTGCTCGCAGGGTGGCGGCGAGCGCCCGCTGCTCGTCGAGCAGAGGCGGGCAGACGAGAGAGGAGCCAGGAGCAGGCGGCGCGGCCGACCAGGATGCGTCGAGTGCTGGACCGGTGTCCGGCGGTTCCGGGCTGCCGGTACCGACGAGCAGTGCCACGCTCGCCGCGAACCCCGCCGGGTCGGCTCGCAGATCTGCGTGGCGGGCGAGCAGGACCCGCGAGCCCTCCAGCGCGCGCAGGGCACTGTGGAGGTAGTGCTCGTAGAGGGCGAGCCCGTGGGGCATGCCCAGGCCGTCGTGCTCGGCGAGGGCGGCGGCGACGGCGTCGGGTTCGGCGACGACGAGCACGGCGAGCGGAGCGACGTCGAGGACGCGGCGCCAGAACGCGAAGGTGATCGGGAGCAGTGGCCCGCCGAGGAGCACCGGACGAGAGTCGACGGACCCGGGATCAGCCGGGCTCGGACCGACCGAGCAGATGGTGCTCAGTGCGGTGCGTGCCTGGGCGGCGAGGTCGTCGAGCGACGGGTCGTGCTCCCAGCCGAGCTCGAGGCGCGGTGGTCGGTCGCGGCTCCCGCCGACATGGGCGAGAATGCGACCGTCGATCCGGTCGGCGACGCCGCCGAGCGAGAGGCGTGGCGCCCTGTCCTCCGGCAGCTGTGCCTCGGGGTCCGACACGACGTGGCCCGACGCGACGAGACCCGAGGCGACGAGGAGCCCCGTTGCGTCGCTGACGCCCCCGCGCGGGGCGCCGACCACCACCAAGACCTGGCGGGATGGCCAGCTCGGCTGGATGTCGCTGCTCGGCACGGACCCTTCCTCCTCCGGGCTTGCGTCGGCCGCCCGGCCAGCGGACGACCAGGGGACGCCAGCCATGACCGACCGGCGCCGAGTGTAGGTGACAGGGGCACGTGAGCCGTCAGCGAGGATCTGCAAGCATGGGTAGGTGCGCGAGACGAGCCCCGACACCCTCGGCGCACGGCTTGTGGGCCGCCGGGTGGTCCTCCGGCCGCTGCGGAGCGAGGACTACGCCGAGTGGCGCGAGGTGCGGACCCGCTGTCACGACTGGCTCGTGCCCTGGGAGCCTCGGCCTGCCGGCATGCCGCGACCGAGCGAGGACCGGCAGAGCTTCGTCGCTCGCTGCTCGACCCGGGAGCGGGACCGTCAGCTCGGTGCGGGCTACGGCTATGGGATCTTCGTCCAGGGGCGTTTCGCCGGTGAGATCAACCTCTCCTCGATCCAACGGGGTGCCTTCCAGAACTGCTACGTCGGCTACTGGATCGACAAGGCCCTGGCCGGTCAGGGCTACGTGCCCGAAGCATGCGTGGTGCTGTTTGGCTTCGCCTTCGAGCATCTCGGCCTGCACCGCCTCCAGGTGGCGATCGTGCCCCGCAACGCAGCGAGCCGGCGGGTAGCCCGCAAGCTCTACCTGCGTGGCGAGGGCGTCGCATGTCGCTACCTCGAGATCGACGGCCGGTGGGAGGACCACGTCCGCTACGCGATCACGGCGGAGGAATGGGCCGAGAGACGTGAGACGTACGCGCGCGAGTGGCTCTGACGAGACGCACCACAAGCGCCGGTCTCCGACGAGGACGGGCGGCGTGCTCTCGCCGTCACCCCGGTGCGTGAGGAGATCGACATGCTGGAGCAAGGCGCTGGCAGCAGGTGGTGCGGCTCGGAAGCCGCCGACGGATCCGGGCCGATTGGGTGGCCGGCAAGCCGAGCCAGGAGGCGGCGCCGGGCGCTCTCGGCAGCAGTCTCCGCCGTCGCCCTCGGACGGAGCTCGCCACGTCGTTGCGGTCAGCGAAGTTCGACGAGCAACCTGCGGTGGCAAACGCGCTGGTCTTGTCTTGTCACAGTACGAGACCACCTTCTACAGCAGGCGGCAACGCATTTGCCCAGCTAGATGGCCCTTTGCTCTGCTTGCCTGCTCTGGGGACGGTGCTGCGGCAGACCCCCGGCAAGCCTCCTGTTCGCCCGACCGACCCGCTCGTTAGGTCTCTGCCGGTTCAGCGGTGCCTTGCATCGGACGAGGTAGCCGAGCTGGTCGCCGCGTACCGTCGGGGTGTCCCTGCGGAGGAGCTGGCCGCGTCGTTCCGGATCAACCGGACGACGGTGCTCGGGCACGTCAGGCGTCGCGGGGTCCCCATGCGGGATCGCCGGGCGCTCCAGGCCGACTGGGCCCGGCTACTGGTCAACGCGCACCCATCTCGTTCCCCGGCCGACGCCGCTAGGACGTACGAACCCCTCGTTCTTCAGCTCCCGCAGCACGAGTCGGACAGTCTGATCGCTCACTCCGGGTACGGCTCGTCTCACGTCCGCCATCTCGAAGGACGTTCCAGCGTGGTTGAGCACGTAGTTCCGGACCCGGTCCTGCTTGGTGACGCCCGGACGATGATCAGCGGCACGAGCCGCGAAGGTCTCGTACGCGTGGGCGACCACCTCGACGAAGAAGCTGAGCCACGGCCACGGATCGTGGCTACCGTCTTGCCAGCCAACGGTAGACCCCGCCAGGGCGTCGTAATAGGCGTCGCGTCGTTCGTAGATGAGCCCCTCGAGGGAGACATAACGCCCGACGCCATAGCCGACCTCGGAGAGCAGGCGTGTGCTGAGCAGGCGAGAGAGTCGCCCATTGCCGTCGACGAAAGGGTGAATCGTGAGGAAGTCGAGTGCGAACAGTCCCACGAGCAGCGCACGGTGGTGGCGCCCAGAGCTTTGTTCAGCGCGATACCGATCGGCGAGCTCGGACATGAAGAAGGGCGTGTCCTGGTGCGACGTCGGGACGAACCGAGCACTCGAGGTCCCGTCGGCGTGCCGGTCCACAACGAGGTTGTCGACGGTCTTGAACTGCCCCCCTCCGCCACCCGTCCGACCAAAGAGGAGTCGGTGGAGATGGAGGACGAGACCGACGGAGAGATCACCCGGCCGGTCGTGGAACAAGTAGTCGAGAGCGTCGCGGTACCCAGCGAGCTCCTTCTCGTTGCGGACGCGGAGTCGTTGGTCGGCACCCCGGACGATCCGTTCGGCTCGGGCCTGTTCGACCACGATTCCCTCGATAGCTGAAGAGGCGATCACCGATTCGACCCTCGCCGCGTCGGCCAGCTCTTTCAGCAGCCCGGGGAGCTGGTCGGCATAGAGTGCCTCTGAGCCGCGTCCGGCATCGACGACACTCAGGCGCGTGACGACCCTCGCCGGCACTGTGCCGATCAAGGAATCAACCTCGGCGAAGCTCCGCATCTGCCAACCTTCCGCTAAACATGCTAATCGTGGTTTGGATTAGCAGTTTGTAGGCTCCGGTGGTGCCGGTGATGGTCTCCCAGCCGGCCGCCCCCGGTCCCCCTGAGGAAGGGCCGTTCGAGTCCGAGGACATTCGTCACCGCGTCCTGTCCAGGCAGTACGGTCCCACCATGGTGCAGTCTCTCGCCCGGCTCGTCGAGGAGATCACCGTGGATGCCTACGACACCGACGAGCAGATGTCGGGGTTCTTCCAGGTCTTCCATGACGAGGTGGCCCTCCCTATTGCTGCGACCGTGCTCGGCGTGGCCGTAGAGGTCACCGGCTTCGACTTGGAGGGAGACGAGCGGCGGGGTCTGGTGGCCCGCTGTCGGCACCAGGAGACTGATGACGTTCTTTCCCTTGCCGACGTCCACTTCGGACCAAACACAGTCGCTGGATGGCTTCACGCCGCCTACCGGACCTGGCTCTGCCTCCCACAGTTCCCCGCCGGACGTCCCTCGGGTTGGGCATGGCCCGAACCGTGAGCAGACCTCGCCGTCCTTCCACCCCCGCCCTCGAGCGGCTCACGGGTGACGAGCGAGGTCAGCTACTGGGCCAACTGCTCATTGTCCACCCCGAGCTGGTCGACGAGACCGAACGTCTCGCTCTGGCGAAGCTGGCCGTCATCGACGTGGACGAGGTGGCCGAGTCGCTCGAGTGGGCATTCCGCGAGGCCGAGGTCGATCAGCTCGCTCACCGGGCCGGGCGAGTCCGCGGTCGCGGGTATGTGCAGGAGAACGAGGCCGCCTACGAGATCCTTGAAGAGCTCCTGCAGCCGGAGCTCGACGACCTTTCCCGGCGCGCCGCGCTCGGTCTCCACGATGCCGCACGCCAAATGGCACTCGGGCTGCTCCGCGGCCTCGCAAACTGTCGTGCGGGTGTCAAAGACGGGACCGTCCTCGCCTACGCGGGCCCGGACGCGACCGATGACCTCGCCTGGTCGGTTCGCGACACGCTCAGCAAAGCCGGCCTCAACCTGCCAGACGACCTCCTCGAAGACCTTTCGCCCGATTCGGGATCGTCGTGACAGAACCGGCCCCCCTGCGGGACCCCCGAGAGTGCTTCGGCGGGAGCAAGGCTAGCTACCGTCGTCGGGTGTGACGACCGATCACGCCTGCCCCGTGGAATGGGCTGCCGACCATGGCTTGGTGGAGGGTTCCCCGGTCGATCGATCCTGGTGCCTGTCTCACCAGATGGACACCGTGATGGGCTTGGAGCCGATCAGCGCCGTGGCGCCCGAGTTGCTGCTCTGGCAGCAAGGAGCGCTGAGCGCCTTCTACGCCCCCTGGGACTGGGTCAATACCTCGGCCCGAGTGATGCTGGTCGGGATCACCCCGGGCCTGCACCAGGCGACCGAGGCGCTCGCCGAGGCTCGGCGCTGCCTGGCAAACGGCCTGCCCCCCGAGGACGCCCTCCGGCGTGCCGACGCCGTAGGATCATTCTCCGGGCCGCTGCGGACCAACCTGGTCACGATGCTCGACGGGATCGGGCTCGCCGCCGCCCTCGGTATCGAATCGACGGCCCAGCTCTTCGACGAGATGCACCACTTGGCTGGCCCCGTCTCCGCCATCGACTATCCAGTCTTCGTGCATGGCCGCAACTACGGCGGGGCGAGCCCGCCCCTCGTCGGGCATCCGCTGCTGGCCTCGCTGGTGCGCGCCTGCCTGAGGGCCAGGGTTGCGATGGCGCTCGACGCGCTCGTGGTGCCCCTGGGAAAGGCCGCCGAGGCCGCCGTGGACTTCTTGGCACGCCAGGGACTCCTGGACCGTCGACAGTGCTTGCTCGGCGTTCCTCATCCTTCCGGAGCCAGCGGGCATCGGATCCGTCTGTACGCCGAGCGGCGTGCCGACCTGGCACGCGCTGTCCTCATGTGGAGCGCCTGACTGGTCCGGGGAGTTCTCGCGCCGTGACAGATTTGGTGGTGTTGCGTTTCCCGTATTCGAACCGTGATCTCCTGCGTGAGCAGCTACGTCACCTCATCGGCCCACCATGAACGCTGACCAGCTCGGCGGTCGCGGGCGATCAGCCGGCGATCCGATCGTCGAGGTCGACGAAGCTGACTATGAGCTCGACCCCGAGCGCCTCGGCGACCTTGTCGAGGGTCGGCAGGCTGGGGGACACGTTGCCAGCCTCGAGGCGCGCGACGGCAGACTGGGTCGTGCCGAGGCGCTCCGCGAGCTCGCGCTGGCTGAGCCCCCGCTTCTCCCGGAGCTCGTGGATCTCCATCGCGAGCCTGATCGTCCGTCCGGCGCGGTCGTAACCACGGCGACGAGCTGGCGAGTCGGCCCGTCCCCTCTTCACCTCGTCCCAGGTCTTGCGCATCATTCGTCGTCCTCCGCGGTGTGCCCCTCGGCGGTACAGGTCTGCATTGCGCGCCATGCTCGCTGGACTTCCAGATGCTCTCGCTGGCGCGTCTTCACGAACACGGTGAGCAGCACGATCCTGCGGCCGGTGGCGATGTAGTACGTGATCCTCGTCTGCTGGCGGCCGAGGTGGAAGCGCAGCTCCCGGAGCTTCCCGCGGAGCTGTCGGGTGAAGGGCTCGTCGAGATGCACGCCTTCGTCGGCGAGCAAGTCGATGTACCGCTCCGCTTGACCGAACAGCTCGTCGGGGAGCGCGAGGAGCCATGTCTCGACCTCCTGTTCCAGCTCGATCGTACCCCAGGCCATAGCAGTGATGCTATGGCCTGGGTGTGACATTTCGTCTCGGCAGGGATGTTCTTCTCGGACCGCAACACCGGCTGACGCGGCTCTACGACCTCGGCCTTGTGGAGCGCTTCCGGCCGTTCCGCGCTGGTCGCGAGGGTGAGTATCACTACGTGCTCGACCGGCTCGGCGCCTACCTCGTCGCGGCGATGGCGAGCGACGACCTCGATGCGGAGGTGACCATCCGGTGGCGCACCGACCAGGCGCTCGCCATCGCGACGAGCCAGCGCCTCGCGCACACGGTCGAGACGAACGACATCTTCGCCCGCCTCGTCGCCGCCGGGCGCGCCCGTCCCGACGCCAAGCTCGCGACGTGGTGGGGCGAGCGCTACTGCAAAGCGGTGCTCGGCGAGGTCGTCCGCCCCGACGGGCTCGGGGTCTGGCGCGAGGGCAGCGCCCGCGTCACCTTCTGCCTCGAGTACGACCGGGGGAGCGAGCAGCTCGGCCGCCTCGCACAGAAGGCCGCCGACTACGCGCGTCTCGAGCTCGCCTGGGGCGTCCCGTTCTGGCTCCTCGTCGTCGTGCCCGGCCCGCGCCCCGAGGCCGGCGCCAGGGCCGCGCTGTCCGGCGAAGGCCTGGCGGT